>ERZ773011.70-NODE-70-length-27751-cov-6.03275_pt1 | contig 27751 bp, 20 predicted proteins | sample MGYA00580662_ERZ773011 | MGnify/ENA primary metagenome ERZ773011 (study PRJEB29015, sample SAMEA2738118) | human oral metagenome | biome: human oral; feature: human-associated habitat; material: saliva | place: China | collected 2169 ... | reverse complement strand
GCGATTCACCGCGCCCAGTCAAGCGGACTCGCGGTGATCGCGGGAGCGGGCGACCGCGGCGTCGACATCGACCACCCGACGACGGACAGTGACTCGCCGACGGACTCGACGCCCATCCCGAATCGCTCCGTTGAGGGAGCGCGGATGGTCCCGGCGCAGGTTAGCGGCGTCGTGACCGTCAGTTCGGTCGGCATGGAGGAATGGAACGCCGAGCCGCTACGGGCGACGCTGATGCGCGCGGAGCGGTCGAACTACGGGGCGTCCGTTGACTTCGCCGCGCCGGGGGAGTGGATCTATTCGACCTACCCGAACGGGCGGATCCCGCAGATCTACGGATACACGTCGGGCACGTCAACGGCCGCCGCGCACGTGAGCGGCATCGCCGCGCTCGTTAAATCGGTGCATCCGACGCTGCCCGGCGCGCAGATTATCAGCATTATGCGCAAGCAGGCCGCCTACGAGTACGGGCGCTTAAAAGCCCCGAGTGACGGCGCGGAGTATCGAGGCTACGGTTTCCTCGACGCCCACGCGGCGATGGTGTTTGACCAGGCGTCCCCGGTGATCCGCGCGGTCGAGTATCGCGTCGGCGACGGCGAATGGACCAGCCTGAGCGGTGCCGTGCTGCCCGCCGACGTCGTGCAGATGCGCGTCGAAGCGAGCGCGCCGGTCTCCTACATGAACCTCGACATTCCGGGTGAGACAGCCGTGTCCGCCGAGCAGGAGGATGGTTATTTCGCCGAACCTTTGGAGCTGGAGGCCGACGAGGTGGACCTGCGTCAGGTGATTCCCGACGGCCAGGAGTACGCGTCCCTCACGGCGGTGGTGTTTGCTGAGGGCCTCAACTACGACAGGCACGCTGACGATGATGCGACCACCGAGACCACCTTTACGGTCGCCCGCGACCCGAACGCCGTGCCCACGCCGCAACCCGCTCCCGACCCGGGGAAGGACCCGGCCCCCGGCGAACCCGTCGCTTCCGGCATCGTCTCGCCTGACCTGCCGACCCACCAGCTGCCCGCCAACTACGCCGTGAACCTCACTGTGGGAGCGGATGAGGCCACCCTCCAGCGCGCGGTCGCCAAGGCCTCGTCCCTGGGAGGACTGGTGCTCGAGCAGTACCCGGCCTTTGGGACGTTCTTCGTCCAGTCGGGTTCGCCTAGCTTCGCGTCCGACCTGGGCGCGGCGCTCTCCGAGGCGGGCATCTCCTTCCACTCGGTGGGGCCAACACGCCAGGCACCGGTGCTCGGTAACGAGGCCGTCATGCCCGTCGGCACGGAGGGAACGCCGGTCCCTGGTGCCGCGGACGAGGCCGGGGCTGGGCCGGGCGCGGACTCGCCGGTGATCGTCGGCGGACTCTACCCGACCCCGCCGAGCGACAACCAGTGGCATCTGAAGGCCGTCGGAGCGCTGGACGCGCAGGGCGTGGACGTCATGCGCGCACCCGTGACGGTTGGCGTCATGGCGGACGGCTTCGACCACATGATCACAGATCTGTATGGCCGCGTCGACTTTGATAAGTCCGTGTCCTGCAATGTCAACGGTATCCCGACCATCTCCTCGTGGACGTGGGGGTCAACGGACGCGACGCGCGGCACGCAGATGGCCGGGGCGATCGCGGGGCGGGGCATCTCCAGCGGCGTGCCCGGCGTGAACCCGACGCTGAGCGTCGCGGCGATCGACGTGCAGTCGCGCCAGACGGGCATGCACTACCCCGAGTACGTGGTGTGCGGCTTCGTGTGGGCCGCCGATCACGGGATTTCGGTGACTGCCAGCTCCTTCGCGGCGGATCCGTGGAAGTACTGGATGCCTCACGAACCCAACCAGGCGGCGGGGCGCGAGGCGATGCGGCGCGCCATCGACTACGCGGCGTCGAAGGACGTCATCAACGTGGTGGACGCGGGAAGCGGCGGCATTGACCTGGATAATCCGCCGATCAAGGACTCGTCGTCGCCCACCGATGCGTGGGCGCCCTACGAGCGTGACTCGTGGAGTGGCCTGACCATCCCGACCATGATGGACAATGTCGTGCCCGTGTCCAGCCTGCGCCTGGCGGACGGGCAGGATCCGGCGACGGGCATGCTCGAGGCTGCGTGGACGGCGAACTGGGGCAAGCAGACGGTCGCGTTTGCGGCACCCGGCGAGAACGTGTACACGTCGCTGCCCAGCGCTGCCGGGTCGCCCGGCGATGTTGCGAGGGATTCGTCGATGGCCGCTCCCGTGGCCGCGGGCGTGATCGCGACGCTGCGTCAGGTGCACCCGGAGATGGATTCCTCTCAGATCCTCGCGTTGGCGCGCAAGCAGGCGGGTTCTGCTTCCAACTGGGCGCGCCTGGCCGCGCCCGAGGGCGAGCACGAGTACCGGGGTGCCGGCATGCCGAGCGCGCTGGACGCCGTCCTGAAAGACCAGGCGCGTCCCGTCGTTGGCGAGGTCGAGTACTCGACTGACGGCTCCACGTGGGCACCGCTGTCCGGGCAGACCGTGTCCGGGCGCGTGTCCCTGCGCGCGACCGTGACCGGGCCGGTGACGTCGGCTCGGTTGCTCGTTGGCGGCCAGGAGGTCGCGACCGGGCAGGGGAGCGGCGAGTTCACTGGGCCCGGTGTGACGTTGCAGGTTGATGGTGTGGACGTCTCGCGGCCTGTGGCCGGTGGTCCCGCCCTGTCGGGCGACACGTCGGTGACCGTCGAGGCCTTCGGGCGCAACTCCGATTCGCGCGCCGACGACGACGTCGTTGCTTTGACGCAGTTCACGGTGGGGTCGGGGTCTGGGGCCGGGACCGGTTCTGGGGCTTCTGACGTCACCGAGGCCGGGGTCGGGCGCTGGGTCACCTCTGCCCGGGGAACGTGGTGGCGTTTTGATGACGGCACCTACCCGACGAGTACGCGCTTGCGCATCGATGGGAAGGTGTACCGTTTCAATGCGCGCGGCTACGTGGTGACCGGCTGGTCCCGCGTGGATGGCCAGTGGTCTTATTTCGGGCGTGACGGTGCCCAGGCTTTTGGGTGGACGCACATTCAGGGGGCTTGGTACTACCTGGATCCTTCCTCGGGCGTGGTGCACAAGGGCTGGCTGAAGGACGGCGGACACTGGTATTACCTGACGCGCTCGGGGGCCATGGTGACGGGCACTCACTGGATTGACGGCACGCGCTACGAGTTCGACGCCCGGGGCCGCTTGCTGACGTGAGTGTCGGTGGTCTGACGGATTCCGGGTGACCGATTTCGGGTGGCGGATTCCGGCTGAGACAAAACGGGGCCGCGCACGAAAACTCGTGCGCGGCCCCTTGCATGTGCAGTGAGCGCCGATTTTGCGGTGGTGGTGGCAACGATACGAATTTCGTATACGATATTCGTATGAGTGAGCGTCTTCTTCACGGAGTCCCCGTCAGCGATGAGCAGATTCAGGCGTGGGCTGATGAGGCCGAACGCGGGTATGACCTGGCGGATTTGCCTTCGCCGCGCCCGGGGCGTCCTCCGGTGGGGAAGGGGCCTGGTGTTGCTGTGACGGTGCGCCTGGATGCGCAGACACTGGCGGCACTGATGGAACGTGCTGCCTTGGAAGGGATTGATAGCCGTTCCGACGCGGTTCGCGCGGCGGTGCGCGAGTGGACCCATGTCGCCTAAGGTTCACGCCAGTGCACGCAAGCACTTCGGGCGTGATCGTCTCTCTGACGAAGCAATTCTGTACGCGTATGAGCATGCGCTGAATTCCCGTCCTCTCGATGATGAGGATGATCCCAGGCGATGGCTCGTGGTGGGTATCGACCAGTCGGGGCGTGTTCTCGAGCTGGTCGTATTAGTTTTCGATGGTGGCGGAGAACTCCTCATTCATGCCATGAAGGCACGTGCCCAGTTCCTGGACGAACTCGTGTAGCTTGCGGGTGGCTACCCGCTGTGGCCAGGGGGATGGTCTGCGAATTCTGAACCAAGTATCGCTGGAGGAGTCGGGGCCGGTTCTTAATGCACCTTATGGTGCTTGGTACTATCTGACTGTGCGACAGGTTGAGTACGCGGTCGAAAAGTGGCAGCGGTCTTAATGCGCCTTATGATGCTCGGTGCTTTCTGACAAGCTGAACGAGGAAATCGCGCGCGCGATCCTTATTGGGTCTTAATGCACCTTATGGCGCTTGGTGCTTTCTGACTTGTATGACATGCAGTGGTGTTGTCAATATGGCGACCTGTCTTAATGCACCTTTTGGCGCTCGGTGCTTTCTGACATGAAAGGAGAGACATGGGGCAATACACGCCCGCTCAGTCTTAATGCACCTTATGGTGCTCGGTGCTTTCTGACGGCGATGGCAAGGTGAACCAGAAGATGGAATGGAAGTACAGTCTTAATGCACCTTATGGCGCTCGGTGCTTTCTGACTCGTCATGTTTCCTACCGCTAAGACCGACGATGCACTTGCGTCTTAATGCACCTTATGGCGCTCGGTGCTTTCTGACGATTCGGGTACAGAACGGCAAGCGCACTGAGATCAAGTCTTAATGCACCTTTTGGCGCTTGGTGCTTTCTGACCGAGAAAAAGGTGGCACCGGTGATGGTGTATTTGAGCGGTCTTAATGCATCTTATGGCGCTTGGTGCTTTCTGACCTAGAGAAAAACGAAATGCTCTGGCCGTCGTCCCCACCCGCGTCTTAATGCACCTTATGGCGCTCGGTGCTTTCTGACCGCAGACCTGACACGCGCCTACCTCGCGCGCTGCGCGTCTTAATGCACCTTATGGTGCTCGGTGCTTTCTGACGAAGCGAACCGGAGCCTCAAGAACGCTCCCGAGATGTCTTAATGCACCTTATGGTGCTCGGTGCTTTCTGACCCGAAATGGCTATCCGCACTGGCACCCTCAACGCCCGTCTTAATGCACCTTATGGTGCTCGGTGCTTTCTGACGAAGCTAACCCTGAGCTTCCAGGTGTTGTTATCCACCGGTCTTAATGCATCTTATGGCGCTTGGTGCTTTCTGACTTGATTGACTACGGCGTGTACGCCGTCCAGGTGTGGTCTTAATGCACCTTGTGGTGCTTGGTGCTTTCTAACCGGTGTGGAGACGATCTTTGATGAGAAGTTCACGATTGGTTCGTCTTAATGCACCTTATGGCGCTTGGTGCTTTCTGACTCCAGACCAAACAGGTCAAGACTGCGATGTACCTGTCTTAATGCGCCTTATGGCGCTTGGTGCTTTCTGACATGACAAGGGACAGATGATCGCCGCATGTGGAACTGGGTCTTAATGCGCCTTATGGCGCTTGGTGCTTTCTGACTGCCCGGCGTGTCGCACGCCCTGTGACCAGGGGAAACGCCATGTCGGATCGCCAGTGGTCGAAAAAGCACCCCTCCGACCAGCAAGCACAAGGCTAGAATATCAGACTTTTCGTTGCGATTACTCGTATCGCCACAGACCGCCTGCGGGGCCGGTTTTGCCCCGGAAATCGCCTCCCTTATCGGCGTGTCGCTGGGCCGTAACACCCTATACTTGGAGAGTAACTACAAGTATGTTGAGTGGAAGGACAGACAATGACGACACCTGCCACGGCCTCGTCCCTGAGAGACGCGATCAGCCCCGAGGCCCTCACTCGCGTCAGACGGCGACTCCTCACAGCACACCCAGACCCAACCAGCTCGGACACCTCCGCCCCAGGAAGCCTCACTGACGAGCAGCTCCGCCTCCTTGCCGCGAGCGACTGGGTGCCGCCACGCATCGCCGCACTCGACGGGAACACCATTGCAACAGCGGACCCCATTACTCGGGCGCTCCTGGCCGAATCGGTGCGCGAAACCTTCGAACGGCGACTCACCGCGGAACGACCCCACGGCACCTACGACGACACGCGCGCAGGACACGATGCCTTCAGCAAGGGAGTGGTCGACGACTACGACCATGGCAACCACCACCTGGCGCGAGCCACTATCCGCCCGGCCGACCCAGGCCTCGTGACCCGCGCGGCACTCTCCGGCACTAGGCCTGCCCGACACCGACGCCACCATTATCGACGAACTCGCCCAGTCCTCGGACACCAACCTGATCGTGAGCGTCCTCGCCGACGCGGCCCTGCTGGACCTTGACAGGTACGCCACGGGGCGAGGCCTGCTCTACTCGCGCGTCGGAACCACCCTCATGCACGCGGCACCAAGCGAGCAGCGCTTGGCTGATACCATCGATGCCGTCGCCGCCGCGGCCATCAACGCGGGCGCGCGCGTCACCGACCTGACGACCCAGCACATTGACGAGGAGAAAGCGCTCGCGAGCGTCGGCATCGACCCGTGGACCACCCGGCCCGGCGATGAACCCACAGGCCAAGCCGACCGCATCCTCTATGTCGGCCGCGACGGCGCACGCGTCCACGTCAAATCGGGCCGCGTCCTCGTCGACGCGCCCGGCTCGCTGCCCGCCACCTCCGTCCCGAAAAACAGCGTCACACGCATCGTCCTGTCCGGAAACGTCGGCCTGTCCGCTGGCACGCGCTCGTGGGCGATGCGCAGCGGCGTCGACGTCGTGTGCCTGTCGCGGCGAGGCTCCTACCAAGGCACCCTCATCGGCGCCAACAGGGGAGCGCACGCCAGTCGGCTCCTCGCGCAAGTGGCCCTCGTCGGCGACCATGAGCGGCGCGTCCGCCTGACCGCCAGCCTCATCGGCGCGAAAATCCGCGGCCAAATCCACGTCCTCACACGCATTGCCCGGCGCGACGAAGCCGTGCATGTCGCCGATACGACCTCGCACATGCACGCCTGGCGGCGTTCCCTCGAGGGTGCGCGCGCACTCGACGAAATCGATGGGCATCGAAGGTGCGTGTTCCAACGCCTACTTCGATGCGCTGTCCGCGTGCGTGCCCGCCGACGTCACCTTCGACGGGCGCAGCCGACGCCCACCCCGCGACCTACCCAACGCTGCCCTGTCCTACGGGTACGCGATCCTCCTGTCCGAATGCGTCGGCGCGCTGCACGCCGCCGGACTCGAGCCGTCGCTTGGCATCGCGCACGCGCCCACCGACAAACGCCCAAGCCTGGCGCTAGACCTCATGGAACAGTTCCGCCCACTCCTGGTCGGCCAAACCGTCATGGCGCTCCTGCGCACGCGCAAACTCCGGCCCGAACACGGCTTCGTCGAGGCCGAGGCCGGGGGAGTCTGGCTGGGCAGCGACGGCAAGAAAACCCTCGTCGACGCGTACGAGGCCGCCTCACAGCGATCCGTCACCGGCGCCCTCCCCGGATACTCGGGCTCGTGGCGCAGACACATCGCCCACTCCACGCAGATGCTGGCGCGCGCCATCACCGAACCCGACTACCAGTGGAGCGGTGTCACCTGGCGATGATCTACGTTATCGCCTACGACATCGCCGACAACAAACGACGGCTCCGCGTCGCTAAAACACTGGAATCCTGGGGCTACCGCATCCAAGAATCCGTATTCCAGCTCCGCCTCGACACCGCCACGCTGGCGCGCGTGCGCTCGTCTCTAGCTGTCCTCATTTCTGAGAGCGACGACGTCATCCACATCTACCCCATCTGCTCATCCTGCGCCGACCACGCCGAATACTCGGCGCGGCCATAGCGCTGGACGACGTGGGATTGTGGCGGGGAGTGTGGTGAGGGACTAGCGGCCCCGTGTGTCTCACTGTCTTTTGGGAGTGGAAATAGGAGCACCACTGTCGAGGCCCCAGAGGGTACCGGGTTCAACTCCAGCGCCGTCGAAGGGGAGTCCCGTGTCCCGTTTCGTCCGGTTGTTCTCCTTATTCTCTTCAAGCGTGAAGTGTCGTACGTCGAGCGTGTCATCATAGCCGAAGCATGAACGCTGAAAAGCCTCAACCCACCGAGTCTTCAGGTAGTGTTTGGGGACCTGAAATTGAGTAGGATCTGTTGTCGTGACAACTGTACCTAAACAACCGGTCAACTGAGCATAGGCCGAACATAGTGACGGGGTATTCGTGTTGCTGTCAGAGGTTTTGCTCGCCTGGAAACCGTCAGAACATAGCTCGACCTGCACAACTCCGAGACCGAGAGGCTTTCCGGTGCCGAGTCGTAGATAACCTATCTTCTCCGATGGATTGACGCTGATATTACTCTTGGGTTCGTTTTGGGGAACAAGATTTGCAGGTTCAAGAATCCAGAGTAGCCATGCAAGTTCGAATTCGGTTAGCGCTTCAAAACGCATGGTGACATCGAATTTTGTGCCTGCTTCAACGTATGATTTGACCTCGGATGTGACGTTGAGAGAATCGCTTGCGGTTCTGAGGGCCTTCTTAGGGAACTTGGTCTTCTTATCAACCTTTTTCCATGCATTCCGATCAACGGGATATGTGGTCGCTCCAAGGGATTGTTCAGGATCGTGTGAGAAATATTGATCGCGCCTTACCTTGTGTTCGTTTGAGTTTAGGTTTGAGCCATCGGTGCGTGTTAAGAACCTTCGAGCCGAGGAGGGACGAGGACTTAAGAGGGGTCTCAGTCGCAGCGGTGAATATCTTACTCCATTTCCGTTGGAATAATGGGCATCGACAATAGAGATGCGTCCCTTAAGTGAGACCGGAGAAGTATCTTGCAACGCCGATTCTTCCACTTGTGCAACATGGCCAAACAAGCGATCTGCTGGTGAAAATTCGGATATGTCGCTTGCCGGAGCTACGTGAGACCGTGTTGCAACTGTGAAGGGGGATGTTGTGTAAGTATTTCTGCCGACTGAAATTGGAACAAGAGCGTCTATAATCTTTTCGGTCGAGCGACCTTTAGGTATGAGTGAGTATGCAAGGAATTGTTCCATCCTGTTAGAGGTGATCGCTTGGTATTGTCTTATGAATCTATTTGGAGTGCGCTTCGTCTTTGGGGTGAGTTTAAGTTCTTCGTCCCAGTTGTCTACATAGCTCTGTATTGTCAAGAAATATCGATCAATGGGTGAAATGTGTTCGTCGGTGCCCTCTGGAATGGTCGCGATATTCTGTTTGCCGAGGTCTTCCGAAAAGAAGACTCTTTCCGACGTCTTATTTTTGAAGATCCTTCTATGTTGTCTTAAATCTTCAGGGTCTGTTGTGAGATAGATGTAACCCCTTTGGTCCGAAAGTGTTTCTTTTAGATCTTTCCCAGTTAGTGAATTTTCGTCGAATATGGGAACTCGTGTATGTTCTTTATCATCCTTGTAGAGTGCATATATAAACCAGTAGGCGTAGGTGCCATTGTCGACGAGCTTGGCGTCGAAGCATATTTCTTTATATGGCATACCTCGTTGCGGTTGAATCAGATCGAGCAATTTCTTGTTGGTCATGCTAGGTGCAAATCTAGTCTTCTTTCCTGGTCTTGTAGGAAGAGCTGCAGCCATAATGATGGGTTTGCTTTTCTTCTGATTGCCTGACTCTTGAGTGCGTGGTTGTTTTGTCTTCCTTGGGCGAATATCGTCGGTTGTTTCTAATCTGGGATGGGTTCCTGTAAGGAGTTTTGCTGTCTTATTCTGTGGATCTACAAGTGTGGGAATTAGTCTCTGGCTGGCTGCCGGATCCATTCGGTAGGTAAGAGGTTCTGGACGGGCTTCAAAAATACGTAGTCGCGAGGTTGTTACTCTCTCAAAAGCGTTCGAAAGTATGCCTTTGACCATTGTTATGGGCAAGAATGGAACCTCACGAGGTGTTGTCTCTGCTTTGGTGAGCGTTGTAGTCGGAATCGAGATTGCTCTGGTTTGGTCGTCGACGTTTCCGTAGACCAGTGGCGTCTTAGCAGTGATAGAAAACCTAATCGATCCGCTCCATGTGTGGGGTTTATAGTGATCTAGTGGTGTCGGTTGGTTATCCCTGAGTTCGGGGAGGCCTCGGAGCTGACTATCCGTTCGTAGTACGGGTATCCTATTTGCTGCAGCGTGAATTTCTGGCATTTTCAGTTCCACCTTCCCGTGAATAGCTGGTCGACTACGACCGTGTTTCCGTAGTTATCTTCTTCTTGGATGAACTCGACTGCCGTCATCGGCTTTGTGACGACGTGTTGCTCGTCCTGTTCTGTCCGACCAGGGGTGTGTTCTGAGGCAGAATCCGTATCGCCACTGCCAGAAGACTCGTGCTGCAGATAGCTTATGTCGTGGACCCATCCGCAAACATATGTTGTCTCCGATCCTTCGGACGATCCCTCGGCTGTGTGGGCGTTGAGCGTCAGCTCGACGGTGCCAACGCCGTTCACCCACCGGAGCTCGCGAGCCACAATGTCGCTCTCTGGGGTTTCATCAGACAGTTTCACCGGGACCCAAAGACGTATTTCGAACGCCTTTGTCTGATCGAAGTCTCGCCCATTGATCGGCGTGACAGAGAGCTTCGGTGCATCGGCAGGGGAACCCTTATCGAAACCCAAGACTGGCCACGTCCCGTTGGTCGCGAACGCCAGGCCCTGCACGTCCCCGCCCGAATGCGTTCGTGCGTACGCGAGGAAAACATCCAAACATGGTGTGTCACCAGAATCCGAGAGGAGCGGTGAATGTGCCAGTATTGCTTTCTGATTCTTGTCAGTCATCGGCGGCTCCCGTTCCTTCAGATTGTTTACGCGCAGCGCCCGGGCCGTTCTCTAGGCGCTTAGACCACTCCGTTCCGTCATACTTATTCTTCAAATGGTGTAATACCTGTCCTGCGAGCTCGCGTTGTCCCTTGTAGAGCGCGCCAGTCATGACGCCAGCGCCAGTCGCCGGCTGCTGCAGTGCTTCGCAACCAGTGAAATTCCACGACGGAAGGTCAACACCTTTACGGTCAGCTCCCTCTACCTCGATCGCTGTAACGACGACCAGGCCCAGGCCTCGCGTCGATCGGCTACCCAAGGGGAGCGTGCCCGCGGACAGCTCGGCGAGCACCAGCCCGAGCAACACGTAGGCGGCGTGAGCGTAGTCGGCGTGAGTAGGCTTCGACTGCTCGTGGTCTTCCGAACCAATCCCTGCTTCGTCGGCGCCGACGGTTGTCCCATCGTCTTCCGGCCCCTTCTCAGCTTTGATGTTGTTCAGGAGCTGGCGCAGATCAATGTCGATCGTGATCGGCTGCCACTTCGTTCCCAGGTAGACGGCCTCGGTGAAGAGACCACCGTCGATGACTCCGCCCGTCCAGCGGTCGATCGCGTTGTGCGTGACCTTATTTCGTTTCCCGCGATCAGTCGAGAGACAGTCGTGAACGGTGATGGCGCCTCGGTACTCCGTGCTGCCGAACATGTAGCGGACCAGGTTCGGCTCCGCGGCGATCTGTTCGTGGAGATCATGGGACGCGAACGCGGACAATTCGTCTCTTGCTGCAAGGACCGTCCGCGCGATGCGCGAGGCCCGTGAGCGCAACGCGCCGCGAATCGAGGTTCCGGGGATAAGGAGTTGGGCTTCCTCCCAGGGGACAGACGGATCGCGGAGGGGTTCTGTCACTCCATTGGCGGTGGGATCCTTCTTCCGAGCCTCTTCCTTGCGCTGCTTCGTCAGCTTTTCGTCCTCGGCAACGAAAATACCGGTGGGGGACCACCAGGTGATCTTGATGCGTGCGGGCTCTTCCAGACTCCATCCGCCCAGTTCGAGGGGAATCGGCGTCCCTTCCGAGTCCGGACCGATGAGCGCATCGAGAATATCCGCCGGTGCAGTCAGTGTACCGGCATCGGTCGTCCCGCCGGTGCGATGGAGCTTCGGCTCAATAACCTGGATCGTTCCCTGGCCAGAGCCTGTCCGTCCACCGAGGCACACAGTATCGGATTTCAGGATGTCAACGATGACTTCAAGGAGCTTTTTGACGGACTCGGAGGGCGCAGGCCCCGGAATCCCCTCCGACTGTTCGTTCTCCATCTTTTCGCCATCGCGTCCCTCCGCGGTGATACGGATGCTGAACCTTGTGCCGCGGGGAAGGAACTCGTGCTCGTAGAGCGCTCCGTCCGAGGCAGCTCCCGTCGTCCGGTCGATGCCGACGCCGTGACGCCTCGGCAAGGGAGACTCTCCTGAGTCGCTGTCCTTGTATTGCGGGAAGGACACCGCGTAGAAGGTTAGCGCGCTTCGACGAACAGGCAGCACATCTTCGGGGGAGTCCCCTTCGTGGTGCGCAAGATCGTCACCCCACAGCGATTTCCAATTCGTCTCGCTGAAGACGCCATGGGGGTCGTCCTTCAACTTCCGTTCCTCCCACAGCATATTGCACGCCGCGCGCACGGCCCCTCTGATGGAACGGCCGGGGATCGTCGGCTCTTTAAGGCCATTGCGGCAGAAGCGGATGACGGTTCCCTCGCCGTCGCGCTCGGGGACCTCGTCCACACCGCCGATGTGGAGTTCCGACGTCAGCTCAACGGGGATTGTGAGCTCATAGCGTGTGAATGTCACTATTCTTCGCCTCCTTCGGGCGCCTTCTCGCACACAAAGTGCTTGAGCTTTGCTTTCGTGACCTCAATGGATTGGATGCTGAGAAGCAGATGATCGACGACGAAGCGCCCGTAGCCCTGCGCCGTCAGCTCGCCCACTCCAAAGGGGGCGAGCTCTAGGAGCTTGGATCGATCCTCCTCACTGACCTGCACCTGGATCACCGATCCCGCCTGGATCGCAAGGCGACTCGCGCGCGGACCGTTGTCCGCAGGCGACCACGAGTCGACGCGGCGGTGACGGATCGAGGGGGTACCGATCGCCTCGACGATGATGCCCTCGCGCTCGAACACACGAATGAGGTCGTTGACGGTCCCTCCGGCTCCGAGCCCAGCGGAGCGCGCGATCACGTCGGACGTGAACCACAGCGACACAACGCTGGACGAGGCAGTGGTGTCCTCGCCGGGTGCTGTCCCGTCGGTGGACGTGGAGATAGCGCTCGTGAGCTGCGCGCTTCCTGCGTTACCGAAGAGGCCGCGCGACTCCCTCTCGGCGGCTGTCTCTTCGCGGAGCGTGCAGCGCACGGACCCGAAGGTGCCCGTGAGCTTGCGCGACCCGAGCCGGGCCTCGCGGGTCGTGCCGAGAAGATCGGAGACAGAGGCTGCCTCCCAGAGTTCATCCGACACCCAGACGTGCGCGCGCATACTCATTCCCTCGGGCAGGGCCTCGACCAGGACGAGTTGCCCTTTGCTGGCTGCGCCCGTCTCGTGGTTGATGGCGGTCGTCTGTCGCCCGCGCAGCGGCGGCTTACCGTACCAGCCCTGAGTCTTCGTGCCGGGCTCTTTGCCGTCGCCTTCCTTCGGGGCGAAGAACACGTACCCGCCGCGAACGGGGATCTTCCCCTTATTCTCGGGGGAATCGCCGTACAGGGTGATGGGCGAGTTCGAGGGCAGCGTCTTGTCCGTCTTGAGTGTGAGGGGAACGGGGAACCCCTCAGTGTCGCTGATGACGGGCAACGCATCTGAGACGACCAGGTGACCGCCGGTCACGGCGTTGGTAATGACCGCCTCATCCTCTCCGCGCTTCTTCGACGACACCAGCCGGTGCAGCCAGGGAAGCAGCACCGTCCCGCGCAGGAAGTCCAAGGAGCGTATTTCGTTCGAGAAGGGAACCTCGTAGGACACGATGGGCGAGTTGAGCGTGAGGTCGAGGATCAGGTGGTGCCCGCCGCTGTGTGTAGCAGCTGAGCCGTTGACGGTCCCGACCTGGTGTTGTGTGTTGCTCTGCTGCGGGGCTGGGAGTGCGTTGACAACGTCTGCCGTGAAACACTGTGTCAGGTTTTTAAGGCTCGTCCTCAGCGTCTGCGCGTGGGACGAGGCGAAGGCGACTATCTCGGACGTGGACTGCCCGTCGCACGCCTTAATCTTGTTTTTGGTCACGAGGACTGTGCACTCGCCGTCGCCTCCGCTGCGGCCCGAGCCGATGCCTCGGACCATGAGGCCCGCGACCCCCAGGAGGAAGTGTGCCGCCTTGATCGTCGCCTGATCGGAGATCTCAGCCCCGGCCTCGTCGATGAGGGTGAACGTGCCCGTGAGGATACCGGCCGCCGCTCGCTCCGTGAAGCGCAGGAACTGATTGCGTGCCGTCCCCGTCTTTGGGTCGATGGACAGGGACACCGTGTCGTGAAACGGGATCGTTGAGGCCGGGGTCGCGTCCGAGAAGACAACGTGACGCGGATGGGGGACAGAGCCTGGATCACTGTTGGGATCCTGGCCGAAGAGCCACAGGGCAAAGCTGGTCCATTTCCCCTCCTTCTGCCCGTCGAGGGCCTTTGCCGCCAACATTGTCTGCTCGCGCAGGACGCCCGTGATGACCGTGCCGCGCACGACCGGGTCATCCCCGCAACGCTCAATTGTTGAGTGTGTGCGCCCCGCCTGGCCAACGCCCGTGGACACGCCCCAGTCGGACGTGAACACGATGGTCACGTGGCCGCTCGTGGTAGGAGAAGTAGTAGGTGAATTGGTGGTCACTTGGCACCTCCTTTGGTGGAACCGTCTGCTGCTTCCGGTGAGCCATCGCCGTCGGCGTTCCTGCCAATCCGCGAAGCGAGGTACCCGTCGGGCAAGTTCTCGGAGAGGTCGATCAGGTCCAGGAGCCATCGCACCTGTTCGATGCAATCCTCGGTGTCCTCGTCGGTATCGTCGAGGCGTGTCTTCGAAGGCAGAGGCCCCAACGCCTTCACGAGCGCCTTCGTACCCTGTGCGTTCTCCAGCGCGTTCGCCCACTCAAGGCGGATCGCGCAGATGGGGTGGTTGCAGCGCTCCGTTATCCTCTTGTCGTTGTCCGGCTCTTCCCTGTCCTTGTCGATCTGCTCCTGCGTCGCGAACGCTGTTTCGTCTTCCTTCAGGACGTAGCCGAGACACTCGGATCGCGCCTTATCGTCCTTGGGAACCGTGACATAGTCGGCGAGGCGCTTGACGATGCGGTTCGCGCGGGCACGCGGGAACGGATCGCCGGTGGTCTGCGTGGGGTCGTCCGGTTTCTTGCCGTCGAAGGCTGCGACCGTCTGAAGGATGCGCGCCCAGGAGGACAACGGCTGCGGAGCTGCGGCGGGTGTTTCATCGGACGAGGTCGTGGTTGCGTCTCCGATCCGATCCGGCGCGTAGTGGCTGATTAGGAAGGGGCGCTGCGTGCGGCCCTTGTACTCAGCCAGCGTGTCCTCCGGGTCGAGGACTGTCGCGTCGCGCAGAACATGGAAGTCGATCGTCGAGCAGGGGACAGTCCCCGGTTTCTTGCCGAGCTTCTTCCCGCGCGACACCATGCCCTCCGCCAAGTCGTAGGCAATGTGGAACGGGAAGTTGCGGCCCACGATGGCCACACCCGCCGAAGCCGTGAGTGGTCCGGGGTCTTGAATGATGTAGTCCTTGATCTCGAAGCAGTCTCGCTCTGGTGCGTCGGTCTTTTTCCCTCCCGCAACAATGGCGAGAACTGACAAAAGATCATCGTCCTTCGTGAGTTCCTCGTAATGGTCGATGTAAGCCTCCGCGAAGGGAATCGCGTAGCGCCCGTCCGTGTAGACCGTGACGTCGTCGCCGCCCACGAGAACGGGCACGATGGGAACGACAGTTTTTGGAGTCGGTTCCTGAGCATCTTTTGGAGTCAGTTCTTGAACGTCGTACCAAGACAGTGCGATGGCGTCCTTCACAACATCGTCGAGGCGCTTATTCACCGACATGATGAATGATTGGAAGTCATCAATTTCGGAGACAATCGTCATGTCCGGCCGCTTGTTAGCAATTTTCTTGACGGCATCATGTGCACGTTTCAGATCGCGCATGATCGCGCCAACGCCGTTACCGTCAATATGGACGACTCCAACCGATGACAACATGTCCTTGGCGTATTCGGATTCCTCGCCATCCTGGAATGCAGCAGCAAGCTTAGTTGGATTGAGTTGGGGTTCTTGTTCGAGACTCTTGCCTAGCTTTTTAAGCCGATTCTGTACATCTTTAACTTGCTGTTCTCGTGATGTCGTCGCTAACGCGCGTTTCACACGCGATGGGAGGGACAGGGGTGAGGACTCATCGAAGTCATACGGCTTCAGAGGCTCCTGGATGAGGTTCAGATCGTGAAGCGATGCAGATGCGGGAAGAGCGGACTCTGAGCCGCGTTCCAGGAACGGGAACTGCGGGAAGCGAGCCGCCGCCGGTCGGCGGCTCAGTGAGTACTCCAAAAAGACACGATCAAGCTCTTGCAGGTCGTCCGCATCTACCGTGCTGGATGACGCCCTGACGAAGACTCCCGTGACGTCGAGGCCTGGGGCATCGGTGAGAGCTCGGAGAGTGACCCTCCTGATCAGGTCCCTGGCCTTCGTCTTGGGATCGTCTCCGTGTCCAGTGAATCGGACGATCACCTTGCCGGATGAATCAGAAACCCAGAAAGAGGTTGGAAGATCATCTGTATCGAGGATCTCTTTCGCTTCTTTCTTAACCCAATGGGACAGCAGTGTGATCTCGAAGGACGCGCCGATCTGCTCGCGCAGGCGAGGCGAGGAGAAAATGAAAGGCTGATTGCTGTTCGTCTGCAGCATGACGAGGTAACTTGCCACGGCGGTTTCCCCTTGGTCTCAGTAGCGTGGTGGAAGCGTCGTCAGGAGCGAATGAATATCGCTGACGATTCGACCCGGAGTGTTCACTAACGTAGTAAAGCTGCGTTGAGCAAAAAGTGACTTGGCCTTGTAATCTAGCCAGCCGTCGGTGAATACGATTAGTGCCTGCGAGTCAACTAACCTACCATTCGTTATTGTGTCAATTTGATGATGAGCGCTTTCCAGCCATTCCGTATACTCTGAAGTGCGTATCTTTGGTTTGTTTGACGATTTGGGGAAGTCTGGATTGTCTTTCTCGGCACTTTCGTATTCCTTTCTGATGCATAGGATTACGAGGTCTGCTTCGGCAAGTGAAATGTGTGGATTGTCGTAGTTCTCTGCTTTGATAAGATTTGAAGTCCTCAAGTCTTTCTTAATTCTTAGGACCTGGTCTTCGTCTCCCTGGAAGTAAATCGTTCGCTTTGCTAGCCCATATCCGGTGCGTTCGAGGTATGTGTCGAGAAGTGGCTTTGCGACTGTCATTCCTGCCCAGAATGCGGCGACGCCGCCTGCAATTGCTGCAATCGTTGTGAAAATGAAAGTCTCATAAACTGCAGTGCCCTCGTTGAATAGCTGGCACTTGTACATTGTAACTGCAATTATGCCCGCGACGATTAGCACTGCAATGGATAGTGCGAGTGCGATTAGTCGAGAATGTTTTGATCGTTTCATTTTTCTCCTTAATGTTATGCGGCCACAGCGTCTATGACGCCCATGCCGAAGCTCGTGTGCGAGCCGACGTTCGTGTATGCGGACAGCGCCATGAGGCGCGAGAAGATGCGGGTCGCTTCGGCCCACTCGACGCCGCTGATGCGCAGGTGGCCCTCGTGGGCGGGAATTTGGCGCGAGCTGAGGCGACCGTGGCCTGAGTTGCGCGGCATCGCCAGTGACACCGTGGATGAGTGTGTGAAATCCTGGGTTGCCAGCACGTTCGCCATGGCGTAGCGGTCGATGCGTGGGGGAGCGAGCCTCCGATTCCATGTCCACCAGCGCTGCTGCAGGCTCGTCGCAATCGTCGCCGGAGATAGGCTCGGCACGTGATGCCCCTTCGATGAAAACGTCGTCGGCGTGACCAGGCGTATCTCCCACGCGGTGTCCTGGTCCCGCTCGGCTAGCTCCTCCCAGGATGCCTGGTTGATGATCTGTCCCTCGGTCGCAATTAGCACTGCGTCGTCCTCCGTGCCTGCGCCGAGGCGCATGACGCCTCCCCACGACAGCCATGCGTCCAGCGTGTCGACCAGGCGATCGTCCAGGAATCGCACCTCTACGCCGAACGTGGACTCTGAGTGGCATAGCTCCCCGAGTGAATACGGTTTCACGTTGCCCGCGTTGTGCGGGGGCCGGTGCGCCAGCGTTGGGAATTGCGCCGCCCTGGCCGGGCTGATACCCGGCGGTAAGTCCAGCACTGCTGACAGGGCGGCGTGAAGCCGCCTGGGTGTGGCTGGCACCCCTTCGGGTGCGTCAAAGCTCACGTAAACGGATGTCGGCATCGGTGCCTCCCATCACTCGCATGTGACTGTCGTCTCTGACGGTAGCATAGAATGTCTGACAGATCATGTCCAACTGTCAGTCATTTAGCCTGGCCGATCAGTAGGTGTTGCCGTGTATTTTTGCCTATATTATGCGGCTTACTATTCGCATCTAATTCTGGTTCTGAATGCCTGTCTAATGGATTGTTGAACCCTGTCTAGGGTTACAACGGTTCTTGGTGAAGGAGTTCGTTGTGGCTGGTGTTGGTCGTGTTTTTCAGGGGGTTGAGTACCCCTCCCGTCGTGAGGCGTGTCAGGCTCGGCATCGGGAGTATGTGCGGGCTTTGGCTGATGGTTTGAACTTCACGCAGGCAGCTCATGCTGTCGGGGTCTCGAAGCGGACGGGTAAGGTCTGGCGTAATGGTCGGACTCGTTCAAGTGGGCGGTGTGAGCGAGCTAGTATCGCTCCGCAGGCTCATTGGTACCGTCTGTATATGAACTGCCAACCTCATCGGGTCAATAAATCGTCTCCGAGTTGGGTCTTGACGTGTACTTTTGCGACCCGCACTCACCCTGGCAACGCGGTACCAACGAGAATACGAACGGACTCCTGGGCCAATACATGCCCAAAGGCACCGACCTCTCACTCCTGACCGAAACGGACCTGGAGGCCATCGCCAACCAGCGCCTTGAACTGCTGCTCAGGGCATAAGACGTGTTGCAACCACCCACAGAATCTGCCGTCCCCTTAAAGAAGAGGGTAGAGGTTGGCTCGTCATCAGAGAATTCAACCTCTACCCCCAACCAATACGCACTCACACACTCAACTTGGAAGAGTCTACGTTCGTGTTTAAACTCAACCTACGTGGATTTAGTAGAGTCGATATGTGAGAGAATGGTAGAATTTCAGAGTGTCCAAACTCGAGTGAATGCGTATTCCCTCAGCAAAGAGGCTCGCTGGTTGATATCGTCGGCGGTGACTTCCTCCTTAGTTTCGTCATCAAGCCAGCTTAACAAGCAATCGTCAAGAAGATTTGCCTTGCGGAGTGTCGCGCGCTTCTCTGCAAAGCTGCAATCGCCCTGCTTGTTATTCTTATCCTTCTTGAGAATTGTCAAATTTCCGAGAGAGTATTCGGGACAATCGTTCGAACTATTCTCATCGCGGGTGGACTTGGGTTTGATATGTTCGATCGAGAAGTCAGCTGTATTAAATGCGTGCCCGCAGGGGAAATCTGAAATATCCTGGGCGAGTTTCATGAGTACATACTGGATAAGAGATGCGCGTCCTGTGGCACGATCCTTCGATGTGAGTTTTTCGCCGCTATAGAATAGTTGTGAAAAGTTCACTTTCGTCCTGTCGAGAAGTCCCTTTTCTGTAGCCGAACTTCTCAATGCTGAAATGAGTTCGTCAACAAGCTCTTTGCATCTATTCTTGGTGTTCGCTTCAAAGATTGCTTTCGCCAGGCGATTGTATCGCTTGCGCATGCCGCCATTGCTGCCAACTGCTCCAAGCGCATTGTAGTGAAAATGGTAGTGTTCAAGCGTGCGTGTTAGGCGCTGCAGATCTCTTTCGCGCATTTTTCCTTGGTGGAATTTGCGAATTGCCGCAAGCAATGCGGAGTTCGCTACCGATACGTTGAAAATTTTCAATGCTCGAATTGAGTCTACGACTTTTGGTAGCTTGAGAAAATTAAGTTCATCGCCTTTGTTTGGCAATGTCTGAATGTACATCGTATCCAAATATGTGTAGATTTTCGCATCTTCTTCTAGGGTGTCTAGGTAAGCAGTATACCTTTGTCGGATCTCTTCTTCGGAGAGGTGACTGCTTTGTGAAGCGCTGAGTTTTGACTTTAGAGCCTTAAAAAGCTCGGCTTCCTTGCATTCAGGGTTTCTTGAATTCCATGATTGCCAAATGAAACGGCTAAAGATGCTGTCATTCGTTCTTGGGTCAGTTAGTTTCTCTGTTGTTGTTTCTGTGGGTGTTGCTTGATCAATGCTGTCTCTTAGTGTGGTCCATCGTTCTGCTATGGCCTTTCTGTCAGCGTCGGAACGTGCGCCGTTTTTGATGATTAGGTTCTTGACTAGATCGGGGAGCTCTAGATCTAGTCCTCGGGTATTTAGTGTCTCAAATACAAGGAAGCCATCCTCTTCGGAATTTAGCTCGATCTGAATTATACGAGCGTTGAGGATGTTTCCTCGGAGCTCGTCTAATTTGCGTAGTTTTGCTTCGTCATCTTCGAGTTGTTCAAGTTCGGTAACCAGTGATGTTTTGAAGTAGGTAAAGGCGTTCTCGATCTTGCGTTGCGATGATTCATCTGCCCTTACTGCTTCAACCTCTGTGAAGTTGAGTACGTCTTTTGAGTAGGTGCTTTCTGGTCGTAGGATAACTGGGTACCTGTTGCCTTTGAGGTCTTCTCGTACGAGAAACTCGCTTTGTGTCTTTTCTGCACCTTGGTGACATTGGTATTGGATGGTGGGGTTATTTGCGTTGCTTTTGTCGAGATCTTTATATGCGTCGCGAATGGCGGCCAGAGCGATTGTGGCAGTTGTTAGTCGCTGTTGTCCGTCAATGATGACGAATTTATTGCCGAATAGATTAATTCGCTCTGAGATAAATGTTACGGTAGCTCCGAGGAAATAATCGCGATCTTTGGTGACGACATCCTCCCAGAAATCTATTAGCTGTTCCTCTTCCCAAGCGTATGGCCGTTGGTATGTTGGAATTTCGTAGAGGCATTCACTTAAGCATTGTTGAATAGTCTTATCGCTCGTCTCGATGTTGATTTGTTTCGACATTGTCGTACCTCTCGTTTGGTTTCGTTATCGGATTGGTTTCGCAATTGGTTGCTTGTGCGCGCGTAATCCTCTATGTTGTGGTGCATATTTCTGAACGTTGGCTTTTAACTACTCCTGACTCTCTCGTGGTTGGTGCGGTTTCTGATCTGCTCTGGCTGGGCCGATACCCGGCGGTAAGTCCAGCACTGCTGACAGGGCGGCGTGAAGCCGCCTGGGTGTGGCTGGCACCCCTTCGGGTGCGTCAAAGCTCACGTAAACGGATGTCGGCATCGGTGCCTCCCATCACTCGCGTGTGACTGTCGTCTCTGACGGTAGCATAAAAAGGCTGACAGATCATGTCCAACTGTCAAGTGTCTCGCCTAGCTGGCCAATGCCTATCTAAAAGAGCTTTTCCGCATGATAAGACCCTTAAGCATCGTCATTTATTTCAATTGGTGAACAACTGTCTAGTGAATTGTTGGACTTGAACGCAGGTGTGGGGACTGGGAGCTGCAATAACCCTGCAATTCTTCGTCAAGAATGCTCGAATTCCTACCTGCTGCCACAAAGTTGGTCAAGACTTCTTAAAATGTGAAACCCCTCTAGGAGGTTTGTCAGGAACCTTGAGATGATTGACACTATGGCGCGTTGTCTGGACTGACCAGGGGCCGCGTCTCCGTTAGCACAGCAGCACAGAAACGAGGAACTCTGATGCACCAACGCTCATGGAAGGCCCTCATCGCGGGAGGAGCCGCCCTCACGGTCGGCTTAACCCTCACCGCGTTCGGAGCGCCTTCCCACGCAGAAGGCGTCGCCGGAATCACCTCCGAGGCGCGCGCCCAGGACGAGGTCATGAACTACGCGGTCAACCTGCCCGCCACCGCCTCGCGCTACGACTTCAACGCGGCCGTCTCCAAGGCCTCGGAAAATGGCGTGGTCCTGGCCCAATACCCCGAATTCAACTCCTTCTTCGTCCAGTCGGTGAAGGCAGCCTACGCGCCCGACCTCGGCAAGAGCCTCGTGGCAGCGGGCATCTCCTACGACTCCATCGGCCCCACCCGCTACAAGACCGTCACGGGTGACGAGGTCCGCACCGAGCAGCCTACGAAGACCGACGCCGAAGCGAACGCCGTCAACGAGGCCGCCGCCGAGCATGAGACCGGCCTGTCCGCCGACTCCCAGCTCAACGACTTCACCCCCGACGAGGGCGACGCCAACGCCTGGGGCCTGTCCGCCATCGGCGCGGTCGAAGCCCAGACGGTCGACGTGCCCCGCGCGACAGTCACCGTCGCCGTCATGGACACCGGCATCGACCCCGACCACAAGGACCTGAAGGACCGCATCGACGCATCGCGCTCGGTCGGCTGCCAGGTCAACGGCATCCCCAACCAGGACCCTTCGGCCTGGAAGGATGACCACTACCACGGCACGCACGTCGCCGGTACCATCGCGGCCTCGCACAACGGTTACGGCGTGGACGGCGTGGCCCCCGACGCGACGCTGATCGCCATCAAGACCTCGAACAAGGCCGGCTCCTTCTACCCCGAGTACGTGGCCTGCGCCTTCGACTGGGCGGCCGAGCACAACGTCGACGTGTCGAACTCCAGCTACTACATGGACCCCTACGCCTTCTGGATGCCGAACGAGGCCTCCCAGGCAGCGGGTCTCGAAGCGGCGTCGCGCGCGGTGCGCTACTCCAAGGAGCACGGCGTCGTTAACTTCGCCGCCGAGGGTAACTCGAACGACGACCACGACAACCCGACGACTGACAACGAGTCCCCCAACGATGTTGAGGGTGCGGCCGTTGAGCGTAACGTCGCGGGCGGCATCGACGTCCCGGCCATGCTCAACGATTCGGTCCTGTCCGTCTCCGCGCTGAAGCTGCCGACCGGTGCCGACCCGGCCACCGCGAAGCTCGAGCGCGCCGGGTTCTCCAACTACGGCAAGAACTCGGTCGACGTGGCCGCCCCCGGCCAGCGCATCTGGTCCACCATGCCCACCTGGGAGAAGGATCCGCCGTTCGGCTACCTGTCGGGCACGTCCATGGCCTCCCCGCACGCGGCGGGCGTGGCCGCGCTGGTCAAGGAGATCCACCCGGATTACACGGCCGATGAGGTCATCGCGCTGGTCAAGAAGCAGGCCGGCTACACCTACGACCGCCTCGCTGAGCCGACGGACGGCAAGGAATACCGCGGCGCGGGCCTGGTCAACGCCCTCGACGCGGTCCTGAAGGATCAGCCCAAGCCCGTCATGGGCAGCGTCGAGTACTCCTACGACGGCGGCACCGACTGGCGTCCGCTGGCCGACGCCCACGTCGCAGGCATGATCTACGTGCGCACCACCGTCACCGGCCCGGTCACCATGGCCACCATGAAGGTCGAGGACCAGGATCCCGTCACGGTTGAGGGCACCGGCGAGTTCACCGGCAACCAGGTCGTCCTCCTCGGTGGCCCCTACGACACCAGCAAGCTGCCCGCCGACGAACCCTTCGCCTCGGTCACCGTGACCGCGGAGGGCCGCAACAAGGACGAGCGCGCCGATGACGACGTCGCGGACGACGTGCACTTCCACGTCGACGCATCCGCCCACGAGGGCGGCGCGTGGGTGAACGACCCCGCCGGTTGGAAGTACTGCTACACCGACTCGACGTGCGCGAAGGGTCCGCTCGCCATCGGCGCGGACAGCTACTACTTCGACGAGAACGGCATCCTGGGCACCGGCTGGGTCTCCTACGACGGTGCGTGGCACTGGCTGGGCACCTCCGGTCGCATTGCGACCGGCTGGACCAAGGTCGCCGACGCCTGGTACTACATGGACAACTCCGGCGCGATGACGACGGGGTGGACGCAGGTGCGCGGCTCCTGGTTCTACCTGGCGGACTCCGGAAAGATGGCCACGTGCTGGACGAAGATCGGCGACTCCTGGTACTACTTCCAGGAGTCGGGCGCGATGGCGACCGGCTGGGTTAACGACGGTGGCACCTGGTACTACCTGAACGAGTCCGGCCAGATGGTGACCGGCCGCGTCCAGATCGACGGCACGTGGTACACCTTCGACAAGTCGGGTGCCTTGCGCCGCTGAGCCGCCACTGACGAGGCCGTGGCCCCTTCCCCGGTCACGCGTCCTCGCGCTCTCCTGAGAGCATGAGAAAGCGGGCGGGTCCGAACGTATGGTTCGGACCCGCCCGCTCATATGTTCCAGAGCGAGGAAGAGGCTTCGGGCACTCGAAGCGCCTTAGCCTCGCTCCGGTGTGTCAGCCCAGCAAATCGAAGAGGACCTGCAGGCCCTCCGTCATGGTCGGGTGTGCGACCGGGAGGAAGCGAAGCTGCTCGTAGGTCAGGCTACCGGCCATCGCGAGCTGCACGGCGGTAATCACCTCGGAGACGTTCGGGCCGATCAGCGTCGCGCCCAAGATCTGGTGCGTGTTCGCGTCCACGACGGCCTTCCAGAAGCCCTCGCCTGCGTAACGCAGCGTCTTGGCGCGCGGAATCGCGGCCGTCGGAACCTTCGCGATGCGCACGTCGAGGCCGGCCTCGCGGGCCTCGCCCTCGGACAGGCCGATGCGGGCCAGCTCAGGGGTGGCGAACACGGCGTAGGGGATCGTGCGGCCCTTCGTGGTGGTTGTTGGATCGTCCAGGGATACACCGGTCAGCTGCGCGCGGATGATGCGGAAGTCCGACCAGGACGCGTGCGTGAACATGGGGGTGCCCGCGCAGTCACCGGCCGCCCACACGCCCTCCGCGGACGTGCGCAGGTGCTCATCCACCGCGACGAAACCGCGATCCGTCAACTTAACCCCGGCCTCGTCTAGGCCGATGCCGTCCGTGTTGGGCACGCGACCCACGGCCACCAGGACCGCCTCGGCGGATACCGTGGAGTCATCCGTGAGCGTCAGGGTCGTCGTGTTGCCCTCGCGTGAGGCCGACGCCGCGCGGCCGCGCACGATGCGCACACCGGCGGCCTCAAGGCCAGCCTCAACGACGCGGGCGGCGTCCTCGTCCTCGCGCGGCAGCACGTGATCCCCCGAGGAAATGAGCGTGACGTCCACGCCGAAGGTCGCCATCATCGATGCGAACTCCACGCCGATGTAGCTGGCACCGATAATCGCCAGGGAGGAAGGCAGCTCCTCCAGGCGCAGGATCTCCTCGTTCGTCCACGCGCCAGACTCCCACAGGCCGGGGATCGCGGGACGCGCCGGGCGCGAACCCAGGTTGATGAGGACGCGCTCGCCGCAGATCGTGCGCTCGCCGCCCTCCTCAAGCGCGATCGTCACCGTGCGCTCGCCCGTGAAACGAGCCTCGCCGCGGATGAAATCCAGGCCGGGGGCCGCGAACATCTTCTCGTGCGCGGCCACCATGGCACCCACGATGCTCTCCTTGTGGGCGCGGAGCTTTGCCAAGTCCACGCGCGCGCCCTCGGTGCCGACGATGCCGAACGCCTCGTCCGTGCGGGCATCGCTCAGGCGACGAGCCGAGTTGACCAGCGACTTCGTGGGGATACATGCCACGTTAATGCAGGTGCCGCCGACGAAACGCCGCTCCACCATGGCGACCTTCCAGCCGGCCTTCGCACGCTCCATCGCGAGGGACTTTCCGGCCTTGCCGCCGCCAACAACCAGCAGGTCGACGGACTCGAGTGCGTTCGTGGACATGTTTCTCCTTCAGTTAGTGAGGTGATACTTATTAGAACGACTGGGTGGCGGATCTATTCCACAGGGTGAACATCCCGGGCGTGTCGCTTTTCACTCGCAAACGGCGAGATGCCAGTCGATTGGCTGTTGTATGGGAGCGCTGTGTCATAGTGTGGTCCTGCCGGTCGTTGAAAGTGCCTCCGGCATGCTTGAATAGAGCCATGAGGGCTCTAGAAATTGGTGATTTCAAAGAGGATGTAGGAGCCGCGCTCGCGCGGGCCTCATCCGGGGAAGTCGTCACGCTCACACAAGAAGGCCAGCCTGTCGCCGAGCTTGGTCCTGTGCGCATGTCGACGTACCAGCAGTTGCGCGACTTGGGGCTCGAGCGTCCCGCCATGGCGGACCTCGACACCTACCAGATGCCGTCCAAAAACCTCCCTGACGGGCGGGGTATCGTCGGCAAACTGCAGGACTGACGAAGTTTGTCACCAGGCTCCATGTGCTACCGTGTAGCACATGGAGTCCGTTGGTGTTCGCGAACTGCGTCAAAACGCCTCCCAGATGGCGGCCAGGGCCGCCGCCGGCGAGGTCATTACCATCACTGATCGCGGCCGCCCGGTCGCGCAGATGACGGCGACGCGCCCCAGCAAGATTGAGCAGTTGCGGGCGCAGGGGCGTATCGCGCCCGCAACGCGATCACGTACGAAACTCCCCGTGCCGACGCAGGGGGAGTCGCTCTCCGACGTTCTGGCGCAGATGCGCGACGAGGAACGTTACTGATGCTTCTCTATTTCGACACGTCCGCCATCGTTAAGCTTATGCGTGATGAGGCTGAGACTGCTGCCCTGCATCGCTTCATGAACAGCGAGCCGAACATCTATTTCACGTGCGATCTATCTCGCACGGAGATTGGTCGCGTCGCGATTCGTCAGCAGCTGGACCCCGCAATTGTGGCCGAGACCGTGGGGATCTTTGACATCCTCACACTGGACACGGAAACATACAATCAGGCGGGTTCCCTGCCGCATCCCTTCTTACTCAGCCTCGACGCCATACACTTGGCCTCAGCCCTCGAGCTGGGCAGTGAATTAGACGGAATCGTTACCTACGACGACCGTATGCGCGAAGCTGCGCACGATTGCGGGTTGCAGGTGTTTTCGCCGCGTTGAATGATTCCAAACCCACGGATGCGGTCGCAATGATCCGTTTGCATTGGACTGGCACTTCCCACTAGCTCCGCCGCTTGGCCCGGTTTGTCGGCTCCGCGTGCAGCGGGTCCTCGGGCCACGGGTGCTTGGGGTAGCGCCCGCGCAGCTGCGCGCGCACGTCCCGGTAGGGTCCCGCCCAAAACGACGTCAGGTCCGAGGTGACCGCCGCAGGCCGCCCCGCCGGGTCCGTCAGGTGCAGCACCAGGGGGACGCGCCCGTCCAGCAGGCGCGGCGTGTCCGTCCACCCGAACGCCTGCTGGACGCGCAGCGTGAGCACCGGATGCGCACCGCTCCAGTCAATCGGGCGCGTCCCGCCGGAAGGAATCGGCAGCTTTTCGGGTGCCAGCTCATCCAGGCGCGCCGCCTCCGGCCACGGCAGCAGCGAGCGCAGCACGTCCAGCATCGACACCTGAGACAGGGGCGTGCCCGACGCGAGGCGTCGCCCCCACGGAGCCAGCCACCGGTGCGCGCTGCCCGCCAAGGCCTCGTCCGACACGTCCGGCCACGGCTCGCCGAAGACCTCGTGCAGCGCCCGCATGCGCTCCCTCAGGGACGAGGCCTCCTTCCCCCAGCCGAGCTCACCGAGTCCGCGGGAGGCCAGGTGCTGCGCCACCAGCGCGGTCGCTTCCTCGTCGCTCAGGGCACGGGCGGGGGAGGAGGACAGGGGGATCGCGCCGAGGCTGCGCGTGCGCGTTGCGCGCAGCACGCCCTTGTCGATCGACGCGTCCGTGCGGGTGACCAGGAGAGCCGAACCCGCCGCCAGCGCGTCCTCCTCGCTCAGCGGGACGGCGGCGAGGATGCGTGCGTGGCGCGAGGCCGGGGCGCGGTCAATGGAAGCCACCGCCAGCCACTCCTGGCCCTCCAGGGGAGAACCGTCGGGCAGCTCGCCGCCCACGCCGCCCGCCAGAATGTACGCGGACGAGGCCGGGCGACGCCGCGCGATCCACTGCGGGTAGGCGAGCGCGCAGGTCAGGGCCAGCTCGTCCTCGCGGGTTCGCGTGCCCTGTCGCCTCTCCCGAGAGCCACCCGTAGCCCGTGCGTTGCCGCGCGTCGCGTCAGACGTGTCAGTGCCGGGCAGGTCGAGTCCCGCCAACTTCCTGTCGGCCAGCATGGACGCGAGGCCCCTCAGGCGTGCCTCCGTTTCCTTGACGCGCGCCGCCTGGGCGCGGCCGACTCCCGCGTCCCCGCCGCGCCCAAGTCGGCGCTCCACGCCTCCCAGGTCGGCACCGGGCGCGCGAACATCCTCCGACAACAGGGCGACG
>ERZ773011.68-NODE-68-length-27803-cov-7.46684_pt1 | contig 27803 bp, 18 predicted proteins | sample MGYA00580662_ERZ773011 | MGnify/ENA primary metagenome ERZ773011 (study PRJEB29015, sample SAMEA2738118) | human oral metagenome | biome: human oral; feature: human-associated habitat; material: saliva | place: China | collected 2169 ... | reverse complement strand
TCCGCGCCGCGAGCTTCGCTCGGCGCGTCGTCTCGAAGCCCGGCCAGGCCCTGCCACCGCCCACCGGCACCGCAGTCAGGCCCCGCATGATTTCTGGTATTGCTACGCTGCCCCACGGATATTCCAGGCCCCTCCGGCACCCTCCACACCAGCGGTGCTCGGTATGCCGACGTACGGTTTAGCGCATCGTCTCGCAGGGGCATCTGATCGGGCACATATCCACGCATTCACTTGTTACCGATGAGGCGTTACACCCGATCCGTAGGCATTACACCCCTTCTGTTCGGGTGCAGCGCCACGTAACGGGTGCAGCGCCTCCGATCATGTGTATGACCCTTGCGACCGCCGTCGGGATGCCCCCGTGTGAAACCGCCGATTCGGACCGTCGCAGGCCTGCGTTGGAACCGCCCACAAGCGCTGTGCCGATGCGGGGATCGATGCTTGGTATGGCGCTAATAACTCAGTCACCCAGGCTCTCAGTCGCACTAAGTCCTCATAATCCGGCCAGGACACCCGATAGATCGTCCAACCAGCGCTGCGCAGATCATTTTCACGTTGAATCCATTCACGTTTCGCCTGAGCAAAGTCAGCATCATTCTTGCCAAGCTTGCCGATCCCATCGAACTCGAAAATGATCATGAGACCAGGAATCGCGATGTCTGCAAAGTACCGGTGCCCATTGACGACTATCTCGAATTGCGTCACAACTTCGAACGCACAAACGGACTTCACAACCCATAGCAAGGCGGCCTCGGCAGGATTATCACACCCCAGATCAGCGGCTCGGATGAGGGCTGCTGCTCGGCGCGCAGGTATGTTGTCGTTATGTTGACGCCACTCCGTGAGCCTCACGAGCATCTCTGACCGAACCCCCTGTGCCCGATCGCGACACTCTTCCTGCGAAAAGAGGTCAAAGGACGACTGCCTATTCAGCACCATGCAGATCCCCACAAATGCGCTCAGGGACTCAGACCAACAAGCCATACGAACCGCCGCATCGATGACGCCTTCAGCCAGGACGCCACCAACAGTCTGTAGCTCTCTCTCGAGAGGTGACACAACAGACCACCGCACCGAGACCCCGGGTACGAGAACCCCTGCTGCGCGAACCGCGCGGAGAGGCTTACTCCCACGCCGAGTAGGAGCCCAGACGTATACGTCCGGATTCGCCTCCCACAGAGGAATACCTCGAGAAGCAAGTGAACTTGCACCAACGAATACTCGATCCCCGCTCCCCAACGCATGGACGGCGAGGAGACGAGCTCGCGCCACTGTTATCCAAGTGCGCCACGGAGTGTCAAGAAGACGCGTGTCTTCGACTCGAACGTAGCATCCTCGCATCACGTGTAAGAAAGCGCCTGATTCTTTTTCCTCATGCGCCATGCGACACGCCTCCGAGGAACGAATGACTGTCAATTGGTGGCTGCTCATATGTGGATTCTCGCAGCCCCACGAGTTGAGATCATCAAGGCGATCAACCCCTGTGGATAACCAGCGACACGAACAAGGGACTGTGGATAGAGTGCGAGGCAGCCCTCCCCCCTGTGCGGCACAGTCACCTCTGCACACGCCGACCACACTTTCACTTGTTCTGAGGGGCAGCGCACCCGATCCGTAGGCATTACACCCCTTCTGTTCGGGTGCAGCGCCACGTAACGGGTGCAGCGCCGGTGGCTCGCCCCCCTGCACACCAGTCCACACACAACGGCGATAACGCGGAAGTATTCCTGAAGCACGTCGGCAATTATCGAGGCCAACCTCAACAACGATCCCGTGCCTCACACCGCCCAGCTGACGGTCATCACAGTTGCCTCAGTACTTTCTCAACGGGTGATCGATCACAGGGGCATCGGACAACACACGGTTGGCTCCAGCACTCATGGCTTCCGCCGCATGGAGGTCGTCAGCCGAGCGACAGCTGGAACGAACACGCCCTTCGAACCTTCGGTTGCGAGTCTCGGCAGTGTCACATCACGCCTGGCGGGTAGACCACCTGAGCCCCGCCCCCTCGCACCGCAGGCACCGACCTGGCCGGACCACGCCTGGACCTCACCCTTGCTCTGCCCGCGCCAGGCCAACGACTTGCGCCGAGGCCGGGGTGCCCGTCACGCGAGCCCAGCGCGCCACGACCATGTCAACATCCAGCGACGGGTCAACGAGGAGCGCCGTCGACAGCGCTTCTGCCAGCACCCCCGACGTCGCCACCACGCTCACCTGGCGCACCCCCGCACGCGCCGGATAGCCTGTGCGCGGGTCGATAATGTGGTGATCGAGCAGGCGCAAGGAGGGTGCCGCCCCATCGACGTGAGAGGACGCGGTAGCATCAGTCGCGTACACGGGTGTTTCACGAGTTGTTTCACGCAGGGACGAGGCCTGCCCTCCCCCGGTGGGCGCGCCCGGCTCGACAGCAATAACAGTGGCATGAGTACGGCCATCAGTGCGAGCCTCAGCAATCACACCATCAGAGCCAGCGCCACCCGCGACGGACCCCTCGCCCGACACGCCACCGCTGGCATCACCACCGGCACAGTCCCCACCACCCTGCGCACCGCCATGCACACAGCCACCCACACCTGTTTCACGCGACGTTTCACGCGCGGCAGCGTTTACTGCGACGCTGCTACCAGCCCCGCCGCTACCATCGACGGGACGAGCGGCATCGCAGTGCTCGGGTGCGTACTCGCGAGCATGATCATCAGCAGAATCAGCAATCCCACGCTCGCCGTCGCGCGCGGCGCCAAGGCCGCCCAGCGGCCCCAAGTTGTCGCCGGACGTTGACAGGGATGCCATATCGCCCACGGGAAGTTCCACGACGCCAGAGACGGCCGTGGGCGCGCCGCGAGGGTCCCGCATGCCAACCCGCCACGCAGAACCGTCGGCACGAGTCCCAAACACGGCCACCGACGACGTCCCCACCGACACGAGGACGCCGCGCGCCCCCATAGACACCGCGAGATCGCGGCATGCATCGGCCGTGTATCCTTTCGCAATCCCGCCGAGGTCCACGCGCGGACTCAGTGCGTCACGCCCCTGATCGCCCGGAAGCACAGCCACGCCCGTATCCGTCTCGCAGCCCACCAGCGCACGCGCGCCCGAGGCATCAACGCGTGCCGCGTCTTGAGCACCGCCGGAACGAGCGGCACCGGCCCTTCCCCGCCCTAACGCGCCTTCACGCTGCTTATCGCGGGTACCGTCGCCTGGCACGCAGCGCGCGCCAGGTCCTGCGGCATCGGTCCTGCACGCAGAGTCGTCAACGCTGCGCAGCGCCCACTGCCTCTCGCCGACGCGCGATAACGAGCGCCACGACGAGGCATGCACCGCCGCCTCGACGACACGAGCAGACGGCGCGGGAGGTAACGGCGCACCCGCGACGAAGGCGGCCCGCATGGCCCGCACGTCCCACGCGGCAACGAGCGGCCCGACCAGCGGATTGAACGCTCCCCCGGTCGCCTCCGCGAGCGTCAGCGCGTCGCGCAGCAGCCGGTCGGTTTCTTCGCTGACGACGAGGCCTGGGCTGACCCCCGCATTAGAGGTTCCTTCGCGGGATGGTTGCGGGCGGTGACAGGAGGCATGCGGTGCATCAGAATTCTTGGTTGTGTCGGAGGACGTAGCGGACGCTCCAGCGTCTGTCGGGCCGATGCTCCCATGCGCGCCCCTGATCGCGAGAGTCCCTGAATCTGGCACGCACGAGGTATCAACGCGGAACGCAGCGTTGAGCCGCGATATCTCCGAGGAGGGCCGGAACACGCTCCACAGATCTTCGTGACGCGCCACGACCTCGACGAGAGCGTTCACGATAGCCATGCCCTCGCCGCCCCACCCGATGATGTCGACACGGGTACCCATCGCTGGGAAGGAAGAGCGCCACATCGGTGGGACGGAGGGAACCGCAGCCCCCTCATGAGCAGCGACACCGGTGTGCGATTCCTCTGCGGTACCCGGCGCGCCGGAGACGCCGCGAGAATCGGTGGCCGCATCGCCGCACGTCTCAGCCGCAGTATGCGACGCACCCGCCGCGCGAGCAGACCCCGGGAACATAGCCACGGCCTCGTCCCCCGAGCCGCCCGCAGAGCGCACGGCACCCACGGAACCCCCAGAGCGCACAGGACCCACAGAGTCCACGGCACCTACAGACACCGCAGAGTCCACGCAACCCACGGCGCGCACGGGCTCAGCTGTCGGAGCCGTCGACGTCGTTGTCCTTCATGGAGTCGTTCAGGCCGGGGATGTCGATGTCGTCGGCGCCGTCCGGGGAGACACCCTGGGCGGCGGCGATGGCGCGGATCGCAGCCTGCACGAACTGCTGGTGGGCGACGGTGGCACCGGTGATGACGTCGACCTTGGCGGGGTCGCCGACCTGGGTGAGGTTGTCGGAGTACTCCTGGTAGGAGGCGACGGCGGCCTGTGCCTTCTTGTAGTAGTCCTCGTTGAAGACTTCGCCCGACGAGCTCTTGCCGTATTCGGCACCTTTGTCGGTGCCGTCGGCGAGCGTCGTCTCGTAGGAGGTGGCGGTGATGCGCCCGCCTTCGACGGTGATGGTGATGGTGCCGATAGAACCCTGGTCGTCGGCATTGGACTGGGCGGTCCACGTGCCGTCGCTAAGCGGCTTACTCATGTCGAGGCCGGTGGTGGGCGTGCAGGCGGCCAGGATGGTCGCGCCGAGCGCGCCGAGGACGGCGAACGAGGCCGGAGCGACCCAGCGGGAGCGGCTATCGAGCGTGGTGGGCGTGGTCATCGCACCTTGTCCTTTCCGCTGCGCGCGACACCATCGTGGCCAGGCAGAACCAGTCCGGAGGCGCGCTCTTCGAAATCGTGGTCGTGCCACGTTTCCTTGACGACTTTACCGTGGTCGAGCCGGATTTCGCGCTGGCCCTGTTCGGCGACGAGCGCGTCGTGTGTGACGACCATGAGGGTCGTGCCGTCCTGGTGGAGCTGGTTGAACAGGTCGAGGACGATTTCCTCGTTGGTTTCGTCCAGGTTGCCGGTGGGTTCGTCGGCGAGGACCAGTTTGGGGTAGTTGATGAGGGCGCGGGCCACGCACACGCGCTGCTGCTCGCCGCCGGAGAGCTGGCGGGGCAGGTGGCTGGCGCGGTCGGCGAGACCCACGCGGTCGAGAGCCTCGAGGGCTTCCTTTTCGTCGGGCATCGAATGGTAGTACTGCGCGACCATGACGTTCTCGAGGGCGGTCAGGTGGCCGATGAGGTGGAACTGCTGGAAGACGAGGCCGATCATGCGGCAGCGGACCTCGGTGAGTTCGTCGGCGGTCAGGTCGGAGATGTCATGCCCGTCGAGCATGACGGTGCCCTTGGTGGCCGTGTCCATGGCTCCGACGATGTTCATGAGGGTCGTCTTGCCGGAGCCGGAGGGGCCGACGATGGAGACCCACTGACCGCGCGGGATCTCCAGCGACACGTTGTCGAGGGCGTGCAGGTCGCCGTAGATCTTGGAGACGCTCTCCAGGCTCAGCAGCGCGTCCGTGGAGGCCGACGAGGCCTGGGCGGCCTCGGGCGCATCGGCGGCGGTGGGGGTGTCGGGGGTAGTCATGGTGGCTCTCTCATTCTCCGCGCAGGACGAGCGCGGGATCGACGGCCAGTGCGCGGCGCACGGGCGGGAGGCAGGCGAGGACGGCAATGAGGATGGAGCAGGCGACCGTGCCGAGGAGGATCACGGGGTGCAGCGAGATGGACCGGTGGAACACGGAGGTGGAGATGAGGACGGCGAGGCCGTAGCCGGCCCCGGCACCCAGGACTCCTCCGATGAACCCGAGCATGACGCCCTCACCCATGAACTCGCGGGTGATGGATCGGGCGGTCGCGCCCAGGGCCTTGCGCAGGCCGATCTCGTTGCGGCGCTCGGTGACGACGGCGATCATCGTGGTGGATACGCCGATCATGGTCAGTGCCAGGACGATGACGGTGATGACAATGAGCAGGGATCGCAGCATGGTGAGGACGCCCGCGTCGGACTGGGCGAGGCGTCGCACGGTCTGGGCGTGAATGTCAGGGTTTGCAGCGTTCATCGCGTCCGCAACGGCGCTGAGCTGTTCGCCTTCCAGGGTGATCGAGTACTCGGCAAGCGACACGGTGCCGCTGGTCCCGGTCAGCGCGTCCATGTCCGAGGTGGACATGTACACGTAGCCGTCTTCGTTGCCTCCGGTCTTGAGGATGCCGGACACGGTCAGGGCGACGGTCCTCGGATCGACCTTGAGAGCCGAGGCCTGTGCCCCGGACTGCGCGGCAGCCTTCGACGAGGCGCTCGCGTCCAGCTGGCTGATTGTGATCGTCTCTCCGGCCTTGACGTCGATGGTCGAGGCGACCTGCTCGCCCACGAGGACCTGGCCCGAGGCCTCGGGCCACTCCCCGTCCACAAACCAGTACGGGTTCATGGCGTGCACGGCACCCAGGTCTGCCCCGCCCGCGACGTAGGGCTGGTCGTTGATGGTGACGGTCTCATAATCAAACGCGGCGGATCCGACGAGAGCGCTCGCGGGCACCTGGGCGGTCGAGGTGGCCACGGCCTCGTCCGTGAGGACCCCATCACCAGCGGGCGTAACGACGAGGTTCGCGCCGTAGGAGCGGATCTCGCGGGCCATCTGCGCGGGCACATCCACCGCGATAGTGACGAGGCCGGACAGGGTCGTCGCGCCGATGGCGACGGCGAGAATCGCGATGAGGACGCGGGAGCGGCGGCGCAGGATGGAGGAGATGACCATCCGCCAGAACATTGCTCGTCTGGACATAAGCATCACCTTCCGTGCAGGACTTCGGCCGCGTTGAGGCGCAGCAGGTAGCGGATCGCCGGGATGGAGGCTCCCAGGACGACGAGGATGACGAGGACGGCGACGAGGCCGACGACGACGGGCGCGAACGCGATGGACGAGTGGAAGACCATGTATCCGATCGCCTGGGCCAGAGCGAGGCCTCCGCCGTAGCCGAGGACCCCGCCGGCCAGGCCCACGATGATCGTCTCCGTGAGGAACAGGGCAATGATCTGTTTATCTTTCGCGCCCACAGCCTTCATGAGGCCGATTTCGCTGGAGCGCTCCATGACGCCGGCGGTCACCAGGTTCGCGATGGCCAGGGCCGAGGCGATGAGAGCCAGGATGGTCACGAGGACCATGAGCAGCTGGGTCTTCTCCAGGATCGTGCCTTCGGACTGGGCGACCTGTCGGACAGGGCGGGCCACGGAGTCCGTCATAACCTCCTCGATCTGGTAGGCGATCGAGGAGACGTAGGCCGTGCAGTACCACGTTTCCTTCTCGGACACGCTCAGCGAGTTCGGGTTCTTCGCGGCCTTGCGGGCCAGGTCATTGTCGGGGGTCGTCAGCGCCGAGACCTCGACGCTTCCGACGGCTCCCTCACGCCCAATGAATGTCTGGGCGGCGGGAAGCTGGATAAAGACGCCGCGGTCGGCGTCGTCACCGCTGGTGATGATCCCGCGCACCGTGAAATCCTGAGAGACGCCCTCGCGGGTGAGCGTGAAGGTGTCCCCCACGTTCAGGCCGCGCGCCGAGGCGTAGGAGGTCCCAACGATCGCGCCGGTCGCATCATCGTCCGCCGGCCACGCGCCCTGAAGGCCCCACCAGCCGCGCAGCTTGTCCAGGCCGGTCTCGACGCTCTCACCGGTGGCCAACTCGAGGTGGTGGCTGAACCACGTCCCCGTCGTGGGCACATGCTCGCCGCTGGCGTCGGTCGCCGACACGTTCAGCAGCGGCGCAAAGTCGAGAATGTTGTAGGTCCAAAAGATCGTTTTGATGTTGCCCAGCTCGTCCTCACGCAGGTACGAGCGCACCTCTGAGGCCTCGCCCGTGTTGTACAGGTCGTCGAGGACGGCCGCGCCCTGAGGACGCACCACAATATTGGCACCATACGACTTGAGTTCCTGGTTGACCTTGTCACCCACGTTGAACATGACGGAGAGCATGGACGTGGCCACACCCGCGCCCAGGGCGACGGTCAGGGCGATCATGAGGTGGCGGTTACCGCGCCTCGTGAGGGCCCCTCGCAGCATTCGGAAAAACACGTGAGTCCCTTTACTTCGCGAAGATGGAGGCCGAGGCCTCAAGCGCCGAAATCGGCACGGTCAGTGTCCCGTTCGAGACCTTGTAGTCAATGGGGATGGGGTTACAGCCACCCTTAAAGCCGATGGTCGCGATGTTCATCGCCACTTCACACAGCTTGCAGATGACCTTGCCGTCCTTCTCGTAGTAGCCGGTGGGGCCACAGATCTCACACGCATCCAGACCCACACCATAAGAGGAACCGGACTTTTGAATGACGATGAAACGCACCTTCACGCCGCCCGAGGTCGTGTACTCGAAGCGGTGCAGGTGGCCGTCAGAAATGTCGGCCAGGTTGACGCTCACCTGGTCCTCGACGACGCTGTACGACTCGGGGGCGGACAGCTCAACTTCCTGGCTACCGTAGGCGACGCCGACGGTGATGAGCAGCGCGCCGCACAGGTAGCCGATGGCGGCGGTGCCCGCCATGGACTTATACAGGCGCGAGCGGGCACGGCCCAGGCGGCCCTCGGCCGGGTTAGCTCCAACAGTCGGAATGGAGCGCGAGGCCACCCACGTCAAAACAACGACGACGCCCAGAGCCACGGCGGCCACGATGGTGAAAACGGCCTCATTGTTGATGAACCAGGAGATGACTGCCCACGCTTCCTTGGACGTCTTGATCCAGCGCTTCGCCTTGAGGATGCGCACGAACAGCAGCGCGTAGTTCGACAGCAGCGCAGCCAGGATTACGGCTGCCGGCCATACGCGGTTATTCCACGCGCACAGCCGGTACGACACCCACGTCAGGAAACACACGAGCACCCACGCCAGCGCATAACCGACAATCGCGAGCACCATCGGCGTCGAATACAGCTGCACGCCGCCCGACGTCATCATGAGCGCCTGATTCATCGCGGTGGGCACGGCACGGAACAGGGCGAAAGCAATGAAAAGCGCGCCGACCAGACGCACGAGGCCGTCACCGCGCAGGGCGGTCTCCATGGACGAGGCCGCCCGGGCCTCGTCGTCCATCGTGTTCGTCAGGTGGGCGCGCATCCGGCGTGCGCGTACAGCAACCAGAGCGAGGAAAATCAGGGCGAGGGCCACCGCGATCGGCAGCGTATAGAGGCCCACGGTCTGGCGGTTAACAGACTTGGGGGCTTCAACGTTGATAATCGTGAGGACCAGGGAGGACGCCACGCCCACGATGATGCCGCCCCACACGGCCCTCGAACGCGCCAACTTTCCGCGGCGTCCCCGTCCAGCTGCGGGCATGAAGCGGATGACGGCTCCGACGGCAAGCATCGTCAGCAGCAACGTCAGCGTCGCCTCACTCATCTGCACAAGCATTGGCTTTCCTCTCTCACCAAAGGCACACCGAAGTCATGCGGCTCCGGTGCCGAGTGTAGTCCCCCACGGGGGCACGGGGCGAGGCCAGTGATCCCGGGTGGAACCACGGCCTCGTCCCCGCGTTGCTTACGCGTCGATCACCACGAAACGGCGGTGGGGTCCCACTGCCAATCCGGGAACTCGGCGACGAGGGGCTCGGTCCAGAAACGGCCCTCAACGCCCGTGGTCTTATCGGTGTGCAGCAGCCAACCGCTGGGGGGCTTGATCGTGAAGGTCACGTCGTAGGTGCCGGCGTCGAGCTTGGGCAGGTTCAGGCCGTAGTGCGGGCCGTCAGACGCGTTCATCGGCATGAGCGTGCCCTCCTGGACGGCCGTGCCGGACTTGTCCTTGATCGCGTAGTCGACGGTCAGGCCGGGGACGAAGTCGCCCGCGCCGTAGCCAAGCTTGTTGTCAGCGGCGGCGGAGACGTCGGCCTCAATGTGCATCGAGGACTCGGCGGCCGGGGTACCCATCTCGGGCTCCATATCGACGGGCTGGAAGTAGACGCCGCCCACGACGAGCGGGCCGACGTGAACATCGTCACCCAGGGGCTGCTCCTCGAAGCCAGCGTCCTCGCCGGGCGCTGCACCCTCGGAGGCCGAGGTGGAGGTGGAGGTGCCCGTCTTGGAGGTGGACGAGGAGGAACCGGCGGAGCAGGCCGCCAGAGTACCTGCGAGTGCCAGCGTGGCCAGGGCCGCGCCGACGCGGAACAGAGAACGCTTCATATGATGATCTCCTGTGCGTGTTGGTTGGGTAAAACGTCGGTGTCGCTCGAGAGGAGTCAGTCCTCAGCCCGCGACTGGGCGGCGGCCTCGCGGGCGAGGCGAGCTTTTCCGAAGAAATAGAGACCGACGATGATGACGAGAACGATGGCTTGCGCGGCCAGGTTCTCCACTCGGGGGTAGATCCCCAAGAGGTCAATGGTGGGGAAGCCGGAGATGGGCGTCAGAGACACGACGTCCGCCTCCTGCAGTTCCCCGATACCAGAACCCGTGAACGTGAAGGCCATGAAAGCCATCAGCAGCGAGGTAATGGTGAAGAAGGGGCGCAGCGGGATGCGAACCGCCGCGAACTGGATGAGCAGGTAGATGACAACGAGGGCCACGAGGCCGACCGCCAGGCCGATCCACACGTAGTGGACCTTGTCGCCCGCGGCGGCGACGATCGGGACATAGAAGAGGATCGTCTCGGCGCCCTCGCGCAGGACTGCGAGGAAGGAAATGAAGGCGAGGCCCAGCAGGGAGCCGCTGCTCAGCGACGCATCCGTCTGCTTCTTGATGTACTCGTCCCAGGCCTTGTTGGAGGACTTGTTGATCATCCAGTTGGAGACCCAGATGAGCATGACGACCGCGAAGAGCGCGGCGAAGCCCTCGAGGAGTTCCTGGTTCGCGCCCGCCAGGGAGGTGACGTAGCTGAAGAGGACGGCCAGGCCGATGGACAGGGCGAAAGCGAGCGCCACACCGCCCCAGACGATGGGGGTCTTGTTCTTGTGGCCGGCCTTGGCCAGGTAGGCAAGGACTGCGGCAACGACGAGGATCGCCTCCATGCCCTCACGCAGGATCACGAGCAGGGAGGGCAGGAACTGGGCGAGCCACGGCGAGGTGCCCGACTCCTGAGCTGCCTTGCCGGTGTAGCCGTCGAGGCTGTTGGCGTCCTCGCGGACGTAGTTCGTCAGCGTCGCAAGGTGCTGGTCGACCGCCGCCGAATCGTCGTCGGTCATGGCCTTCTTGAGGAGAGAGAACTCCATTTCAACCTGGGAGACGCGCGAACCGGAGATGCGGCTCATAACCTGCTTCTCCATGCCGGTGATCTCGTAGTGCTTGTAGTAGGCCTCGTTGACCTTGTCCTTACCGGCCTTGGCATCGCCGCCCTTGTAGGCGTTGGCACCATCATTAAGGATGCCGTTGATAGTCTTGGCAACCTCGCCCCACGCGCCGGGGCTGTAGTCGTCCGACGAGGCCTGGGAGGACGTACCGGGGGCTACACCATCCAGGGACGCGGCGTCTTCAACGATGTACTGCTTGAGGGTCGTGGCATGACTGTCGACGCCCGGGCTATCACCGTCCGTCATGGCCTTCTTGAGGAGGGAGAACTCCATTTCGACCTGAGAGACACGCGAACCGGAGATGCGGGCCATAACCTGCTTCTCCATACCGGTGATCTCGTAGTGCTTGTAGTAGGCGTCGTTGACCTTATCCTTGCCGCCCTTAGCGTCGCCCGCCTTAAAAGTGGACACGCCTTCGTCGATGAGGCCGTTGATCGTCGTCGCGACGTCGCCCCACGTCTGGTTGGCCGCGCGCGACGGCACAGCGACAATCGCCACGACGAGAGACGCCATGACCAGGGCGATGAGAAGACGAATAGACCGCTGGACAACATGATCTGCGCGAGCACGAAGCGCTGCCATCGCTTGCCTCCTGATGGACCGGCGTGATGGGCGCGCCGGGTTGATGAAATTCCTACCAAGCAGCGTAGCCACATCTGTGCCAGGACGATAGTAGTCCGATTAGGTTCTCCTAAATCGCAACCCCGTCGTAACGTTATTTAGCGCCCCCTCGCACTCACCTTCTGGGACCAAAGGCCCGCAATTATTGTTTAGTGACACAATGCCATAAACGCGCTTGCTTGCAGCGATTAGTCAACGTCACCACTCCCCCACCGGACGCCGTTCTATTTCAAAGTCTGTCAGAATATCCCCGCACCACCCTTCAACGACAGGAAGCAGGCAACAGCCCGTGACCACCGACCCTCGCCCCACCGAAATCTCCCTTTCGCCACAAACACCGACCGAATTCCCCAGCCCCCTGCCTATCGTCACCACGACGACGTACACCACCCCGGCCTCGTCCCCCACGCGCCCCACCCGCACCGACTGGGGGCGCATCGCGGTCTTCGGGATCCCCTACGCAGCGTTCTTCCTGGTAGGAGTGCCGACATGGATCTTCCCCGCATCGTGGAGCCTGACCGCCATCAACCTAGTGATCGACACGGTTTTGTTGATCGTCGTCCTCGCATTCTTCGCACGCGAGTTTTTCCCAGCGTTTTCCTATCTGCGCACGCACCCCTTCTTGAAGATCCTGCTGCTTTTCGGCCTGTGGATCCTGGTCGTCATCGTCCAGGCCGCGACCCGCATTGCCCTCTACGGAGGCAACCCGCCAGTTGCCGAAAACCAACAGCAGGTCATCAACGCCCTGAATGACGGGACCCTTGGCCTGGCGTTCTCCTTCTTCGTGACCGTTGGCGTGCCCCTGGTGGAGGAAATGTTCTACCGCCACATCCTCATCGGCAAGCTCAGTGCGTATGCGCCCACATGGCTCGTCGCATCGATCTCAGCGGCGCTGTTTGCGTACATGCACTCTCACCAGTGGCAGGACTTCTTCTCATACCTGCCGCTCAGCATCGTCCTGACGCTCATCTACGTGAAGTCCGGGAAGAACGTCGCCTACTCATGGCTGTTCCACGCGCTCAACAACACGATCATGGTGGCCCTGATGTTCACCATGCAGGGAGCTTTGCAGAACGCCTGATTGATGGGTGTGGTAGTGCCCCGCCCAGCTTCGGGCGGGGCACTACCACACCCACGTGCGAGTCCGACAGGTCACGCGTTACACCCCGGCGATCACTGGCTATACCCCAACCAGCCACGCGCAAGCTGACAGGTGACAATCTGGTCCCCATCATGCGCACGTTAACCCGCTAATCCGCACGTGGGCCCTCTAATCCGCACGTGGACCCGCTAATACGAGCTTGGGCAGCCCCGCCCACGCTCCAACTAGCGGGTTTGCGTGCGATATAGCGGGTTACCGCTCGCAACATCGAGTTCGCGTGCGAACAACACACCCTGCCAGACGCCGTTGTGCCCAAAACGCAGACCACCTCGCCCTCAACAGCCCATTTTTAGTGTTTTTTACCGAGGTGGTCTGCACTTTGAGCGCCGCACCACCACGAACCGCGACCTCACTGCCTCAAAACGGGGGAATGGAACTATACGAGGACCCGACACGTCGGCGACACGCCGCCAGCTAGGTCCTCATGCTGCAAACCCCCGAGCGGGCCAGATTGGAAACCAACGCAGGGCATACAGCCCCCGGCTGGTGCACAACTGCGGTACCCGGGGGCAGCAGCGGGGCCTGGCCGGGCTTCAAAACGACGCCGATCACCACCAGCACACCAGGCGCCGCCGGTGTGGAGGGCGACGCGTGACCTGCGGGACGAGAGAGGCCTGGCTGTAGGGCTTGGCGGCGGTGCCCGTGGGCGGCGGGGCCTGGATGGGATGTGCACAGCAATGAAAAACCCCACCTGTGTGGAGGGTGCCGGAGGGTCCGGAGGGCTTGGCCGGGCTTCGAGATCGACGACTCCGAGCCGAAGGCTCGCGTGTGGCGATCTCGCGGGCGGCCGGACCCGACGGCACCCGGAACACCCGTGGGGCCACAAGCAACAAGCAACATCGGCAACCGGGCGGGCCGCCGCCCACCGGCACGCACAGCGACCCAGCCCAAACAGTCAGGCCTCGCGACGCCCGGAAAACCGGCGCACACAGCCCCACAACGACACGAGGCCGCGACCGGTTTCCCGGCCACGGCCTCGTCGCGCTCAATCAGTGCCACTCAGCAAAGCGGCACCGCCAGCGATCAGGCGGTCATGTCCACGTGGTCCTCGACCGCGGCGCGGCCAGCCTCGAGGCGGGCGACGGGGACGCGGAAGGGGGAGCAGGACACGTAGTCGACACCCACGTTGTGGAAGAAGTGGATCGACTGCGGGTCGCCACCGTGCTCGCCACACACGCCGAGCTTGATGTTCGGCTTGGTGGAGCGGGCGCGACGCACGCCCTCGGAGACCAGGGTGCCCACGCCGTGGACGTCGATGGACTCGAAGGGGGAGACGCCGAAGATGCCGGCCTCGATGTACTGCGGGAAGAACACGCCTTCGACGTCGTCGCGCGAGAAGCCCCACACGGTCTGCGTCAGGTCGTTGGTGCCGAAGGAGAAGAAGTCGGCTTCCTCGGCGAGGTCCTCGGCCGTCATGGCGGCGCGCGGCAGCTCGATCATGGCACCGATGGAGATGCCGGACAGGTCGACGCCGTGGGCGGCGGCGACGGAGGCGATGATGCCTTCGGCCTCTTCGCGCACGAGCTGGAGCTCACGCACGGAGCCGACGAGCGGGACCATGATCTCGGGGCGCGGGTTGAGGCCGCGGCCCACGAGTTCGGCGGCAGCCTCGCACAGGGCGCGCATCTGCAGGGCGAACAGGCCGGGCAGGTAGATGCCCAGGCGCACGCCGCGCAGACCCAGCATGGGGTTCTGCTCGTGCATGCGGCGGACCTCGACGAGCATGGCCTCGTCGGCGGGGTCGAGGGTGCCGGTGGCCTTGCCGACGGCGACCTTGGTCTCCAGCTCGATGAGGGCGGGCATGAACTCGTGGAGCGGCGGGTCGATGAGGCGCACGGTCATCGACTTGCCGTCCATGACCTCGAGCATCTCGAGGAAGTCCTGCTTCTGCAGCTTCTCGAGCTCGTTGAAGGCGGCCTGACGCTCGTCGGACTCGGGGGCGGAGAGGATCGCACGCTCGACGAGCGGGCGGCGCTCACCCAGGAACATGTGCTCGGTGCGGCACAGGCCGATGCCCTCGGCACCGAACTCGATGGCGCGCGTGGAGTCGAGGGGTGTGTCGGCGTTGGCGCGCACGCGCAGGCGGCGGACCTTGTCGGCGTGGGACAGGAGCTTGTCGACGGCCTCGACAAGCTCGCGGGTGCCCGCATCCTCGCCGGCGGCGGCGAGGCCGGCCTCGAGGCCTTCGGCGAGGTAGGTGGTGACGGGCGAGTCGGTCACGGGGACCTCGCCGCGGAAGATTTCACCGGTCTGGCCGTCGATGGCAATGGTGTCGTCAGCGGTCAGGACGAGGTCACCGATGGTGACGGTGCCGGCGGCAGCATCGATGACGAGGGACTCGGCACCACACACGCAGGTCTTGCCCATGCCGCGGGCGACGACAGCGGCGTGCGAGGTCTTACCGCCGCGCGCGGTGAGGACACCCTCGGCGGCGACCATGCCGGGCAGGTCGTCGGGGTTGGTCTCGCGGCGCACGAGGACGGTCTTGATACCCTTTTCGGCGGCTTCGATGGCCTGCGCGTTATCGAAGGCAATCTTGCCGACGGCGGCACCCGGGGAGGCGGCCATGCCGCGAGCGATGAGTTCCTTCTCAGCCTTGGCGTCGAACTGCGGGAACATCAGCTGGGTGAGCTGGTCGCCGGTGACGCGGCCCAGGGCCTCGTCGCGGGTAATGAGCTTTTCGCCCAGAAGCTGGGTGGCGATGCGGAACGCGGCGGCGGCGGTGCGCTTGCCGACGCGGGTCTGGAGCATCCACAGCTTGCCGCGCTCGACGGTGAACTCGATGTCACACATGTCGCGGTAGTGGGTTTCGAGCTTGCGCATGATGGCACGCAGCTCGTCGTAGACGGGCTTGTTGATGCGCTCGAGGTCGGACAGGGCCAGCGTGTTGCGGATGCCCGCGACGACGTCCTCGCCCTGCGCGTTCTCCAGGTAGTCGCCGTAGACGCCGGAGTGGCCGGAGGAGGGGTCGCGGGTGAAGCACACGCCAGTGCCGGAGTTTTCACCCATGTTGCCGAACACCATGGTGCAGATATTGACGGCGGTGCCCAGGTCGTGGGGGATGCGCTCGCGGCGGCGGTAGATGCGGGCACGCTCGGTGTTCCAGGAGCGGAAGACGGCCTCGATACCCATGTCCATCTGGGTGCGCGGATCCTGGGGGAAGTCCTCGCCGGTCTGTTCCTTGACGATGCCCTTGAAGGTGTCGACGAGGCCCTTGAGGTCCTCGGCGGTCAGCTCGGTGTCACCCTTCACGCCGCGCTCGGCCTTGAGGTCGTCGAGGGCTTCGGAGAAGAGGTCGCCGTCGATATCGAGGACGGTCTTGCCGAACATCTGGATGAGGCGGCGGTAGGAGTCCCACGCAAAGCGCTCGTTACCGCTAACGGCTGCGAGGCCGAGAACGGACTCATCGTTGAGGCCGATGTTCAGGACGGTTTCCATCATGCCGGGCATGGAGAACTTTGCGCCGCTTCGCACGGAGACCAGGAGCGGGTCGGCGGGGTCGCCGAGGTGGCGGCCCATCTGATCCTCGACGCCGCGCAGAGCGCGGGTGACCTCGGTGGCAAGTGACTCGGGAACGGCCGACTCCTTGAGGTATGCGCGGCACGCCTCGGTGGTGATCGTGAAGCCGGGGGGAACAGGAAGGCCGAGCTTCGTCATCTCGGCGAGGTTCGCTCCCTTGCCTCCGAGCAGGTCCTTCATGGACTTGTCGCCCTCGGAGAAGTCGTACACATACTTGACCATCGTGGTCCTCAACTTCCATGTTTGCGATGATTGGCCCGACGCCGGGCCGCTACCACAGGCAAGGATACACGCCTCAAGGGACTAAGGTCACTTCAAGGCACACCCTCTTATGATTGTCCTGACATGAACGAGGCCGTGGTTGCTTGTCGGGTATCGTACCCTCGCGCGGGAGCGGCCGTCAGGCGGGTTGGTCAGCGGTATCGGCGAGGCTGTCACGCAGGCACCGGCGGGCGTGGCGTTCGGTCGGCGGGGCGGGTAGACGGACGTGGGGCGGGCCCGAAGGCCCGCCCCACGAGAGCTGCGAGAGCCGCGAAGGCGACGAGGCTCGCCTGGCCACCTACCAGCTGCCTCGGTCTTCGACCCTCTGTCGGGTGATCGTGAAGACGATGTACCGCTGGCCAGCCTCATCGAAGCAGACCGCGCCACTCACGTCCAGCCAGATACGGTACTCCCGTGTGATCACCGTGATGTTGTAGGCCGCCAGGCTCCCCGGCAAGCTGTCACTGACCTCCCCTACGTCAATTGACTCAACATCCGCAACATTAAGATCGGGACACAGGGCCTGCTCCTGATTTTCCCCACGAATGCACGATTCCAGAAGAGGCACGAATTGCTCCTGTTGCCAGGCCTTCGTTTCCTCGTTCAAGACGATGTCAATTTGGTGAGGTTCGTGATCATCGATCAAGTCGATTATGGCGCCCGACGGAACGGAGTCGACACTGTACTCGGTATCTTCACTGACCCGGGTGACACTGGTGTCATAGACGCCGGGATACGCGTACACTACGCCGCCGCCTCCAGCGAAGTGCCACAGGTCGTCGGTTACGGGAGGAATCATTCGGTAATTCCCCTTGGTCGCTCCGACGTCCCCGAGTGACACTCCACCGATCGACAGGTCTGAGGCGTACCCTTCCGCGGACACAGTGACCTTACGCGCCGCACTGGAAACAACCCTCCACGAGCCAATGTACGGCCTGGGCAGACCAGAACGCTCCAGGTAAATCACGCGACTCGTCGAGCGGCCGTCGGCCGTGAAATCGATTGTTATTCCCTGCCGCCCGTTGCCATCCGGGTTGGTGTGCACCCACACACCGGTCACGCTCATCGCTGGGCTAGCCTCCGACACGCGGCCACGGCGCAAGTCGACGGCGTCGCCACGCCCCACGCCGCTGCCAGCGTCCGCATCGGCGCTCTCAACCGCCATCGCGTCCTCGAATCGTCCCTGCGCCACGGCCTCGGCATAGTAGCGCGCCGCTGCCTCCGCGCTCACGCTGAACGAATACACGAGGCCACCCACCACCGGCAGCACAACGAACACACACACGAGGACAATGATCATCCGCACGCGTTTCTTCATGACACGCTCACTCTCACCAGGCCGCTGGCAGCAAGCATCAGCGCGCGCAACCTCCAGCAGGTCTTAACAGCCACCCTAGTACATACGCGTGTGGGGTGGGCCAAGCGGTCCACCCCACACGCGTTTGAGTAGCAGATCAGCGCACGCGGAACTCAATCGTGGTGCCCTCACCGACGTCGATGAGGTCACCGTCGTTCAGGGCAATCGTCACCATGGGGGTGACATCCTGGAAAGAGCCGTCTGCGTGACGCAGGACGGTGCCATTGGCGCTGCCCAGGTCCATGAGCGCCCACGAACCCGGCGTCGTCATCATGACGGCGCAGTGGGAACGCGAAATCTCGGTGGCCGGGCTGGGCACGCGCAGCACGGTCGCAACGGGGCGGCCGGTCAGGGCGCGGGCGTCGGGGTCGCGGCCGATGACGACGTCACGCGAGACCTCAACGGGCACGGTGCCGCCGTGGATCAGGAAGGCGACGGGCGCGGCGGGGCCAGAGTTGACGGGGGCGAGGCGCAGAATCGTGGCCTCGGTGTCGGTCTCGGCACCCAGGTCGGCCAGGCCGGCGGCGCTCATCGCCTCGGGTGCGGCGGGCGGTTCGGGTGCCGTCTCCGGCTCGGGGGCAGGCGCGGGTTCCGGCTCAGGGGCGGACTCACGCTCCGCTTCCGGCTCAGGAGCAGGCTCGAACTCGGGGGCAGACTCACGCTCCGCTTCCGATTCAGGAGCAAGTTCGGTGTTTTCCTCCGACTCGAACTCGGACGAGGCCTGGGCGGGTTCCACGAAGGCGGCACCACGGTCGATGGTAGCGGTGCGGTCGAGGGACTCAGCCGTATGGATCGGTGGCTCGACGGCGTCGGCGACGACGTAGAGCTCGCTCGAGGTCTGTTCGAGGTCCTCGGAGGGCACCTCGTCCTGCGCATCATCCGTGGCGTCCTTGGGCGCGTACGGATCGGGGGCGGTGCGGGAGGCACCGGGCAGCGAGACGGGTCCGTTGCTGGTGGCCGCGAGGAACTGGGCTTCGACGGCAGCCAGGTCAACCGCAGGCGCGTGCGTGATCGTAGGTTCGGGCAACTCTTCGCGGGCGTCGCGACGGGCGCGACGCTCGTGATCCGGGATATCCGGGTTGATGAGGAAGCCCATCGTATCAACGGGCATCGATGCGAGGGCCTCAACCTCGTCGAGCGCGCGACCGATGCGGATCTCGCCGGCCTCGACGCGGTCTGCGGCGGGCACCATCCACGTGATCTCGTCACCGTCAATGATGGTGGCCTCGAACGTCTGCCACTCGCCCGGGTTGAAGGGCCAGGCCCAGATCGGGTCGTTCCACACCTGCTCGGTGATCTGGCCGGCGGCGCGCATGCGCAGCTGAATATTGCCGAGGACTGTCAAGTAGGGTTGTTCGCCCGCGCAGTCGAGGAGCAGAACATCGCCCTGCTCTGCCTGCACGTGGGAGAGCCATGCCTGGGTGTCAGCGCGCCCCCACACGACGTCGGCCGCGGAATCCGCGAAATCGAGCGGCACCAACGCCGCGCCGAGGGGTCCGGTGACGAGCATCGCGCCCTGTCCGCGACACAAGAAGCGTCCAATCTGAAGCATCAGTCACTGCCTTCTCTACGAGGAACCCGGCGCGCTGTCTGAATCGACGCCGGACGTACTGGTTGAATCATCCGATTCATGACGTTCGTTGTCAATGTTACTCGTGATTCTTTTCCTGCGTAGACTACTACGGCTGTCGTGTTGTCGCGAGTGCCCGCTTCGAGGCTGGCTTTCACGAGTGCGTCAGCGGTCCCCTGCGGCCCATTGCCAGCAGCGACAATGGCCTGGATCTGCGAATCCTGTAGGACGCCGTGCACGCCGTCTGTACAGATGACCGCGCGGTCGCCTTCCTCCATCGGCATGATGGTGTAGTCGGCTTTCACACTTCCGGTTTGTCCGGCACCCAGCGCCTTGGTCACGACGTTGGCTGGAGGAATGACCTGGGGCGCGCCGGAGGTCGCCGCCAGATCGCGAGCCTCCTGCAGCGCGGAGTGGTCGTGGGTGAGCTGGCGGATGCCGCCGGCACCGACAACGTAGGCGCGTGAGTCGCCAACATTGAAGGAGAGCCAGTAGGCACCTTCGGCGGTCCACAGGACCATCAGACCGGAGAGTGTCGTGCCGGGGGCACTCATCGGATTGTCAGCAGGTGCCAGGGAGGCCACGGCCGTGGCGGCTGCGTCAATCGCGACGGACAGATCGACCAGGTCGACGGGACGGTCTCCGAGTCGATCAGGACTCAGGAACTCCTGCAGTGTGAGGACGGCCTGTGACGAGGCCCGGGCACCGCCGAGGTGGCCCCCCATCCCATCTGCGACTGCGAAGACGGGCGAGACCGCCAGCCAAGAGTCCTCGTTGTGTGAGCGGACCGGACCGACGTCGGTCGACGCACCCCACAATAGTGGAGCACGCTCGGCATGTTCACCCTGAGCCATCTACCTTTGTCCTTCTCGCTACGTTGTACGCGTGGGATAGCGCGTAACGCATTCATTCTACACGTGCATCATTAATGGTTACACAAAATGGACCGCAATTCGCCCTGGTCAGCCACGCGCTGGAATACGCTACACGGGTGGTCAGGGAACAGTTTGACAGGCCCTCACAGGCTCGGACATACGGCCCGAGGAACGCGACACCGTCGTGATTTCCATGCAGTTTTCGCCGGTGACTCCATCCACGCTCACCGTCGCCGCCTCAACGCTGCCGCGCGTCGTGCCCACGGGGCTGCTCCCCTCGTAGGAGTACGTCACATCCGCCGTTGCCAGGCCCTCGGGCACACTCCACGTCCACGTCACCTGGCCGTCGGCATACTCTCCTGCGAGCGAGGTGACCTGCGGGGGTGCTGCTCCGAGGGGGTTCTCCGCGTTCGTCGACGCACTCGTCGTCTCTTCAGCAGGGGCGATGCGTGTGAAGGATCCTTCGCCCCGCAGAATACCGACCACCAGCCCAGCGCCAATCACCGCGGCCAACAGAGCCAATCCCACCGCGGCGACGGGATTCAAGCCCCGCTTGGAAACGTCAGGATCGTCGACCGTACGACGGGCCGAGACCTCGGCCTCCTCCGTCGAGCGATCGGCCTTCCACGAATCAGCCACGGCCTCGACGCCGCCGGAACCCGCCCCACCCTCGAAGGAATAATAGGATGATGAGCGCATGCGCGTGTCGTCCGGGTCGATGGTGGGGGCACCACGCGGGCGCGTATTCTGGTCGCCAACAGAACCGGCCGAGGCTTTGGAGCGCTTCTCCTTGATTTCCATCTCGGTGCGCGCGTAGCCCAGCTCTTGTTGGACGCGCTGGAGGCCCTTGCCGAACTCCAACGCCGTGGGGGTGCGCTCATCCGGGTTGATTGCCATCGCCGCGCGCAACACACGCTCAAGCTCCGCCGGCGCGTCCGCGCGGCCCAGGCCTCGCATGCGGCCCCGCTGCACGCGGTTCGCGATCGACGCCGCTGAGTTATCCCCGATGGGATCCTCGAAGGGGCTGCGGCCCGTGATAAACGTCCACATCGTCGACGCGAGCGCCCACACATCCTGCGTCGGCACGGCCGGCGAGTTCATGTCCTGCTGCTCCGGGGGTGCCCACAGCACCGAGAACCCGTCAAACGCGCCGACCTCCAGCTTGCCGATCTTCGAGGCGACACCGAAGTCCGCGAGGACCGGCTTCCCATAGGCATCCAGCATGATGTTCGACGGCTTGATGTCGCGGTGCACGTAGCCTTGGCGGTGGAACATTTCGACGACGCCGCACACCTTGATCATCGTGTCCAGCGCCGTCTCCAGCGACATTGGCCGCGCGCGCACCTGCGTCAGCAGGTCAGCAACCGGGCAGTACTCCATCACCAGGTAGGCGCGGCCGTCGGAGGTCGTGCCCACGCCGTGCAGCTCCACCACCGCGGGGTGGCCGGCCAGCAGGGTCATGGCGTCAGCCTCGCGGTGCAGCTCGAGGGTGCCTCGCTCGTCCCCTTTCGCGCGCACCACCTTGATGGCCACGTCGCGGCTGGGCAGCTCCTGGCGGTACAGGAACACGTCGGCGAAACCACCCTGGCCGAGTGGGCGAACCCACCGGAAGCCGGGAATCTGGGGGCCACACGTGCCCGCGACCGCTGAACTCACTGGTCGTTCTCCTCCTGCATCGTGCGCGCAACTGCTGCGCTCAACCGCAGCTTACGGCGCATTCGCAGGCTTCGCAGGGACAGCGCGCGACGCATGCGCGCAAAGAAACCCGCGTTCTTGCCGACCTGCGAGCGCAGCGCACTCACCTGCACCCACGCGTCACGCGCGCGGTCGCGGGAAGCGCCGTGAGACGCGAAGTCCGCGACGTCCGCATAACGGGCGATCACGACCGGGGTGGGAACGTCGTCACCGAATCGGCTCCACCCGTCGATCACATAGCGGCCCTTGGTCGCCGAGGCCTCGTCGAACTCGACCGAATCGGTCGAGCCGTCATCGCCATGGCGCACCGCACCCGTCACCAGGCTGAAGGGGTCACCCGGGTGCTCGCCGAGGTTCCACTGGGAGGCCAGCGACCAAGCGGTCTCCTGGCGGGTGCGTCCCACCTCGATGGTCAGGCCTGAGTCGGCGGCCAGGTCCACGACCTCATCCCACGAGCCGATCAGCGCGTTGGCTGCGGCGGCTCGGCGGCGGTGGCGTCGACGTGCGGCCTTGTAGGCCAAGATCGTCAGAGGCGGCACCAAGATCAGGAGGATGCTGCCCGCGACACCGGCGACGACGCGCCAGGGGAAGCTCTCATCTGGTGTCTTTACCGGGTCCGCGTTCTGGTCGCGCATCGACGGCGGCAGCTCGGCGGGAGCCTCCGGGGGCTCCGGCGGCTGGAGGACCTGCGGGCGCGGTACACTGCGAGGCTTGGGCACCTGCGTCTGCGGCGTGTGGTCACGCGGAGGGGTGGGATCAAAGACGGCCCAGATGCCGTCTCCGAATTCGACCTCGACCCAGGCGCGGATGTCAGATCCACGCAGGGAAGCGGCACCGCCCTGCGAGCCGCCCTCGGGGTAGGCACCCATGACGACGCGAGCGTTGATGCCCAGCTGGTGGAGCATGAGGGCCATGAGGGCCGTGTATTGCTGGTCGTCGCCGATCAGGTTCTCGTCGCTGGAAATCATGCGCTCGAGGCGGTCGGCGCGCACGCCGGGACGCGAGAACTGCGTGTTTTCGTTGAGGTAGTAACCGTAGGTCGACAGGTGGTGCTCGATCGCGCGCGCGGCGGCCAGAGCCGTCGACGCATTCTGCGTCAGATCCGTGGCCATCGCGCCGATGCCCTCGGGCACATGCGTGTCCTTCGACGTGTTGGGAGCAACTGAGAGGGAGGATAATTCCTCGTCGCGGATGGGTTCGACGAACGTGGTGAGCACGTCATAGGTCATCGTGCCCGCGCGCCCTGTCGTCAGGGCCGCGTTCCCCCACGTGTCAACAAAGAGGCCGTCCTTTTGCGTGTCCGCTCCGGTGCCGGAGAAAGTAATCTGCGAGGGGATTCCTAGGACGGGTACCCACGGGCCGGACAGGCCGTTGGTTGACACGGTGACGGTTGAATTGCCTTCGGCACGCCCAGGGATCGCCGTCTCGACGGGGATGTAGCCGGAGTGGCCATCCCCTCGGTTTTCCGACATGCCAAAAGTGGTGCCGTCGTAGACGTCCATCGCGGCGATGCGCACGCGCTGGTTTTCGGGCAGGTCGGAGACGGTAATAAGCGTCTCGTCCTTCAGGTCGGTCGTGTAGTGACGGAACGAGGCCATCGGCGAGGGGTACGCCTGGATGTCCAGCGGCGGCTCCACGAGGTCGCGGCCAACGACGCGCGCCCTGGACTCGCCCAGGTAGGAGGCGGCAGGCAGGGCCACGCCCACGGAAATTGCGAGCATGAGTGTCGCGCCGAGAATGCGCCTGCCCACGTAGACCGTGGAGCGAGAGCTGCGCCCGAGGGTATTCTCTGCCCCGGCCGCGCCGGAGCGGCCCACCAGGACGTCCTGCCCCAGCGTGATGCGCTGGTACTGAGCGGCTGCGGCCCACCACGCGCCCAGGAGCGCCCACCACAGCAGGACCGCCCACACGGGCAGCGCGTGGCCTGACAGGCCAAAGAAGATGGCGATCACGCCCATCGCGACGAGCGGGATGGACCCCAGGATGGCGCGCCCAGCACGGGCGGTGATGAGGCCTGAGAGCACGGCGAAGAGAAGGCCGCTCATCCACGGGACGAGGCCGGGGCCCGAGTATGCGGACACGGGTGCGGTCAGCGTCAGCAGGTCCTTCCACGCGCGGAAGGAACCCAGGACCATGACCTGCAGGGTCTTGCCGGTGGGCAAGAACCCGAAGAGGGCCTCGGCGCGCAGGGCTGCGGCGCTCCCAAGCAGGAAGTAGGCGACCAGGACGGACAGGACCGTCGTGAGCATATCCCAGCGCCACTTCGTCGACGCGTAGGCGATGAGCAGGCCGCAGGCCACGCCCGCGCCCGCCGCGATAGCGCCCACTCCCCCGCCGAAGACGGGTTCGAAAGCGGCGACCGGCCCGGCGAAGAGGACCGCGAGGACGAGCAGAGACCACATCGGCAAGCGCGTGCGGATTGTCGCGAAGCGCTCCGTAATTGTCAACAGGCGACTGCGCGTGGTCCTCGGCTTGGGCATGTGCGCCTCAGAGCGCGCGCCCGCGAGGGCGTGTGCTGCCGAGGGCTGTGTGGGTTCATCCACCGAGCGGCGGTCCGTCTTAATGGGAGAGCCGGGGACGGCCTCGCCCTGAGGATCGACGCGCTGGGCGCGGGGCTTGGTGTTCACGTTGCTGCTCATGCCAGACCCCCGGCGACGATAATGCGCGGCAGGTCATCCAGGGTTGCACAGTCGAGGAGGACTCCTCGGCCGAGGTTTCGGCGGGCGCGCGCTTTGTTCACGCCGATACGGATGATGGATACGGGCACGTCGATGGGCGCCAGGCGAGCCAGGTGAGCGGCGTCCGAATCAGTTGTCTCGGGGCCGACGATGAGCGTCAGTGCGGAGACTCCGGGGCGTTGAGCCACGGCCTCGCGCACGCGCAGCGCCAGATCCCCGAAGGAACGGTGCGAGATTTCGGACAGGGAGTCCAGGAGGCGCATGGCGACCGAGGACGGCAGCCACTCATCGGTCGTCGTCACCGACACTGGGCGCGAATCGCGCAGGTTCGCCAGGCCCAGGGAACCCGCGACCGACACGGCGGTCTCGAAGGAATCGTGGTCCCACGCGTCGCGGGAGGTATCCAAGACGATGACGTGGTGGGAACGGTGGGTCTCCTCGTACTGGCGCACGATGAGCTTGCCGAGGCGAGCGGTCGACTGCCAGTGCACGGCGCGGCGGTCATCGCCCGGCTCGTAGTCGCGCAGCGCGTGGAAAGACACGTCGGAGCTGGAGAGCTTACCGGTGGACACGCCCTCGACGTCCAGCTGGAAGCCGGTTGCGTCGAAGGGGACGCGGACCGTACGCGGGTGGACGTGCAGGACGACGGGTTCATCCCAGGAACGCACGCGGCGCAGCAGGCCGAGGGCATCGGAGCGCACGGAGCGCGCAGGGCCGACATTGATGAGGCCTCGGTGACGCGAGGAGATCAGGAACATCTCGTCCCACGTCGCGTGCGCCCCCAGCGGAGGAACGACGAACTCGCCCGTTCCCGTGCCGATCGGCAGTTCGATGATGCCTGCGCGCACCGGACGGGCACGCTCGTTGCGCACCACGAGCTCGCCGACTGCCGTCTGGCCTGCGACGATACGTTCGTTGGGCACGCGGATCGACACGAGGTGCGGGGGCTTCCACGCCACGCGCATGGCCGCAAGCACCAGGGCGACGACGCCCGCGAGGGCACACGCCAGGGCCTCGACCCACCGGAGGGTCGCCGCGAGAATCAGAGAGACCGCGACGAAGAAGACGAGCGCCCACCCGGTGGGCGTCACTAGGTCGGCCAGCGCCTTCAGAAGGTGCTGACGGGAGGCCTGCGCCTTACGCGGCGAGGCCATCGTTGCATTGTTCGAACGCTTCCCTTGCATCGTCGTTTCCGGTCGGCGCGTTACGCGCCCACCGCCGGGGCAGGCACCGACGTCAGGGCGCGCTGGATGACGCCCTCAGCGGTCGCGCCGGAGAACGCGGCGTCGGGGTCAACGATAATTCGGTGCGCCCACACGGGCACGACCAGGGCCTTGATGTCGTCGGGCAGGACGAAGTTACGCCCCTGCGCGGCCGCCCACACGCGGGCGCAGCGCACCATGCCGATGGCACCACGGGTGGACACACCCAGCAGCGAGGACTCATCGTCGCGGGTCGCTTCAGCCAGCGCCGCCACGTAGTCGAGGACCGCGCGGTCCGTGTGGTTCGCCGAGGCCAGGGCGGCCCAGGCGACGATGTCCTGACCGGTCACGAGGGGCTCGAGGTTCTTCGAGCGGTCGGGGGAGGCCGAGCCGTCGAGGACGTCGATCATGGCGGCGCGCGAGGGGTAGCCGATCGAGGTCTTCATGAGGAAGCGGTCTAGCTGGGCCTCGGGCAGCGGGTAGGTGCCTGCCTGTTCGACGGGGTTCTGGGTCGCGATGACCATGAAGGGCTGGGGCGCGGGGCGGCGCACGCCGTCGACCGTCACCTGGGCCTCTTCCATGACCTCCAGGAGCGCGGACTGGGTCTTGGGCGAGGCACGGTTGATCTCGTCTGCCAGGACGATCTCCGCGAAGACGGGGCCGGCGTGGAAGACCCACTCGCCCGTCTTCTGGTTGAACATGTTCACGCCGGTGATGTCGGAGGGCAGCAGGTCGGGGGTGAACTGGATACGCGAGTGCGTGCCGTCAATGGTCGCACTGATCGCGCGCGCCAGGGCCGTCTTACCGGTTCCGGGAGCGTCCTCGAGCAGGAGGTGTCCACCCGCGAACATCGTCGTCAGCGCGAGGCGCACCGCCTGATGCTTGTCCAGGACCGCGACGGACACGCCATCGACGAGGCCCTTGAAGACCTGGGCGAACCTAGTTGCATCTTCGATGGAAAGGGTCATGAGTTGTCCTACTGTCTCTCTCGTTGCTTGTAGTGGGTGAAAGTCTTTTGTTTATTCGCCTCGGCAGTTCTTCACGACCTGCCGCGCATTCAGTTCTCGCTCGGTGATCGACTCCGTAAGGATACCCGGTATACTCGGCGTCCCCTGTGAGAAGCGGAACTCCGTGTTTTGGGACGGCCGTCCAGTCGCCACCGTGCAGACGAGCGTCTTGCCCCGCTGGAACTGCGAGGCACGCGAGGCCGTCAGGGTCATCGAGCCACACTCTTGGCCGTTCGGGCAGGCGGTCATCCCGGTGAAGGATGCATCGATCTCGTCAACCGATTCACCCGTCGTAAACGTGACCTCCGCCTTTCGGTACGCCCCGCCGGTACTGACCAGCTCGACGACAGCCGTGTACTGGTGGACCGGCTCAAGAGGCGACACAGTCCACGATGTGATCGGGCCATTGAATGTCTGCTTCGTGCCCGCTACGTCCTTGATCCACACGTTGGTCTCCTTAACGGAGGTACGTTCAGGAGGGGTCCACACGATTGTTGCGCTGTTGGTATGTGGCTTGGCGGAGACTTCAAAGAGCGGGATCGGCGAGCTGTCCGGCGGCTGAGGCTTTTCCTCGTCGCCACCGTTACCGCCGCCGTTACCACCGCCGCCGTTACCACCGCCGCCGTTACCACCGCCGCCG
>ERZ773011.64-NODE-64-length-28612-cov-5.36614_pt1 | contig 28612 bp, 29 predicted proteins | sample MGYA00580662_ERZ773011 | MGnify/ENA primary metagenome ERZ773011 (study PRJEB29015, sample SAMEA2738118) | human oral metagenome | biome: human oral; feature: human-associated habitat; material: saliva | place: China | collected 2169 ... | reverse complement strand
CAAAGCCGGAGACGTTGCCGTAACCGCCGCAGGCATCAACGCGGGTAACAAAGCCGTCACAAACGTGGCCGCAGGCGTCAACGACACCGATGCCGTCAATGTCAGCCAGTTGAACCAAAAAGCCGCAGCGGCCAAAACCGAAGTGGCGGGCGGAACCAACATCGCAAGCGTAACCAGCAGCCAAGGCGGCAACGGCCAGACCATTTACACCGTTAACGCCGATGGTGCCAGCGTATCCGCCGGTTCGTCCGACATCGTCGTGGCCAAAGGCGCGAAAGACGGCAACAACGTTACCGATTACGCCGTCGATTTGGCGCAAAACGTCAAAGCGGACATCGCCAAAGGTGCGGCGGCCAAAGACATCGTCGATACCAAAGGCCTGACCTTTACCGGCGACAGCGGCAGCACCGGTGTGAAAAAACTGGGCGACAGCGTAGCGGTGAAAGGCGATGCCAACATCACGACCAAAGCCGACGCAGCCGGCGTCCAAGTCAGCCTCAACAAAGACCTGAACGTCAACAGCGTTACTGCGGGCAATACCGTGGTGGATAACGGCGGTGTTACCGTCGGTTCCGGCAACAACGCAGTCAGCCTGACTTCGGGTGGCCTCAACAACGGCGGTAACAAGGTTACCAACGTTGCGGCCGGAACCGTGTCGGCAGACAGCAAAGATGCCGTCAACGGCGGCCAGCTGCACCAGCTTTACCAGTTAATCGGCAGCAACGGCGAAAACCACAGCACCACCAAACCGACTACCGACAGCAGCACCGGTACCAGCAACGTGGGCAATATCAAGGGCATCACCTTGGTGGACAACAGCCAGAACGGCAACGTTAAAAACGTAACCAACCAAACCACCGTGGCGCAGTCCAACGGTTACACTTTGGTTACCTATAACGTCGAAGGCAAAGGCATGTATGTCACTAATGACGTGATTGAAGCCGTAGGCCGTATAAACGAGCAAGGTATCAGGTTCTTCCATACCAACGACGGCGAAGTGGATCCTGCGGTTCAGGCCACCAATACCGAGGATTCCAGCGCGAGCGGCGCGTACTCGACGGCAGTCGGCTATCAGGCTCAGGCTTCCGCTTCCGATACGCTGGCCATCGGCAGACAATCCGTCTCCAGCGGCATGAATGCCATCGCCATCGGTAAGGGTGCGCAGGCCACCGCCGAGAACACCATCGCCATCGGTACCGGCAACATCGTCAGCGGCAAAGCTTCCGGCGCCATCGGCGACCCGAGCGTGGTGACCGGCAACAGCTCGTACTCTGTGGGTAACAACAACACCGTGTCCGCCAACAATGCTTACGCCTTGGGCAGCAACATCACCGCCGGTACGGCCGATTCCGTGTACCTCGGCGACCGCGCTACGACCAGCGGCGTGCATACCGCCAATACCGCTTCCGGCGAAGCGTACACTTACGGCGGCCTGAACGACGCAGCCGTCGCAGGCAAAGCGGGTTCGAGCGCAACCGCCAACAAAGTGGCCGGTGTGGTAACCGTGGGCAACAACGCGGACGAAACCCGCCAGGTACAAGGCGTGGCCGCAGGCGTGGTATCGGCGGCTTCGACCGACGCCATCAACGGCAGCCAGTTGTACTACACCAACCAGGCGATTAACCAGAGCATCAACAGCATCAACAATTACGTTGCGAACATGGGCAACCAGTTGAACCAACGTATCAACGATGTCGAGAGCGACTCTAAGGCCGGTACCGCAGCGGCGATGGCCGTGGCCGGTCTGCCGCAGGCCTATCTGCCCGGCAAGAGCATGATGGCCGTTTCCGGCAGCGCATACAGGGGCGAAAGCGGCTATGCCGTCGGCTTCTCCAGTATCTCCGACGGCGGCAACTGGATTATCAAAGGTACGGCCACCGGCAACTCGCGCGGCCATTACGGCGCCACCGCAGGCGTGGGCTACCAATGGTAAACGGCTGATACCGCGATAGGGTAAAGTAAAGGCCGTCTGAAAACGGAAGTATCGTTTTCAGACGGCCTTTTTTATGGGCAGAACCGGCAGCACGCCGTTCCTGATTTGCCTGCCGCGCGGTAAAGGCAAAAAAACACCGGATTCCGTATTGTTCGGAATCCGGTGTTTTACCGCAGGCCGTCTGAATATTCGGACGGCTCCGATGGTAAACGGGCCGTATTATTGGGCGTCTTCTTTAGCGTCAGCCGCGGCGTCTTTGGCTTCTTCGGCAGCTTCTTTCGCTTCTTCGGCTTTATCCTCGGCGGCGCCGGCTTGTTCGCCTTTCAGTGCTTTCAGCGATTCGCTGCAAGTGGCGTCGCGCTGGTCGGCGGGCAGGTTTTTCAGTGCTTCTTTGGTTTGGTCGAACGATTTTTGCATCATTTCTTTAGTTGCTGCGTCCACACCTTCGACGGATGCGGCAAATGCTTTTTCGTATTCGTCGCAGACTGCCGAGCTTGCGCTGCCGGAGCCGGAAGAGCTGTCGCCGCATGCGGACAGGGCCAGTGCGGCCAACAGGGTTGCCAGTAAAGCTGATGTTTTCATCGGTATCTCTCTTTTAGAAATTTTGGTTAAAAGGACCTGCATGTTAAACCATTTCGGCCGGGTGTCAAACATTGTCATTTTATTTCTTTGATTCAAATCACATGTTTAGACGGCCTGACGGCCGGTTGCGGCCGATTTAATTGTCGGCCGCGTGCCAAGGTTTTTGCGCGCCGGCGTAGAAACTCGGCTTTTCGCCGCCCCAGAGGGTGTCGATGTCGTAATAGTCGCGCACGGCGGGCAGCATGACGTGCACCACCAAATCGCCCGCGTCCACCAACGCCCATTCGCCGCTGTCCTGTCCTTCCGTGCTCAGGATTTCGAATCCGGCTTCCTTCAGGCTGACGGCCACGTTGTTGGCCAAGGCTTTGACCTGGCGGCTGCTGTCGCCGCTGGCGATAATCATGCGGGAAAACAGCGAGGTTTTGTCTTGCGTTTCCAAAACCGAAATATTGTCGGCTTTGATGTCGTCCAATGCTTCGACGGCGGTTTCGACCATTTTTTGCAGGTCTTGCAGTTCTTGTTCTGTCATGTCGGCTTCCATAAAAAGTATGGCGCCGATTATACCCGATTACGGCGTTCCGTATCGCAAACAGAACGACAAAGGCCGTCTGAAAACAAGATGCCTGTTTTCAGACGGCCTTGCCGGCGTCAGACGGGGATGCGGGTCAGCGGTACAGGCCGTGTTCGCGGATATAGCGCGCCACCTGCGGCGGTATCAGGCCGTCGGGAAGGCTGCCGTTGCGGATGTCCTGTCGGATTCGGGTGGAACTGATGTCGTACAGCGGGGCTTGCAGGATTCTGACGCTGCCGTTTTGCAGCGCTTCGCCCAGCCATGCGTGCAGTTCGCGCGGGGTTTGCCCGAGGCTGTCGCCTTCGCGCATGGCGACGGCGATGTGGGTCTGTTTAACCAGCGTCTGCCATTTTTTCCAGGTGTGCAGCCTCATCAGACTGTCGCTGCCGAGCAGCCACCAGAGTCGGGCGGCGGGAAACTGCTGGCGGAAAATCTGCACCGTGTCGAAGGTGTAGGTCGCGCCGCCGCGCACGATGTCGCAGTCGCTGACGGCGAAACGGGCATCTTCCGCTGCGGCAAGTTCGGCCATGGCGAGGCGGTGTGCGGCGGAAGTCTGCGTGGCCTGCGGTTTGTGGTAGGGGTCGCCTGCGGGCAGGAAAACGACCGTGTCCAAACCGGTTTCGTCGGCGAAGGCGCGGGCGATGTGGAGGTGGCCGTTGTGTACGGGGTCGAAGGTGCCGCCGAATAGTCCGATGTTTTTCATGGTTCAAAGGCCGTCTGAAAGATTTGCCTGCGCAAGGGTGCCGTCGACGACCATGTTCAGTTTGCCCGTGGTCGGGTGGATGACGAGGCCGTGTACGGCGATGTCGGAGGGCATCAGCGGGTGGTTGCGGATAAGCCTGACCGTGTGTCGCACGCTGTCTTCCACATTGTCGAAGCCGGTCAGCCAGCCGTCGAGGTTGATGCCGGCATGGCGCAGGGTTTCGATGCGGTCGTCGGGGATGTCGCTGTCGTGCACTTTGTTTAGGAAACTTTCGGCGTGCAGCCCCTGCATACCGCAGTCGTGGTGGGCGATGACCATGATTTCCCTGACTTTCAGTTCGAACACGGCCACCAGCAGGCTGCGCATCACCGAACCCCACGGGTGGCTGACGACCGCGCCGGCGTTTTTAATCAGTTTGGCGTCGCCGTTTTTCAGGCCGAGCGCGCGCGGGAGCAATTCCATCATCCGCGCGTCCATGCACGACAGAATCGCCAGCCCGCGTTCGGGGTATTTGTCGGTAAAGAATTTCTCGTATTCGCCGGAATCGACGAATTGCCGGTTGAAAGAAAGGATGCTTTCCAGTTCGCTCATTTGCCGCTCCTGTCGGTCGGGTGTGTGCCGCGGCCATTATAACGCGGTTTCGCCGGTCCGGTCTGCGGCTTGCAAATCGGAATGAAGCAGTTAAAATCTTATACGTTGTCAATATTCGGGCAGGCAAATTATGGCTGAGCGACCTTGTTTTTCGGGTGTTTTGGATGGCAGCGCACACGACGGCCTGTGGCAGTGGGCGCAGCGGCAGTATGGTTTGAAAGGAAGCTGGCAGACGCTCTGGCTCAACGGGTTGCCTTTGGGCCGTCTGAATCCGCAATGGGGCGCGCAGCTTAAAAAAGACTGGCCGGGCGCCGTCGGCGAAGATTCAGACGGCCTGCACTTGGCCGGAGAAAGCTGGGCGGCTTTGGGCCTCAGCCTGCAAAGCACGGCCTGCGGCTGGCGGGAAGCCGGCGTGCTGCGCGGCTGGCGCGGCGAATATTTCGACGTGTGCGACGAAGCCGGTCGGCCGTTGTTTGCCCTGGAACGCGCCGCCTTCCGCCCGTTCGGGCTGTTGAGCCGCGCCATACACCTGAACGGGCTGACCTGCCGCGGCGGCTGGCGGTTTTGGATAGGCCGCCGCAGTGCGGACAAAGCCGTCGATCCGAACAAGCTAGACAACATCGTCGGCGGCGGTGTCGCCAGCGGTGAAACGGCGTTTGAGGCCGCATTGCGCGAGAGCGAAGAAGAAGCGGGGCTGGGCGCGGTTCTGCCCGACAGACTGCGGCGGCAAAGCTGCCTGCACAGCCTGCGCCCCGTATCGCGCGGCCTGCACAACGAAATCCTGCATATTTTCGATGTCGTGCTGCCGCCCGACTTCGTTCCGAAAAACCAAGACGGCGAAGTGGCCGGATTCGTCCTGATGGACGTTCCCGAATTGGTCGAAGCCATGCTTGCCGGCGAAATGATGGACGACGCCCAGTTGGTGACGCTCGACGCCTTCCGCCGCTACGGCCTGCTGAAACCGCAACATCCGCTGTCGCAATGGCTCGAAAGCCTGCGCCGCCATCCGCAAGAGGCCGTCTGAAAATGCTGCAACTGAAAAACATCGACAAATCCTTCGGTACGAAACAAGTCGCGCAAAACATCAGCCTGAGCGTGGAAGGCGGCGGCGTACTCGCCGTGTTGGGCAAATCGGGCTGCGGCAAATCCACCCTGCTCAAAATCATTGCGGGCCTGACCCCCGCCGACGGCGGCGAAGTCTGGCTGAACGGGCGCGACATCACCCTGATGCCGTCTGAAAAACGCAATATCTCATTAATGTTCCAAGACTACGCCCTGTTTCCGCATCTCAACGCATGGCAGAACGCCGCCTTCGGCCTCAAGATGCGCAAAGTGCCGCGGAAAGAGGCCGAACAGCGGGCGCGGCAAGCCTTGGACGAAGTCGGACTGGGCGGCGAAGCCGAACGCAGCGTGGACAGCCTGTCCGGCGGCGAACAGCAACGCCTCGCACTGGCCCGCGCACTGGTGACGCAGCCCGACCTGCTGTTGCTGGACGAAGCCTTTTCCAGCCTCGACACCCACCTGCGCCGCCACCTGCGCGACCAAACCGTCCGCCGGATACGCCGGCAGAACATTCCCGCCATATTAGTTACCCACGACCCCGAAGAAGCCTTCACCCTCGCCGACCGCATCGCCCTGATGTACGCGGGCAGGGTGTTGCAATACGGCGCGCCGCGCGACCTGCTGCAACATCCTGCCGACGCGCAAGCCGCGCGGCTGCTGGGTTTGCAGAACGTCAGCGAAGAACGCTACATCCCGCCGCAGGCGATAACCGTTTGCGCCGCCGGTTCGGATTCGCCGGCCGAAGGCCGCATCGTCCGCATCACCGACCTTCCGGAAGCGCGCCGCCTCATTTTCGTCCACCGCCGCTACGGCGAATTGACCGCCGACTTAGACCGGCAACAGGCCGGATGGCTCGATTCCCTGCCGGATAACGGCAGAATCGGTGTCGCCATAGACGACCGGCAAATCGTCCGCTTTGCCGGTCAGGCCTCTACTGGCGGCGGAGCCGTCTGAAAAACCGCCGGATTTACAAAAATTATCCAAACGAACTTATATTTTAAATATTACCGGTATTAGTATGGGCACGCTTTCGGAAGCATGAGCAGTCATGAGCCGTAGCACATTCAATCCCACACTTTAAAAGGATACTTGCAATGAAACTATTGTCTGCAATCGTATTGGCTTCGGCAGTAGCAGTGAGCGGCGCGGCCATCGCCAAACCCGCAAAAATCAGCAACCCGACCGTTGCTAAAAAATCCGTAACCTACCGTTGCCAGCAAGGCAAACACGTAACCGTAACCTACGGCTTCAACAAACAGGGTCTGACTACCTCCGCTTCCGCAGTGGTTGACGGCAAACGCCGCTTCATGCCCATCGACCTCGACCGCTCCGACAACGCCGACACTTACTACGGCAAAGAAGGCGGCTATGTGTTGAGTACCGCTTACATGGACAAAAAAACATACCGCAAACAGCCGATTATGATTACCGCACCCGACGACGAAATCGTATTGAAAGACTGCTCGCCGCGCTAAGTAATCACCGATAGAAAAAGGCCGTCTGAAAACATGTTTTCAGACGGCCTTTTATGTTTTTATGTAAGTAACTTTATTGGTTAGCATATATAGTGGAATCACGAAACAATTATCACGATGCAGGGCATGGCGGCAATGGGTTTTCAGACGGCCTTTGTGCTGAAACGGCAAACTTATTCTTATTCTGTTTGGCGGGGGAAAATTAGGATGGAGAGACTTTTTGAGTTTGCAGAAAACCAAATTCATAGAGGCCGTAGCGCCGCCTTTTCTCCAATTCTCTTGCCGGACGGGAGAGAGCAGATTGCTGAATATGGGTGTTATTGTTTTTTAGATATTTCGCTATTAAAGGGTATTTTGCAGTTTTCACATGAGTTGGGAACTACTTGGGTTTGAGTGTGCTTTTTATTTTAGCGGTGTTCGGATATTGCGTTGATTTTTAACTTGTTATTTAGTTGACGCAAGTTCGCTATCACCGTTATTCCCGTGCAGACGGGAGTCCAGAACTTATTATTCTGACAAATAGCGGTAGGTTGGGTTAGGAGGAATGCCGTAATCCAAAAAACGGCTTAACTTTTAGAATATTGTTTTTTCAGACGGCCTTAGTTGGAAATTTTGGCATTTTGTTGGGTTACTCCTACTGTTAATCTAATCTGCGTTTGTTTTTTATTTATTATTAATTAATTAATCCATTTTTCGGGCTATCTGAAAGATTTTCTGTAGGCTGATTATCCTCTTCTCGTAAATTTACTAGACTATTATCAATTTTCACCAATAACTGTTTGCCTTTAGGTGTATTTTCTTTCATAAACTGCCAGTTTGGATAAGCTTCTTTAATAATTTTATTTAATGCTACATTTTTACCCACAAACGAACTTTCTTGCCTCAAATTAGAGAGAACATAAGGATGTTCTTTTTGTATTTCTTGAATGATGCTTGCCCAAACAGCCCAGTTATCGGGACGTTTATGTTTTTCATAAATTTGTTCAAATAATTCATAAGCACTCAATCTACCAAAATTAAGAACAACTATTTTGATTTGTTTAATTATTTCTGGCTGAGTGTTGTATTCAATATGGTTAATTATCGTATTTAAAAAAGGTATTAAATGGTTTTCTTTGAATTTATCTGCGCGCTCATATTCTTCTTTTAATTGTCCTAAAATGGCATCTTGATTATCTTTGTTTGGAAAGTGATGAATAAATCTGTTTCTATCTTGAACAACTTGCTTAAAATCCAAAGCAAATTTTTCCTTATCTACAAATTTTATTATGGGAACATGATACGAAAAAGATACTTGGATTAGTTCAGGATTAGCTACATGACTATCCTGATACTTTGGTTCATTTTCTGTTTTTTCTAATTGTGTAAGTAGGTTTCCCAAAGTTGCATTAGCAATATTTGTCTGATTCGACCATATATTTAATTCCGGCCTTGAGTCTTTATTGAAAGATTGTATAGGTAACTTTACATAAACAGTTTGGCTGGAAATAGAGATAATACGTTTAAAAATCTGTTCAATTTCTTGATATTTCTGTAGATTTATACCCATTTGATATGGTATTTCAAATTGTTTTGCATCCATTTTAAAAAATCCCTTTATCTTTAAATATTGTGCGGCAATTATTTTCTCTCTTCGGCTGTCTGAAAACATAATGCGGTGGCGGCTTTGCATATGATACTCGGTTTTTCCGCAGGAAAGTGAACGGTGCGCGGATGCCAAATCAGTTTTTCGGTTTTTTAATCGGTAGGTTCAGCAAGGCGGCGCCGGCGGCGATAACCAGCCACGGATGTTGGATGTTTTTGTGTGTCATGTTTTAATTGATGTCGTCTTTCAGACGGCCTCAATTATTTGAAAGGGCGGTTTGTTCCGGCCGTATCAAATTGCAGGCCGTTTGGTTATAGAATACGGTTTTCCCCTATGACAGGCAGCCGCCATGAATCTCCGCCGCTTATGCACCACTTTACTGTTCGCACTTGTGCCGCTCGGTTTTCTCGCCGTCATGGTGGTCGCGCCGCTGTTTGCGCTGGCGGCATACGACAGCGGCGGCATGGTGCGGGAAATCCTGCAAGACGGCTACATGCGGCACAGGATAGGCTGGACGGTGTTTCAGGCGGCCGTAACCTGCGTGCTGACCGTGCTGGCGGGCGTGCCGACCGGCTGGGTGCTGGCGCGGCTGGACTTTTTCGGCCGCGGCTGGATTCTGCGGCTGCTGATGCTGCCGTTTGTGATGCCGACGCTGGTGGCCGGTATGGGCGTGCTGGCGCTTTTCGGCGCGCACGGCGCATTGTGGGCGGGCTGGCAGGATACGCCGTACCTGCTGCTTTACGGCAACGTGTTTTTCAACCTGCCGGTGCTGGTACGTTCGGCGTATCAGGGGTTCATGCAGGTGCCCGAAGCGCGGCTTCAGACGGCCCGCACGTTGGGGGCGGGCGCATGGCGGTGTTTCACCGATGTGGAATGGCCCGTCTTACGCCCGTGGCTTGCGGGCGGGGCGTGTCTGGTGTTTCTATACTGTTTTTCCGGTTTCGGACTCGCGTTGCTGCTGGGCGGCAACCGCTACGCAACGGTGGAGGTGGAAGTTTACCAACTGATCGCCTACGAACTGGATATGGCGCAGGCGTCGGTGCTGGTGTGGCTGGTGCTGGCGGTAACGGCCGCCGCCGGACTGCTCTATGCCCGCCTCAGCCGCAATGCGGCGGCGGGGAAAACAGTGCGCGTGCCGGCCCCGCGCAGGCCGCAGTCTGCCGGCGAACGGCTGCTGCTGGCGGCTGCATTGCTGGTGCTGCTGTTTTGCTGCGTACTGCCGCTGGGCGCCGTGGGCGCGAAAGCTTTGGCGGCGGGGGATTCCTGGCGCGTACTGGCGGAGACGGACACGCTGGCGGCACTGTGGAATACGCTGCGGTTTTCGGCGATGGCGGTACTGCTGGCGGCCGCATTGGGCATTCTGCACGCCTGCCTCGTGCGCCGCGCGCCGTGGGTGCGCGGGCTGACGTTCCTGCCGTTTATGGTGTCGCCCGTGTGCGTCGCCTTCGGCGTGCTGCTGCTTTACCCCGACTGGACGGCCTCGCTGCCCTTGCTGATCGCCACCTACGCGCTGCTTGCCTATCCGTTTGTCGCCAAAGACGTATCTGCCGCGTGGGACGCATTGCCGCCCGATTATGCCGATGCCGCCCGAAGCATGGGCGCCAGCCGTTTTCAGACGGCCTTATATGTTACCGCCCCGCTGCTGAAACCCGCCCTGCGCCGCGGCCTGACATTCGCCGCCGCCACCTGCGCGGGCGAATTTGCCGCCACACTGTTCCTGTCCCGCCCCGAATGGCAAACCCTGACAACCTTGATTTACCGCTATCTGGGCACGGCCGGCGCAGACAATTACGCACGGGCGATGGTACTGACGGCGGTGCTGATGGCAGTGGCACTGGCGATATTCCTGGTGTTAGACGCAGAAGAGGGGCGAAAGGCCGTCTGAAATTTCAACATGCGAGTTTTCAGACGGCCTCTGCTTATGTTCAAGCTGTTATAATCACCTTCAAAGATACAGATACGGAGGTTTCATGCAGTTCTCGGCATTCGGCGAAAAATTCACGCAACACAGCGGCATCCTGCAACTTATGGACGACCTCGGCGACGCGCTCAAAAGCGACAAGCCCGTCAACATGCTCGGCGGCGGCAATCCGGCGCGGATCGCCGAAGTCAACGCCGTGTTCGCCGACGTATTTTCCAAGCTGGCGGCGGAACACGCCGTCGAGAACATCGGCAATTACTCCAATCCCCAAGGCGATGCCGCGCTGATTGACGCGTTGACCGCCTTCCTCAATCGCGAATACGGCTGGAACCTGACCGCCGACAATATCGCGCTGACTAACGGTTCACAGAACGCGTTTTTCTATCTTTTCAATCTCTTCGGCGGAAAATTCAAGGTTTCAGACGACCTTTCCGTAGAGAAAGCCATCCTGCTGCCGCTCGCGCCCGAATACATCGGCTATGCCGACGTACATGTCGAAGGGCAGCACTTCGTTTCCGTCAAACCGAAAATCGAAGCTGTCGAACACGAAGGCGAAGAAGGTTTCTTCAAATACCGTGTGGACTTTGATGCGCTGGAAAGCCTGACCGAGCTGAAAGAAGGCAAAATCGGCGCGATTTGCTGTTCGCGCCCGACCAACCCGACCGGCAACGTGCTGACCGACGGCGAAATGGCGCGGCTGGACGCTTTGGCGCAAGAACACGGCATTCCGCTGATTATCGACAACGCCTACGGAATGCCGTTCCCCAACATCATTTACAGCGACGTGATGCTGAATTGGCACGAAAACATCATCCTCTGCTTCAGCCTTTCCAAAGTCGGTCTGCCGGGCGTGCGCACCGGCATCATCGTTGCCGCGCCCGAAGTCGTCAAAGCCGTCAGCAGCCTGAACGCGATTGTGAACCTGTCGCCCACCCGCTTCGGCGCGGCCATCGCAACGCCGCTGTTGCAGGACGGCCGTCTGAAACAGCTTTCAGACGACGTCATCCGGCCGTTTTACCGCAATCAGGCGCAAACCGCCGTCTCGCTGCTCAAGCGCGAGCTGGGCGCGTATCCGCTGAAAATCCACAAACCCGAAGGCGCGATTTTCCTGTGGCTCTGGTTTGAAAACCTGCCCGTTTCGTCGCAAACCCTGTACGAAATGCTCAAAGCCGAAGGCACGCTGATTATTCCGGGCGAACATTTCTTCGTCGGCATCGACACGCAGGATTACCCGCACGCCCGCGAGTGCATTCGCATGAGCATCGCGCAGGACGCGGAAACGCTGGAAAAAGGCATCTCCGCCATCGGCAGGGTGGTGCGCGGTTTGTACGGTGCGGCGTGAGTTGAGGCAGGGCCTTCATTTAGACTTCCTGCAAAATTCCAAATGATTGAAAATAAACCGCCAGCTTTGAGGACAAAATACGGTTTCGCAGTAAGTTTATTGAATATAGCCAGTTCGCTTGCTTTTTGATATATCTCTCACCATCAGGCGTCATTCCCGCCTGCGCGGGAATGACAGGATTCGATAAACGTCGTATCAAAAATTAAATAAGTTAGCTATAAAGGATTCAGGCCGTCTGAAAGCTGCTTTTTCAGTTTCAGACGGCCTGAAACTTTTTCATCAATACGATAACCGCTTATTTTTGCCTAGGTTTACCTTAAACGCGCCCTGCGGCGGGGCGGGCTTTGTTCCCTAAATCTTCCGACTGTTTTAGAATTGCAACTCTCATACAGGCCGTCGGAACGATTCATTATGTCTATTTCCCAGCCCGAACGGGTTTTAATCATCAAGCTGCGGCACCACGGCGACGTATTGCTGTCCACGCCGGTTGTGGACGCCCTCAAGCACAAATTTCCCGACTGCGAAGTCGATATGCTGGTGTATGCCGCCACCACCGACGTCATCCTCGACAACCGCCAAATTTCCAATATCTTCACCATCGACCGCGAATGGAAGAAACAGGGCGTCAGGGTGCAGCTTGCGCATGAGAAGGCATTGTTTAAAAGCCTGAAAGCCAGAAACTACGATTGGGCGTTTAATATTTCCGACCAGTGGCGCGCGGCGTTTTTGGCCAAACTCTGCGCGCATTACAGCGCGGGCATCGCCTGCTGCAAGCGCGACAATTTCCTCTGGCGGCACTGCCACGATTTTCTGAACGAAGAACTCGACACTTCGCACCATATGGTCGAAAGCAACCTGAACGTATTGCCGCCGCTGGTGCTGCCCGAAGAATATCCGGCCAAAGTGCGTATGGAAATCGCCCCCGCCAACCGCGAAAGCGTGTTGGAAAAACTGAGCGCGCAGGGCTGGAACGGCGAACCGTATGTGCTGGCGCATCCTGGCGCGCGCTGGTTTTTCAAGTGCTGGGAAGACGGTAAAAACGCCGCGCTGCTCCAGCTTTTGCTGCTCAACGGCAAAAACGTCGTTTTGACCGCTTCGCCCGATGCCGCCGAGCAGGAAATGGTACAAAGCATTTTAGGCCGTCTGAAAATCCCCGACGGCGTGCATGTGTGGGTGTTGTCCGGCTGCCTCAACCTGCGCGAGCTGGCCGCCGCGATTGACGGGGCGGAACTGTTTTTCGGCGTCGATTCCGTGCCGATGCACATCGCCGCTGCCCTCGACAAGCCGCAGGTGGCGTTGTTCGGGCCGAGCTGGGTCGGCCGCTGGCGGCCTTATTCGGATAAGGCCGAGGTGGTGTGGGCGGGTGATTTCGCCGAACTGCCGCACCCCGACAGCATCAATACCAACGACGCCACCCGCCTGCTCGGCGCGATTCCGTTGGACGTGGTCTGGGAAAAGGTGAGGGCCAAGCTGGGGCTGTGAGGCTGTCCACCTCAGGCCGTCTGAAAAAACAAAACGGCCGCAAGGCCGTTTGTCGTCGGAGGTTCGGAGCGCCGTTCAACGCCCGATGCCGATATAGATTTCGCCGTCGTCCCGTCCGCGCCGGAGGTCGCTTTGCCGGTCGCTTTTATCCCGCCCTAGCGGCGTGTCCTGCTCCATCTGCCAGATGACGCTGCTCCCGCCGCCTATCGGGTGCGAACCGCGCATTCCGATATGGCTGCCCAAATCGGAAACGCCCGTATAAGACGAAGTTTTGCCGCCGAATTTGGTTTGCGAAGTTTCCACACCGCTTCTCAAATCGCCGTAGAGCCGCACGTCGGCCGACGCAAACGCGGGCAGGGCGAGCAGGATGAGGGTGAGCCGTTTATTCATTATGTGCATCCTTCGTTGGGAAAACGGGGGAAGTATATCCGCCCGCCTTGTAAACAAACCGCAATTCATGCAAAAGGCCGTCTGAAACAGGAAAACCGCCATGCAAAACATCCGCGCCGCCGCCGTACAAATGATTTCTTCCACCGATCCCGACGCCAACACCGCCGCGATGAAACGCCTCGTGCGCCAAGCCGCAGAGCAAGGGGCGGACTGGGTGCTGCTGCCCGAATACTGGCCGCTGATGGGGCGCAACGATACCGACAAACTCGCCTTCGCCGAACCTTTAGTCAGCGGCCGTTTGGGTGAAACCCGCTACGCTCGTTTTCAGACGGCCTTGAGCGAAACGGCAGCGGAATGCGGCGTGGTGCTGTTCGGCGGCACGGTTCCGCTGCAAAGCCCCGACGCGGGCAAAGTGATGAACACCATGCTGGTGTACGGCCGCGACGGCGCGCAAATCGGGCTGTACCACAAAATGCACCTGTTCGGCTTCTCAGGCTTGGGCGAACGCTATGCCGAAGCGGACACCATCAGCGCGGGCGGCGATGTGCCGGAACTGAGTGCCGACGAGGTTCCGCTTGCCGCCGGCATCTGTTACGATTTGCGTTTTCCCGAATTTTTCCGTGCCCAGCGGCCGTTTGACGTTTTGCTGCTGCCCGCCGCCTTCACTTACACCACGGGTAAGGCGCATTGGGAATTGCTGCTGCGCGCCCGCGCGGTGGAAAACCAATGTTACGTCGTAGCGGCGGCGCAAGGCGGCGAACACGAAAGCGGCAGGCGCACTTTCGGCCACAGCATGATTGTCGACCCGTGGGGCGAAGTGCTGGCCGTTTTGCCCGAAGGCGAGGGCGTCGTCGTGGCCGATTTGGACGGCGCGCGGCTGCAAAGCGTGCGCACCAGGCTGCCCGCGTTGAAACACAGATTGCTGCAAACCATCCTTTGAGGCCGTCTGAAAAACCGTTTTCCGGATGATTTCCGCTGATTTTCCCCTATGACCCGAACCCTGCAAACCACCCGCATCCTAGGCATAGACCCCGGCAGCCGCGTAACCGGCTTCGGCATTATCGACGTCTGCGGCCGCGAACATTTCTACGTTGCCTCCGGCTGTATTAAAACCCCGCCGGACGCGCCGTTGTCGGAACGCATCGCCGTCATCGTGCGCCATATCGGTGAAATCGTCCGGCTGTACCGGCCGCAACAGGCCGCCGTGGAGCAGGTGTTTGTCAACGTCAATCCGGCCTCGACCCTGATGCTCGGCCAGGCGCGCGGCGCGGCATTGGCCGCCTTGGTCATGCACGAGTTGCCCGTGTCCGAATACACCGCCCTGCAAGTCAAGCAGGCCGTCGTCGGCAAAGGCAAGGCGGCGAAAGAACAAGTGCAGCACATGGTCGTGCAAATGCTGTCGCTTTCCGGCACGCCCCAGTCCGATGCCGCCGACGGCCTCGCCGTTGCCCTGACCCACGCCCTGCGCAACCACGGACTTGCCGCGCAGTTGAATCCGAACGGAATGAAGGTCAAACGCGGCCGTTTCCAGTGGTAAAAGGCCGTCTGAAAACGAGCGTAGCGGGTTTCGCTAAAACCGCCTCCCCATTCCCGACCCGCAATCCGCCTGAAAAACAACCCTTTCAGTTATAATCGCATTTTTCCGCTTCCGCCAGCCGCCATGAAAGCCGCCTTTTTCCTCCTCTACCTCATCCAGCTCCTGCCCTTCAAAGCCATACACAAAATCGCCGACGCAGTGGGCATCCTTGCCTATTACGCCGTCAAACCGCGCCGCAAAGTCGGCGAGACCAACCTCAGAAAATGCTTTCCCGAATGGAGCGAAGACAAACGCAAAGCCGTGCTCAAACGCCATTTTCAGCACATGGCGAAGCTGATGCTCGAATACGGCCTGTATTGGTACGCGCCTGCCGAAAGGCTGCGCAAACTCGTGCATTATCAAGACAAACACCATCTTGATAACGCGCTCGCGGCAGGCGAAAAAGTCATCCTGCTTTATCCGCATTTCACCGCATTTGAAATGGCGGTTTACACCCTCAATCAGGACGTGCCGCTGACCAGCATGTATTCGCACCAAAAAAACAAAGCGTTGGACGAACAAATCCTCAAAGGCCGCCACCGCTACAACAACGTCTTCCTCATCGGCCGCACCGAAGGCCTGCGCGCGATTATCAAGCAACTGCGCAAAAGCGACGCCCCCTTCCTTTATCTGCCCGACCAGGATTTCGGCCGCAACGACTCCATTTTCGTCAACTTCTTCGGCATCCCCACCGCCACGATTACAGGCTTAAGCCGCATCGCCGGCATGACGAAAGCCAAAGTCATCCCCGCCATACCCACGCGCAATGCCGACAACACCGTTACGCTGCGTTTCTATCCGGCATGGGAAAACTTCCCTTCAGACGACGTTGCAGCCGACACCCAGCGTATGAACGACTTTATCGAAGCGCGGGCAAGGGAAAATCCCGAACAGTATTTCTGGTTGCACAAACGTTTCAAAACCCGTCCCGAAGGCGAACAGGGATTTTATTGAATTACATACGATTTCAAACAAAAACAGGCCGGTAACCGCTCCGGCCTGTTTTTGTTTGAATGCGATTGAATTTGTATATGCCTGATGGGTTTTGAAGGTTTTGCAGGCTTTGGATAAAACATTCGGAAAAATATAGAAAAAAGATATTGCGAATGAGCGTTAGAAGGATGTTTTTCAGACGGCCTGAATATTAAACGGATAAATCGGTGCAATTTGGTTAATATATTAAAAATAATTTTATTTAAAATCAGTGTATTACAAAGAGAGGAAAATGGTTTGAAAACCATGCGGCTTTGTTTTGTGAAATTTAATATTACAAAATAACTATTTTATGGAATTAAATTTCTAAATAATAAAATTAAAATATTTTAAATTTTAAAAATATAATATTTTGAATAAAATGAATAGATGTCGGAAAAATACATCTTTCGGGAAATAACACTTGGCAAACGTCTGGAAAAGGCGTAAATTCCGCTACACTTGATTACACGTTTTCAGACGGCCTCTCGGCCGTAAGGATTTCCGTGTATAGGGTTTTCCCCCTGCGGGAGCGTTTCGGCGGTTTGCTTCTCTCCGCTGGAACGGAATTTTATCGGTGCAGAGTTGAGCTGCGTCGGTAAAGTTGCAGGTGCAAGCCTGCATTGTTTGTGAAGCGTAAATCTCTGATTTGAGGTATTGGGGCAATCCTGTGGGGGGTTGCCCTTTTTTTGCCGTTTGCCGCCGGCTTTCTTTATCCTCCGCTTCATGTAACAATGCCGTCATTCATCCCGTTGGTTGCCGGAGCGACGCCATGACCCCGATTTTAGCCTTTGACATCGAAACCGTACCCGACGTGCACGGCATCCGCCTGTTGTACGACCTGCCTGACAACCTGCCCGACAGTGAGGCCGTTATGTTCGCCCAGCAGAAACGCCGCGCCCAGACCGGCGGCGATTTCATGCAGCACCACCTGCATCAGGTGGTGGCCATTTCCTGCTGTATGCGCTGGGGGCAGGACAAAATCCATGTCGGCACCATCGGTGAAATGCACGACAGCGAAGAGGTGATGATTGCCAAATTTTTCGACCTCATCGAGACCCATACGCCGCAACTGGTGAGTTGGAACGGCGGCGGCTTCGACCTGCCCGTGCTGCATTACCGTTCGCTGATTCACGGCATCGCCGCCGCGCGTTACTGGGACACGGGGGAGGGCGATTTCGGCGACAGCCGCGATTTCAAATGGAACAACTACATTAGCCGCTACCACAACCGCCATTGCGACCTGATGGACCTGCTCGCACTCTACCAGCCGCGCGCCAGCGTGCCGCTCGACGACATGGCCAAACTCTGCGGCTTTCCCGGCAAGCTCGGCATGGACGGCGGCAAAGTGTGGGAGGCCTTCCATGCAGGCCGTCTGAAAGACATCCGCGATTATTGCGAGACCGACGCGGCGAACACTTATCTGATGTACCTGCGCTTCCGCCTGATGAGCGGCGCGCTGGACGCCGACGAATACGAAGTCGAAATCAAACGCCTGAAAAACTACCTTGCCGATCAAGCGAAGGATAAGCCGCACTGGGCCGAGTTTACCCGTGCATGGCGGCAGGCCGTCTGAAGCCGGTGCGGCAGGCCTGTTTCCGTATCACGGAAAACAGGCTTGCCGCCCGCCGAAACGTTACGCTAAGATTGAGGCCGTCTGAAACCACGTTCCCGTTTTCAGACGGCCTCCCAACCTTTTAACGGCTTTGCAGAAAACATGAACCCGCCCGCTGCACTCAGACAAATCACCCTTATCGGCGTCGGCCTCATCGGCGGTTCGTTTGCGCTGGATTTGAAACGGCTCGGGCTGGTGGAAAAAGTCGCCGGCATCGATCTGAGCCGCAGCAATCTCGACCGCGCGCTGGAGCGCGGCGTGATTGACGAAGCTTTTGATACCGTCGGTGAAGACAATATCGGTGCGGCTGACTTGGTCCTCATCGCCACACCCGTATCGACCCTGTCCGCCATCTGCCGCAGCATCGCGCCGTTCCTCAAGGCCGGAACGCTGGTGTCCGACGTCGGCAGCACCAAACAGTCCGCACTCGAAGCCTTCCGCAATTGCCTGCCCGGACATCTCCCGTACTGCATCGCCGCCCATCCGATTGCAGGTTCAGACCGTAGCGGCGCACTGGCTGCCCAATTCGGCCTGTATCGGGGTAAAAAACTCATCATCACGCCGCACGGACGGGAAGATTCAGACGGCCTTTGCAGGCTGGAATCCTTGTGGCAGGCCGTCGGTGCCGAAACATACCGTATGAGCGCGGCGGAACACGACGCCGTATTCGCCGCCGTCTCCCACATGCCGCACCTGCTCGCCTTCGCCTTCGTTCACCAGATTCTCGACCACCCCGCGGGGCAAACCTACCTGAAGTTCGCTGCGACGGGATTCCGCGACTTCACCCGCATCGCCTCCAGCCATCCCGCCATCTGGACGGACATCTGCATGGCCAACAAAAACAGCCTGCTGGACTTAATCGGCGGCCTGCACGCACAGCTTGGTGTTTTGAAGGATATTTTGGAAACCGGCGACAGGCCTGCGCTTTACCGTTATCTGGAAGAGGCCAAACAGACGCGCGACGATTGGCAGGCGAATCAGCCGTTGTGAGGGCAGCGTCAAAATACAGCGAGGCCGTCTGAAACTTAAGTTTCAGACGGCCTTTTGATTGCCCGTTGTAGCAGTCGGTTATTTGAGGCGGGGGTGAATATTAGGAACTTTAATCGGATTATTCAGTCCCAAATACCGAATTGGTCAATACTGGTTCATTTTATGTTTATGATTTGATTTAAGGAGATTATGATGGAAGAATTAACGGTAAAAGAGTTGGGACAGGTGGCCGGAGGGATTAATTGGGATTCATTTGGATTCTTGGATTGGTTAGATCCTGATTTTTCTAACCCGTTCTCTCCGTTACTTCTTTAAAGAAGTTTATTGGACTTGGGAATTCTAATCCTCGCAGTAATTTGAGGATGGTTCACACAGTGCGGGATTATTGCAGGTAAATCAGCAAACCCGACCGAGGTTTGGGATGTGTACTTAGATGTGTGTCACATTTGCTGTTTTACTTGTCCTCCTGCCAGTCTTTACATGTTGGCGGGTGCGTATTTCCAACTGTTATGTTCAAAGGCCGTCTGAAACTTAAGTTTCAGACGGCCTTTTGATTGTGTTTGCGGCTGCCGGATATTTTCCGCAATCTTCCGGTTACATCCGCCTGCGCCATTGTGCCAGCAGGTGCTTGAACGCTGCGGGATTTTCGTAGCCGTTCCAGATGGCGGCCTGGAGCCAGCGGCAGGCGGTGGCGACGTTGAAGGGGACGCCGCGTCCATAGTAATACATGCGCGCGAGATGGTATTGCGCCATGGCGTTGTCCTGTACGGCGGCGGTTTCGAACCAGTAGGCGGCTTCCTTCGGACTGTATTTCACGCCTTGGCCGTAGTAGTAAATCACGCCGAGCTGCGCTGCGGCGCCGCTGTGGTGGAATTCGGCGGCTTCAAGGTAGAGTTTGCGCGCCGCGGTGTAGTCCTGCTGCCTGCCGATACCTTCCTGATAAGCCAGTGCTTCCTGAAAGGTTTTTTCGATGTGCTGGAGTATCAGCGCGGTCCGTTTGATGTCTTCGTAGTGGTCTTGGTCGTGCAGGGCGGCGTCGCTCAGGAGTTTGCGGCAGGCGGAGAGGCTGCCTGCTTCGGCGGCCTGACGGTAGTAGTTTTGCGCGGTATGGTGGTCGGGTCGGACGCCCAAACCGTAGCGGTAGATGTCACCCATCAGCGAGAGGGCTTCGGGATGGCCGTATTCCGCGGCGGTTTCGGCATAGCGGACGGCTTTCAACTGGTTGCGCTCGGTCAGCGTGCCGATGAGATAGTGCCGCGCAAGGGCGGTAACGGCATCGTAGTCGCGCTGGTCGGCGGCGGCCTTGTACCAGTCCAGCGCGTCGGGGTCGCCCTGTTCGGCCAGTACGTCGGCCAACATGGTTTGCGCGCCGATAAATCCTTGTTCCGCGGCCTGACGGAGATGGAAGGCTGCGCGCTCCAAATCGGGCGGGGTGCCCATGCCTTTGCGGTAGATTTTGCCGAGCTGCCAGTGTGCGACGGAAAGCCCCTGCTCGGCGGCTTCGTGATAGAGGCCGCGGGCGATGGTCAGGTCGGCTTCGCCGGAGAGGTGGTAGTGTTGGGCGAGGAAGTATTGCCCGAACGGGTGGCCTTGTCCGGCGGCTTTGCGCGCCCAATAGACGGCCTGCGGTTCGTGGTGGTCGGCATAGTATTCGAGCAGGCGCAGTTGCGCCGCCAGTATGCCGCGTTCGCCCAGCCATGCGTATTCGCTGAGGAAGGCGGAAAACGGTTCGCCCGCGCGTTCGCGCAGGTGCAGCAGGTTGTAAACGGCGTAGGGATGGTTTTGTTTGGCGGCGATTTCCAGCCACGGGATGGCGGCCTCGATGTCCGGTTCGGACTGCTCCAGAAAGATGCCGGCCAGTTGGAACGCGGCCTCGGCATGACCCTGACGGGCGGCTTGTTGCAGCAACGGCAGTGCCTGCCCGTAGTCGGGCGGATTTTGCGCCAGCAGTTGGTCTGCCTGCCGGAAAAGGGAATCTGGTGCTGCGTTGGCCATGATTGGAAACGGGCGTCTAAAATTTCAAATTATACCTTCTCTGTAATTTATTGTTAACAGGGCGGCGTTTTACTGGTAGGTTTTCATGATAAAAGGTTGTTTGAGAGGATGTTTTCAGACGGCCTTTCTGTATTCCATGTTAAAATGCCGTCTGAATCAAACTACCACTCAAGTGAATAAAAATGAATCATCAGATACAACACGCATTACAGCAGCTCAACGGGCTGATTTTAGGGAAAGAGAACGTTTTACGGCAGATATTCGCCGCCGTGCTGGCGGGCGGGCATGTGCTTCTGGAGGACGTGCCCGGGGTGGGGAAAACCACGCTGTCGCACGGGGTGGCGGCGGTGCTGGGGCTGGACTACCGGCGGGTGCAGTTTACCAACGACATGCTGCCTTCCGATTTGCTGGGGGTTAATGTGTTCCGTCCGAACGAGGGGCGGTTTGAGTTTCATTCGGGGCCGGTGTTCCATGCGTTTTTGCTGGCGGACGAGATTAACCGCGCGTCGCCGAAACTACAGTCGGCGCTTCTGGAGGCGATGGAGGAGCGGCAGGTGTCGGTGGACGGTGAAACTTATCCGCTGCCGCAGCCGTTTATCGTGATGGCGACGCAGAACCCGACCGAACAGCTCGGTACGTTCCCGCTGCCCGAATCCCAGCTCGACCGCTTTATGATGCGCCTGAGCATGGGCTATCCGGCCGCCGAGGCGGAAAAACAGCTTTATTTGCAGGGCGGCAGCCGCAGTGCGGCGGGCAGTTTGCAGGCCGTATGCGATGCGCGGCAGTTGCAGCAGTGGCAGCAGCAGGTTTCGCAGGTAACGTTTGCGCAGGCGGCGGCCGATTATGTGTACCGGCTGGTGCAGGCGACGCGGCAGTCCGGGCGGTTTGCGGCGGGACTCAGCCCGCGCGCGGGGCTGGCGGTGGTCGGCGCGGCCAAAGCATGGGCGTTTATGCAGGGGCGCGGACATGTGCTGCCCGACGACATCAAGTCGGTGTGGGTGGCGGTGGCAAACCACCGTGTCAAACCGGTGCAGCAGGGTTTGACGTCCGCACAGGTGCTGACGGATTTGCTCAATCATGTGGCCGTCTGAAACGGCACTCCTGCCGGTGCGGGACAATGAAGCGGCGGCCCGGCGGCACATCCGCACCGTACCGACCCGTTTGGGCGTCGGGCTGCTGGTTATGGTGGCCTTGTTGTGGCTGGTCGGACTGAATTATCAGGCCAATCTCGCCTATATCGCCGCGTTCTGGCTGTTGGGCTTCATCATCGTCGCCGTGCTGCAGAACCGCGCCCAACTGCTCGGCCTGCGGCTTGAGGTGAAGATGCCGTCTGAAATCTTTGCGGGCACGCCTGCCGAAATAACGTTGGACGCCGCAGGCAATACCCGCCGCCGACTGCTGTGGTTAGCGCAGGATGACGGAGACGGCTGGCAGCCGTGGCATGTTCCGGGCGGTTCCGCGTCTGCCGTTTTGCCGTTGCAGGCGCAGATGCGCGGCTATTTGCGGCTGCCCCTGCTGCGCGTCGCCGCCGCCGCACCGTTCGGTATCTGCACGACGGAATGCCGCTGGCAGTGGCGGAGCGACAAAGTCGTGTTCCCCGCGCCGGAAGCGCACGATCCGCCTGCGGGATTCCATGCTGACGAATGCGGCGGCGTACAGGCCGCGTCCGCGCGCAGCAGCGACGATTTGTCCCACCTTCAGGCGCATCAAAGCGGCGCGTCGTTGCAGCACATCGCTTGGAAGACCTATGCCAAAACCGGCGAAATGCTCGACAAAAAATTCGAAGCCGCCGAAGCGGGCGGCGGCAGCCATATCATTTCCTATCGGGACTATCCCTCCGTGGGACGGGAACAGCTTGCCGCATTGCTCTGCCACCGCGTGCTCGAAGCCGAACGTCGCGGCATACGCTACGAACTCGAACTGCCCGGACGCACCGTCGCGCCGCAGAAAAGCCAGCGCGAAATCTGCCTGACCGCGCTGGCCCTGTGGTGAGGCCGTCTGAAAACATACCGGATGGCGGCCGGTTTCACTATAATCCGTCCGTCCGAACCCGAAAGGCCGTCTGAAAATGCCCACCCCCGACCAATGGCTGCGCGCTTGCCCGCTGCCCCGAAACGAAGCCAGAATGCTGCTGCAACGCGCACTCGGCTGCACGCGCGTGCAGTTGCTGACGCAGGGCGGCAGCGAAATGCCCGAACACGCCGCCGCTACCGCGCAGGAATTGGCGCACCGCCGCATTCAGGGCGAGCCGATGGCCTATATTTTGGGCGAACGCGAATTTTACGGGCGCATGTTCCGCGTCAATCCCGACGTATTGATTCCCCGCCCCGAAACCGAACACCTGGTCGAAGCCGTCCTCGACCGCCTGCCGACGCAGGGCAGGGTGTGGGATTTGGGGACGGGCAGCGGCGCAGTGGCCGTAAGCATCGCGCTGGAGCGCCCCGACGCACGGGTGCGCGCATCCGACATCAGCGCGGCCGCCCTGCACACCGCCGCGCAAAACGCCGCCGCTTTGGGCGCGGACATTGAGTTTGCACTCGGTTCGTGGTTCGATACCGACAGGCCGTCTGAAAAAAAATCCTACGACATCATCGTTTCCAATCCGCCGTATATCGAAGCGGGCGACGCGCATCTTGAGCAGGGCGATTTGCGCTTCGAACCGCAAGGCGCGCTGACCGATTTTTCAGACGGCCTCTCCTGCATCCGCGCGCTGGCCGCCGGTTCGCCCGCGTATCTGAAAAACGGCGGATGGCTGCTGCTCGAGCACGGCTGCGGCCAAGGCGCGCAGGTCAGGGCGGTTCTGGCGGAACACGGCTTCTCGCGTATCGATACCCTGCCGGATTTGGCGGGATTGGACAGGGTAACGCTGGGCGTTTTCGATCACGGCAATTGATTTTTCTCACCGAAAGGCCGTCTGAAATCCGGTTTCAGACGGCCTTTTTGCAGGATTGATACAGCCCTCCCGCCCGCCGCACCGCACCGCAAAGTACCGCAGGGTAAGGAACATGACGTAAGCCCAACATTCGTTTACGCTATTTTGCCGCAGCGGCGCAGACGCCCTTTGAAAAGGCTGTCCTATAATATCCATACATCCGGCACTTGCCGAAGGTGTATAAGAAAGGAAGAGATTATGACCAAAAAACAGCTTATTACTGCTTTAGTTGCCGCAACGCTGGCTTTTCCGGCCGTTACGGTCCAGGCACGCGGTACGGACAACCAGAAAAAAGCCACTCTGGCCGGCGCGGCTGCGGGAGCGGCTTTGGGCGGCATTTTGGGCAACGACGGCCAAAGTATGCTGATTGGTGCGGCCGCCGGAGGTTTGGCAGGCAACGCCTATGCCTACCACAATAAGAAAATGAACCAGAAAGACGCCGAAATCGAACGGCGCGACCGCTGGTACCGCGATTCACGTTATTACGACGACTGGTACGACCACGGACGTTACAAGCGGCACAGCCATTTCCGTCCTAAGAAAAGACACTGGCGCGATTGGGACGACTGGGATGACTGGGACGATTAAACCGGACAGGTTGTTGGAAACGGTTTGAAAGGCCGTCTGAAACGGTAACGTTTCAGACGGCCTTGTACAAATTTCTACATAATTTCTATTGGTGCCGGTTTCGGATGCATCAATTCTTCGTATGTTATCTTGATTACGATGCCCATCGGCGGGGAGTGGGCTGTCATGTCTTCCAAGCGGCGGTTATCCGAATTTCCGCCCGAAATCCGTTTCAGTCCGGTCATGCCTGTTTTTTTCGTTGCAGCCTCCTTATTTTAAAAAACGCCGTCTAAAAAACAATCCGGCAACGCCGGATTGTTTTCCGTCATGAAACGCCATGACTTTTAAAATTACCTATATATACATACCCGGATCTTCCGGTATTCTAACCCGTCCCGCGTCCCGCATTCTGCGTTCGAATTCTTCGAGTGAGATGACAAAATCTCTGGGAGCGGGGGCAATCAAATCACTTATATGCTTCACTTCGCCTGAATCGCCGCCCGACACCTGTTTCAATTCAAAAACATTCAACTTTTTCATGACAACCTCTCCTAAATTTAACTATAAAAAGGTAGATAGATATTTGAGGCCAACTTCGAGGCCAACTTCCCGAAGCAATTCCCGAACTGAGGGTACGCGAGCCCCTAGTGAATCGCCGCCCGACACCTGTTTTAATTCAAAAACATTCAACTTTTTCATGACAACCTCTCCTAAATTTAACGATAAAAAGGTATTTGAAATCTGTTCTTTAATGCTTCGTATGTTATCGGGTGTTCCGGTACACCATTCATTCCAGCGATCCGTGTTCTGCGTTCGAGTTCTTCGAGTGAGATAACGAAATCTTTGGGGGCGGTGGAGGGGGGAATCAAATCACCTATATGCTTCACTTCGCCTGAAGCGCCGCCCGACACCTGTTTCAATTCAAAAACATTCAACTTTTTCATGACAACCTCTCCTAAATTTAACTATAAAAAGGTAGATAGATATTTGAGGCCAACTTCGAGGCCAACTTCCCGAAGCAATTCCCGAACTGAGGGTACGCGAGCCCCTAGTGAATCGCCGCCCGACACCTGTTTTAATTCAAAAACATTCAACTTTTTCATGACAACCTCTCCTAAATTTAACGATAAAAAAGTATTTGAAATCCGTTCTTTTGAAATTTTAAGAATGGACTTCATTGGTTGAGAGTTCTTACTCGAATCAAAGTTTGTTTTGAAAAACAAAGAACCGTAAGCGGCGGTTTAAGAATCATCTACCTGAAAAACATAAATAATACAATGTGTTATTAAAATATCAACTGCGTCGGCGCAATGATTCGGCGCAATTTCTGCGGCATTCCGGCCTCTTTATTCGGGGGCGGGGCCGTTTGTTCTTGAGGGATTCAATATTGAAGGCGGGCGTGGCGTGGGTTATGATGTTTCTTTGTTAACGTTTTTCAGACGGCCTTTGATGCCGTCTGAAACGGACGGGTTGTGACCAAACGGAGAAAAGGCATGAATGCCGTTGTGATTGCTGTAATCGTGATGCTGGCGTTGTCGCTGGCGCGGGTGCATGTGGTGTTGAGTCTGACCGTCGGTGCGTTTGCCGGCGGGTTGCTGGCGGGGATGCCGCTGACCGATGTGGCCGATGCGGCGGGCAAGGTGTCGCAGCCGGGTATTATCACCGTGTTTCAAAACGGTTTGTCCGGCGGGGCGAAAATTGCGCTGTCGTATGCGATGCTGGGGGCGTTCGCTATGGCGATTACCCATTCGGGCCTGCCGCAGCAGCTTGCCGGCGCGGTGGTGCGCAAACTGAACCGCAACGGCGCGGAATCGGGAACGAGTATGGTGAAATGGCTGCTGTTGCTGGTGATTCTGGTGATGGGCGTCCTCAGTCAGAACGTTGTCCCTATCCATATCGCCTTTATTCCGATGGTCATTCCGCCGCTGCTGTTAGTATTCAACCGCCTCCAGGTCGACCGCCGCCTGATTGCCTGTGTGATAACTTTCGGTTTGGTAACGACGTATATGTTTCTGCCTTACGGGTTTGGTGCGATTTTCCTGAATGAAATCCTGTTGGGCAATATCCGTTCCGCCGGTATGGCCGTGGACGGCATCAATGTGATGGAGGCGATGGCGATTCCCGCGCTGGGCGGCATCAATGTGATGGAGGCGATGGCGATTCCCGCGCTGGGCATGGCGGCGGGCCTGTTGCTCTCGTTCGTCCATTACCGCAAACCGCGCGTGTACCAGAGCAATCAAATCGATACGGCCGACAACCGTTCCGCCGCCGACCAGCCGGAGCCTTCGTACTACCGCAGCCTGGTGGCGGGCGTGGCGATTGCGGTCTGCTTTGCCATCCAGTTGGTGTACAAGGATGCGCTGCTGCTGGGCGCGATGCTCGGTTTCGCCGTATTCATGACTTTGGGCGTGGTCAAACGCCACGATGCCAACGATGTGTTCGGTGCGGGCATCAAAATGATGGCGATGGTCGGCTTTATTATGATTGCCGCGCAGGGGTTCGCTGCGGTGATGCAGGCAACAGGCGACATCCAGCCGTTGGTGGACGGCAGTATGAAAATGTTCGGCGGCAGCAAAGGTATGGCCGCGTTTGCCATGCTGCTGGTCGGACTGCTGGTTACGATGGGCATCGGTTCGTCGTTTTCCACCCTGCCGATTATTACGGCGATTTATGTGCCGCTGTGTATGAGCTTGGGCTTTTCGCCGCTGGCAACCGTGGCGATTGTCGGTACGGCCGGCGCGCTGGGCGATGCCGGTTCGCCCGCTTCCGATTCGACCCTCGGCCCGACCATGGGGCTGAATGCCGACGGCCAGCACGACCACATCCGCGATTCCGTCGTGCCCACTTTTATCCACTACAACATCCCGCTGATGGTGGCCGGATGGATTGCCGCGATGGTGCTGTAAATGAGTGCGGCCGGCGATTTGGAACACCGCATTACCGAACTGGAAATTCAGACGGCCTTGCAGGAAGATTTGATCAGCAGCCTGAACGATACCGTTGCCAAAATGCAGCAGACGTTGGACTTGCAGCAGGCGCAGTTGAGGCTGCTTTACCAGCGGATGCAGGACAAAGGTGCGAACGGCGAGCGCGAGCCGTATAGTCTGCGCGACGAGGTGCCGCCGCATTATTGATGGGTTTTGATGGAAAAGGCCGTCTGAAAACTGGGTTTCAGACGGCCTTTTGGCTATTTTGTCGGGTATTTACAGGCAATCCAGTTCGTTTGCCATTTGTTGCGCCCATGTTTCGCGCCGGCGGATGAGTTTGCTCTCGTTGCCGTTTACCAGCACTTCCGCCGCCCTGTTGCGCGTATTGTAATTGCTCGCCATGCTGGCGCCGTATGCGCCTGCGCTGCGCACGACGAGCAAATCGCCCGCCTCGCAGGCGAGGGTGCGGCCTTTGGCCAGGAAGTCGCCGGTTTCGCAAATCGGGCCGACGATGTCGGCGGTCAGTGGCGGGATGTTTTTTGGTTCCACCGCTTCGATGCGGTGATACGCGTCATACAGGGCGGGGCGCATGAGGTCGTTCATGGCGGCATCGACCATGACGAAGTTTTTCTCTTCGCCGTGTTTGACGAACTCGACGCGCGCCAGCAGCGATCCTGCGTTGCCGACCAAGCTACGGCCGGGTTCGAGAATGAGTTTCAGACGGCGTGTGCCGATCAGTTTTTGAACCGCTTGGGCATACGCGCCCAAATCGGGGACGGTTTCGTCTCGATAAACGATGCCGACGCCGCCGCCTAAGTCCAGATGTTCCAAAACGATGCCTTCATCCGCCAATTGGTCAACCAAAATCAAAATGCGCTCGCAGGCTTCGATGAGCGGGCTGAGGTCGGTCAGTTGCGAACCGATGTGGCAGTCGATGCCGATGATTTTGAGGTGGCTTTGGCGGGCTGCATGGCGGTAGGCTTCGAGCGCGTCGGCGTAGGCGATGCCGAATTTGTTGGCTTTCAGGCCGGTGGAGATGTAGGGATGGGTTTTGGCATCGACATCGGGGTTGACGCGCAGGGAGACGGATGCAGTTTTGCCCAAGCGTTCGGCAACCTTTTGAATGCGGTCGATTTCGGGGATGCTTTCCATATTGAAGCATTTCACGCCGGCATGCAGCGCGAACTCGATTTCCGCCTCGCTTTTGCCCACGCCTGAAAAGATGGTTTTCGCCGCGTCGCCGCCCGCCGCCAAAACGCGCGCCAATTCGCCGCCGGAGACGATGTCGAAACCGCTGCCCAGTGAGGCGAAGTGTTTGATGATGCTCAGATTGCCGTTTGCCTTGACGGCGTAGCAGACGAGCGGGGAAAGCGCGGCAAACGCGGTTTGGTAGTTTTCAAA
>ERZ773011.63-NODE-63-length-28695-cov-7.79689_pt1 | contig 28695 bp, 22 predicted proteins | sample MGYA00580662_ERZ773011 | MGnify/ENA primary metagenome ERZ773011 (study PRJEB29015, sample SAMEA2738118) | human oral metagenome | biome: human oral; feature: human-associated habitat; material: saliva | place: China | collected 2169 ... | reverse complement strand
ATACTTTCCGGAAACCTACAGGTCAATCCGTGAAAATCCGCGATTCCGGACACACATTTTGACCCTTAACCCCGCATGTGAACCCCCTGTTCCGCATGTGGGCCGCCTGTCCCGTACGTGGGCGTGGCTGCCCAGCTTCGGAATAGCGGGTTAGCGTGCGGATGAGAGGAGTCCTTCGATCAGCGCGCGGCGCACTGGAGAACGTTCTGTTGGATGAGGTCAATCTAGATAACCCAGGCATCGTGGGCGTGGTTCCCCAACGATGTCGCACGAAATTCCCATGTAAACCTTTCATGCTTTGAAATTAGATCGTTGGAATTGCAACGTTTATGAGGGTGACTAACAACTGGCCTGGGAGAATTGCATGCGACTTTTGAAGAGGGCTGTCCCTACGCGCCGGTAGCGCGGGATGGGCCAGGGATCTGCACGTTATTTCAGCGAGGGGTGTGCCTACGCGCCGGGGGCACGGTCATGAAGGTAGGTGAGCAGCGTGATCGCGCCCTGCTTGGACAGGGGTTCGTTGCCGTTGCCGCACTTGGGGGACTGGATACAGCGCGGGCACCCGGACTCGCAGTCGCAGGAGGAGACAGCCTCGAGCGTGGCGGACACCCACGACCGCGCGCTGTGAAAGCCGGCGAGCGCGTGCCCGGCCCCGCCCCGGAACGCGTCGTGAATGAACACGGTGGGCGCGCCCGTGTCGTCGTGCAGCTCGGTGGACAGGCCACCCAGGTCCCAGCGGTCGCAGGTCGCGATGAGGGGCAGGATGCCGATCATCGCGTGCTCGGTCGCGTGCAGGGTGCCCGCCAGGTCCGCCGCCTCGATCCCCATCGCGGCCAGCGCCGTGGGAGTCAGGGTGAACCACGTGGACTTCGTGGGCAGAGTGTGGGTGGGGAGGAACAGCTCGATGTTGCGGATGAACTCGAGTCCGGGCAGTCGCAGCAGGTCGTAGTCGGTGACTCGCGTCGACACGTTCGTCGGCCCGTGATGCCATGTGACCGTTCCATCCCCGCACACGTACGTCTCCTCGATGGCGCACACCTCGACGCTCGTGTGGGTCGCCGAGCGCGTGCGCAGGGGAGTGCGCACCTCCTCGACCAGGGCGACGCGCGCGTCATCGACCCGCGCGGGCGGGATAATGATCGACGAGGCCTGGGCCTCCTCCTGCTCCCCGCTCCCCGGGTGGCCGCTTCCCCGGGTGCCGCCCCCGGCCTCGGGTAGGAGTGCGCGCGGCCACCCCTGGGAGGCGGGAGCGGTGGGCGTGGTGAGGGAGTTAAGAGCGAGGACGTGGAAGGTGCGCCCCTGGTGGATGTAGATGGCGCCGGGGAAGACATGGGCGTCGGCGGAAGCCTGGTCGATCGTGCCGATGACGGTGCCGGTGGCCGCGTCGACGATCTGGACGTCCCCGGCGGCGCCGCGCAGGTCGGTGAGGTCGCTGGGGCGTTCGGGCCGGGTGGCGTCCCAGAAGAATCCGGCGGGCCTGCGCTTGAGGTAGCCGTCGGCGACCAGCCGCCCAACGACACCGCGCAGTTCCATGCCAAAGTAGGTGATATCGGACGGCATGATCGGTATTTCGGCGGCTGCGGCGGCGACGTGCGGGGCCAGCACCCACGGATTAGATGGGTCGATGACGGAGGCCTCGACCTCGCCGAGGATGTGTTCCGGGTGGCGCACCAGGTACGCATCCAGCGGGTTGTCAGAGGCGATGAGAACGGAGGTGCCCGGAGCGCCCGCGCGACCCGCGCGCCCGATCTGCTGGCGCAGGGACGCGCGCGTGCCCGGCCAGCCGACCGTAATCGTCGCGTCTAGCCCAGAGATGTCCAGGCCCATCTCGAGCGCCGACGTCGTGGCGAGCGCCCGTACTTCTCCCGTGCGGATCGCCTCCTCGAGCGCGCGACGCTCCTCGGGCAGGTAGCCGCCGCGATACGCACCTACCCGTCCCGCGTTCGCCGAATCACGCGCCGAGAGGCGGTCGCGCACCTGAGCGGCCACGGCCTCGGCCCCCGCGCGCGAGCGTACGAAGGTGAGCAGACGCGCGCCCTCCTCGATGAAGGCGGCGGCCAGGTTCGCGGCCTCGACCCCGGCGCTGCGCCGCACGACCGGGACCTTGAGCGTGACCGTGCCCGGCGGCGCGTCGAGGGCTGCCAGGAACGAGGAAATGTCGACCTCGGACTCGTCGGCCATGATCGCGCCCTGCCACAGGACCAGCTTGTGCGCACCCGCCGGTGAGCCGTCCTCGGTGAACGCAACAGCGTCGCGCCCCGTCAGCGCGCGCCCCACCGACGCCGCGTCGCGCACCGTCGCGCTGAGCATGACCACGCGCGGATCCGCGCCCAAGTGGTGAGCGACGCGCAGCAGACGGCGCACGACCAGCGCGATATGCGAGCCGGTCACGCCGCGCCAATGGTGGGCCTCGTCGATGACGATGAGGCGCAGCGACGCCAAAAAACGCGACCAGCGCTGGTGCGACGGCAGCATCACGTAGTGCAGGAAATCCGGGTTCGACAGGATCAGGTCAGCGCCCGCCCGCGCCCATTCCTTCGCCTCGCGCGGCGTGTCCCCGTCCACGGTCGCCGCGCGCACGCGGCGCAGCCTCTCATCGACGAGGCGGTGGCCTCCTTCCGGGTCCGCTCTCCCCAGTGCGTCGGTCGGTGCGTCGGTCTGGCCAAGAAGCGCCATGAGTGAGGCCAGCTGATCCGCCGCCAGAGCCTTCGTCGGAGCCAGGTACAGGGCCGTCGGGCGGCGGTGGATCGCGGAAATACGCGACGAATCCTCGGCCTCCACCAGGGCGGAGAGGATCGGTGTCCACGCGGCCAGAGACTTGCCGGACCCCGTGCCCGTCGCAAGCACGACGTCGCGGCCCTCGCGCAGGGCATCCATGGCCTCGCGCTGATGAATCCACGGGCGCTCCACGCCCTGGCGCGCCCACGCGTCCACGACCGCGGGTGAAACCCACTGCGGCCACTGTGCGATCCGCCCCGAACGCCCCGCCAGCGTCACGTGGCCGAGCAGTCGGTCATCCCCGGCGCTCAAGCGCTCCAACACCGCCAGCAGGTCAGCGGGGGAGGGAGAAGGGAGAGCAGGTGTACCAGTGGTGCTCGGTCGCGCCTGATCGCCCGCCTCACCCCGAGGCGACGCCGACGACCCCATGCCCGGGGCCAACCGCGCGTGCTCGCGTGAACCCGCCCCGGCCTCGTGTGAGAAGGACGATGAGCGGTCAGCGCTCATCCGAGTCCGGGTTCACCCACCCCAGGGCCTCGGAGGCCGACTCCTTCACGTACTCCATCGCCGCAATGCCCGTCGAAATACCCGACGCAATCACGTCGCGCAACTGATTGTTCGACAGGCCTGGCTTCGTGTCCACCACGAAATCCGCGTACACGCCCAGCTTCCCCTCGGGAGTCGTCGCCGTGTAGACCGTCGGGAAGTACTTCTCACGATTCCAGTTATCGGCCGTCGCGAACATTGCGTGCTCGCCGGTCTCGGCTGGAATATCCGGCTCCCACAGGGCGCGAATCGACAGGAAACGTCCCGCCGCATCAAACGACACCAGGAAAGGAACGCGGTCGAAGATTGCGCCGCCAGCGCGCCCCTCCTCAATGATGTCCAAGGCGTAGCCCATCTCGCGAACACAGGCCACCACGCGCTCAAAGTTAGCCGGGTAAGGCGTCGTATCGTCCTCGGGAACCACAAAAGGAACGTTCATCGCTGCGCCTCCGCGCTCTCGCTGACCCAATCCACGAACCCAGGCAGCGTCACCTCAAGATCCGCGAAGAAACCCATGATCATCGACATAGACGTTTCAAAGAAATGATCCAGCTGCGCCTGCGTCAATCCGGACAGCACAACGATGTTGCACTCTGCGATCAGGCCGTACTGCGTGCCATCTTCGAGCGGAGCCACGTATGCCTTCGGACCCGTGCGCGTCGAATTGCAGGTCGCAACCTCGTGGGCCAGCTCCCCAAACTGCTCCGGCGTGCGGGCGATGCCCCGCCACTGTGCGCGCAGCTGTAGGATCTGAGGATTCGTCGCGTTCCAGAAAAACGCGGCGTTCGGCGTCAGATACGCCAACTCACCCTCGTTGTAATCGCCGAAACGCACGTCACGAGACCGCAACAGATCTCGAATGCGATCGGTGCTCACAGGTGAAGAAGTGGCCACTGACAACTCCCGACGTAAACGTGCAGAATCGGACACACTCACTCTAACCGAGGCCCCCGTCACGCGCGCGCCCACCTCCGTGCGCTGTGAGCGCAGCCCAGAGCCACGAAAATGCTTGTGATGAGGTTGTGGTGGGGCAACAGGTCAGGCCCCATCGTCCCTGATCCCAGCTTTGAAACATGTCTCCAACCCGCATGTGACCCACCACCAATCCGCGATTTTGCGCCACACTCCACTACAGTGTGTACCTGAATGATTGCACCAACGCGAACGGAGGATAGGATGGACGACCCCAATTCTGCCCTGCCCTCCGACCCCACCGTCGACGAGTCCTACACCCGAGGATCACGCCCCGTTCAGCCCCGCACCCGCTCTGGTTCGCGCACATCCGGCAACGACAAAGACCCCCAGAAGAGCGCGACAAACCGCAAGGAAACAGCGGGAAACGAGACTCGCACATCCGCCTCATCCAGCGTCTCCACCAAGGAACGCCCCGCCCGCGCGCGCACCACAACCAGCCGCAGCGCGAGCGCGGACGACAACGGGACCGAACTAACGCCTCGTCCCCTCAGTGACGACAGATGGTACCGGCACAAACTGGCTCGACGTATCGCCGGAGTGACCGCCTGTCTCTCGCTTACCGCATTCATTAGCTATGGCGTGCTGAGTACCTCGTACGGACAGGTGATCGATACGATCCTCATGGAAGGCATGATGCGCTCAGCCAGACAGTATGAGGAATTCTCCACCCTCATCACTGGCCTTGTGTCCGTGCCTGTCCTGGTCGGCATCGGTGTCCTCGTCGCCATCGTCGCGGCCGCCAGGCGTCGAGCCACCCTTGCGGGACGAGCCCTCGGCGCGGTTGTCGGAGCCAACGTCACCACCCAAATTCTCAAGGACTACGTCCTCACCCGGCCCAGCCTCGGCGTGACCACCGGCGTCGTCAACTCCCTGCCATCCGGCCACGCGACCGTCGCCGTCACCCTCTCCCTCGCCCTCATCGTCGTCGCACCCCAATGGTTCCGCGGCCCCTCCGCATGGATCGGATGGGTATGGACCTCCCTCATGAGCGTGTCCGTCATGATGGAAGGCTGGCACCGCCCCTCCGACGCCATCACCGCCGCGCTCATCGCCGGCGCGTGGGCGCTCGCCCTCTCACCCATCGAGCGGCGACCCCGGCACGGCATCAAAGTTCAGCGCATCATGGTCTGGGTGTGCATGACACTCGTTGTCATCGCCATCGTCGCGACGATTGCCGCCATGTGGGGGTTCAGTATGTCCGCCGCTGCACCTGGCTCCGGCTACGGCTTCGAGTACTTCCTGGAAATCCGCCCCTGGCGCTCGCGCGTCCTCGGCGTCGCCGCTATCGCGTGGGTTAGCGCCATCTGCGGCCTCATCATCCACGAGGTCGACCGCCTCGCAGGCGAATAATCGCTGCTGTCTGCGACAGCCCGGGGTCCGCGTTTTCTCACTTGCCTGCGTGTGATGCCTGGGGGCGGCGGCCCGCCCGCGAGATCGCCACACGCGAGCCTGCGGCTCGGAGTGGTCGATCTCGAAGCCCGGCCAGGCCCTGCCGCCGCCCCCAGGCACCGTAGCCGGGCCGCTCGCGGGTGGACTGTCTGCATGTCCGGACGCCGCCGAGGCCGCGCTCCTGGGATAATGGCGGAGTCCGTTGTCGCCTCGTGAAAGAATCGCCATGGCCCCCGCCTCCACTGTCGTTACGTCCACGCCGGCGCGCCTCATCCTTGGCCTGCTGCGCCTCGCGGTCGGCTTCGTGTTCCTGTGGTCCTTCCTGGACAAGACCTTCGGCCTGCACTATTCCACGGGTCCGTCGCGCGCGTGGATCAACGGCGGAACGCCCGCGCAGAGCTACCTGATGGGAGCCACCACCGGCAAGCCCCTGGCTTCCTTCTTCGAGTCCCTCGCCGTACCTGTGACCGACTGGGTGTTCATGCTGGGCCTGCTCGGCATTGGTCTGGCGATGGTGCTCGGTATCGGGACACGCCTGGCGGCGCTCGCGGGCGTCGTCATGCTGGGCTTCATGTACGCGGCCGTCGCGCCGTGGGTGTGGGGTTCCCTCAACCCGGTCGTCAACGAGCACCTGGTGTACGCGCTCGTCCTCATCCTCGTCCCCCTGACCAACGCGGGCGACATAATCGGTCTGGGCACTTGGTGGAAGGGCTTGGGCCTGGTGAAGAAACTGCCCTTCTTGGTCTGATTAGGTCCGCTTTATCGACGAGGCCGTGGCCGGGTTTTCCGGTCGCGGCCTCGCCCTGTGTATCAGCCCGTGTGGGCGGGGAGAGTGCGGCGCAATGGGACGTTGGTCCTCGAAAAGTCATTGCGAATCAGCGTCGTGACCAGGGGAACTACGCCTCCCGCGCGCCTCATTTCTGACGGACGAATGACACTAGATATAGTGTTAACCGTTCGGCTTAAACACTACATCTAGTGTGCGGCGTGTCTGCCCCTCCACGTCTGGGGATGGCGCGCGCCGGGCGGAGGGTAGCGCCTCCACCCACAGTGCCACGGCCTCGCCCCACGAGGGTGGAGTGTTCACGACGTGTCGATCACGCGTCCGAACAGTAGTACTGGCTGATCGCCCACCGAAGCGACGGCAGGACCAGCAGCACCCGCCTGCATAAAACCACACAGTCACGACCACACATCAACACGCCCAAGCGCCCGCAGCGCCCACAGCAGACATGCAGAGAAGACAGGACAAGGAAAATGACTAGCGCACCCCGCTACGACGTTGACGCCATTGCAACCGTGGAAGAATACCTCGACCGCTCCGATTGGCGAGTCAACGCCAACGCAAACCAGGGGTACTCGCTCGGTGGCCTGATCCTGAATTCAGCGGGCAAGATCGTCGCCAACTACTGGCTCGAGCACATCTACACCCCCGAGATCGGTGCCCCGCACCGCGAGGGCGACTATCACATCCACGACCTCGACATGTTCGCCGGGTACTGTGCGGGATGGTCCCTCAAGCGCCTTATCCAGGAGGGCTTCAACGGTGTGGGCGGCGCGATCGCCTCGGCTCCGCCCAAGCACTTCTCCTCGGCCTGCGGCCAGATCGTCAACTTCCTCGGAACCCTCCAGAACGAGTGGGCGGGTGCCCAGGCATTTTCCTCCTTCGACACCTACATGGCCCCCTTCGTGCGCCTGGACAACATGGAGTACGACGAGATCGTTCAGTGCATGCAGGAACTCATCTACAACCTGAACGTGCCCTCGCGCTGGGGCAGCCAGTGCCCCTTCACGAACCTGACCTTCGACTGGACGTGCCCGGACGACCTGGCCGACGAGCACCCCCTCATCGGCGACGAGGTCGTCGACTTCACCTACGGCGAGCTACAGCGGGAAATGAACCTCATCAACCGCGCGTTCATCGAGGTCATGACGGGCGGCGATGCGGACGGTCGTGTCTTCACGTTCCCGATCCCGACCTACAACATCACGCCCGACTTCGACTGGGAGGGCGAGAACGTCGATGCCCTCTTCGACATGACCGCAAAGTACGGCCTGCCCTACTTCCAGAACTTCATCAACTCTGACCTGGACCCGCACATGATCCGCTCCATGTGCTGCCGCCTCCAGCTGGACCTGCGCGAGCTCCTCAAGCGCGGCAACGGCCTCTTCGGCTCGGCCGAGCTGACCGGTTCGATCGGCGTGGTCACGCTCAACATGGCGCGCCTTGGCTACCTGTACAAGGGGGACGAGGAGGGTCTCGTCGCGCGCATGGACGAACTCATCGACCTGGCCTCGAAGTCCCTCGAAATCAAGCGCGAGATCATCCAGTACCACATGGACCACGGCCTCTTCCCCTACTCGCAGCGCTACCTGGGCACGCTCGATAACCACTTCTCGACGATCGGCGTCAACGGCATGAACGAGATGGTGCGTAACTTCAGCGACGACGCCTACGACCTGACGGACCCGCGCGGCTTCGACATGTGCGTGCGCATCCTGGATCACGTGCGCGAGCGCATGGTCCAGCTCCAGGAGGCCACCGGCCACATGTACAACCTGGAGGCGACCCCCGCGGAGGGCACGACCTACCGCTTCGCGAAGGAGGATCGCAAGCGCTTCGCCGACATCATCCAGGCGGGCACGCCCGACCAGCCCTACTACACGAACTCCTCGCAGCTGCCGGTCGCCTACACGGACGACCCCTTCCAGGCCCTCGAGGATCAGGAGGTCCTGCAGGGCAAGTACACGGGCGGCACGGTCCTGCACTTGTACATGGGTGAGCGCCTCTCGTCGGGGCAGGCCTGCAAGGAGATGGTGCGCCGCTCCCTGACCGCCTTCAAGGTCCCCTACATCACGATCACGCCGACCTTCTCCATCTGCCCGGTCCACGGCTACCTGGCCGGTGAGCACTTCACGTGCGAGAAGTGCGCGGCCTCCCGCCCCCATGCCGAGCCGCAGGCCTGCGAAGTGTGGACGCGCGTCATGGGCTACTTCCGCCCGGTCCAGTCCTTCAACATCGGCAAGAAGGGCGAATACAACGAGCGCCAGATGTTCTCCGAGGACGCCGCGGACACGCACGGCGAACTTGTCAGCGCCTTCCCTCCCGCGGGGAGCCGCTGACGTGAGTCCGTCCCTGAATGACGAGGCCGGGGAACCCCGGGAGGGCGCGCTGAGCCTGAGCAGCCCCGGCCTCGTCGGGGGGCGGGCATCGCGCGAGTGGACACCGGACGACCTGCAGATCGCGGGCCTCGTCCCCATGTCGAGCGTGGACTGGCCCGGCAAGTTCGCGGCGTCCCTGTTCCTGCAGGGGTGCCCGTGGGCGTGCCCGTACTGCCACAACAGCGCGATCATCGACCCGCGCATTCCGGGCGTGGTCGCGTGGAGCAAGCTCGAGGACCTGCTGGCGCGCAGGCGCGGCCTCCTGGACGGCGTCGTGTTCTCTGGAGGCGAGGCGACCCGCCAGATCGCGCTCGGGGCGGCGATGGCGCGCGTGCGCGAGCTGGGCTTCGGCGTTGGCCTGCACACCGCGGGTCCCTACCCGCGTCGCCTGGCGGACCTGCTGGGCGCGGGCCTCGTCGATTGGGTGGGCATCGACGTGAAGGCAACCCTCAGCAACTACGAGGCCGTGGCCGGTCGGGCGGGTGCCGGGGAGCGCGCGTGGGAGTCGCTGGGCATCGTCCTGGCGCACCCCGAGGTGGACCACGAGGTTCGCTTGACCGTCTACCCGGACGGTCCCGGCGACGGCCTGGAGGTGGCGAAGAAGGCTCGCGCGATGGGTGTCGAGTCCTTCGCTCTACAGCAAGCGCGAAAATTTGGCACACCGGAAGGTTTTGAGGCCTCGCGCGCCGGATGGGATGACCAGGTGCGCGCGCTCGCTGCCGATATTACGGCGCTCAATTTTGACACATTCGTCTTACGATGCGACTTGTAGGTGTTTTGCCAAATGACAGGGTACTATCGTGGTCAGAAAATACCGCAAGTTTTCACCTGTGGCGCGCACGCGCGGTATTGTGTAACGACCGCGTGACCGATGAAGTCTGGAGCACCGATGGCAGAAGAACTGCATTTCGAGAATCCTGCGGCGGCAGCCCAGGACCCGTCGACCGACGCCGAGTCGCTGCGGCAACTGGCGTACCGCTACCCTGAGCTGCGTCCGCTAGTCGCCGCGCATCCCCATGCCTACCGCGGGCTGCTGGAATGGCTGCACCAGTTCAACGACCCGCAGGTCAACGCGGCGCTCGAGGCGCGCGATGACTACGACGGCTACATTGACACCAACGGCTGCCTGGTCATGCGCGGTGACGTATCCGGTGCCGTCGCGGGGTCAGCGATCCGCACCTCCGAGTCCGGCATGTACGTGCTGGGTCAGGGCGGCGTGGACTCCTACTCCCAGATTGAGCGCACGACCCCCTACAGTGCGGTGGCGGGCAAGAACTTGCCGGTCCCGCAGGTGGACAAGCGTGAACAGGTCGTCGCCCAGGTGCAACGCCAGTCGATCATGGGCGGCAAGGCCTCGCAGGATCCCGAGGCGACGGCGGTGTACCCCTCTCCCGTGACCAGTTCGACCTACCCGACGGTCGCGTCCTCCGCCACGGCCTCGTCGAGTACGGAATCCACCGCGCAGATCCCGCGGGCCTACACGCCTACACCCGCCGCCCGGCAGCCTGCGCAGGCGGCGCAGCCCGCGGCCGCGACGGCACCGAGCGGGCGTCGCCCGTTCCCGATGATGACGATCGTGCTCGTCAGCCTGGGTGTCGTCGCGGCGATCCTCCTGGGCATCGTCATCTTCGTGTTCACTCGCGGATACGAGGGACCCACGGGCGGTTCGTCTCCGATGTCGTCGGCGTCCCCCTCGGAGAGTCCGAAGCCATCGGCGAGTGCTACCACGAGCGAGGCCGTGAAGTACCCGGTACCTGCGGGAGCCGTGAAAGTCGATAGTTTCACGATGCCTTCGCGCAACATCACCTGCTCCTTCGCGGATGACGGCGTGACCTGCGGTATTGCAGAGAGCAACTGGGCCGAGGAAGGCTACCCCTCCTGTTCCGGCGGAAAAGTCGGCGTCCTGAAGGCCACGAAGGACTCCGCGACCCAGTCGTGCGAGTCCTCTATGCCGTCGGGCGGCGAGACCGTCGCGCACGGCGTGGCCGCCGCGAAGGGCGACTACGCGTGCCGCTCCACGGCCGACGGCGTGACCTGCTGGAACACGAAGTCCGGCAAGTCCTTCGCCTTGGCCCGCGCTGGCTGGATGACCGGCACGAACGGTGAAATCACCCCCGCGAATTTCGCATGGAATCAGTAGCCTGACGCGCTCGCAGAGGCGGACCCCCGAGGAAATTCTCGGGGGTCCGCCTGTCTCTCACGCAGGATGAGACCGGCGCATGCTCGCCGGCTCGGGTGTGCTTCGGTGCTTCCTCAGTGGGGCGTCCCCGGAGGACACCCGAGGGCTACGCACGGACCCCGGCCTCGTCCCTGGGAGGCTATTGAGCCTTCTCGATGGGTCCCAGGATCAGGTTCGCCCACGCGGCGTGTAGGGACTCCTGGTCGGAGGGCTGGAAGAGGCCGGCGAGCGCGTCGCGGTACAGGCGCGAGAGCTCGTGCGTGTTGTAGTAGGCGCTGCCGCCACACGCGCGCATTGCCTGCTCGACGGCGCGCAGCGTGGCTTCTGCGGCCGCGTTCTTCGCGGCGGACAGCTGGGGCATCCAGGAGCGGCCGCGGTCCACGCCAGCGTCGATGTCGCGGGCAAGCTCGCGGATCTGCGGGCCGACCGCGTTCATGATGAGAGCAGCTTCCGCGATGCGCCAGCGGATGTCGGGGTCGTTGGAGTAGGTCGTCTGGTTCTTCACCGAGCGGCGCGTCGCCACGTGCTCGGCGGCGACCTCGACGGCGCGCTCGCCCACGCCCTGGTAGGTGGCGGCCAGGAGGATCTCGAAGTGTGAGAAGATGCCGAAAATGACGGGGTCGGCGCTGGGACCGGGGTCCGTGATCGTCAGGATGCGCTCCTCGGGCACGGTGACGCCCCGGAGGAGGGTGGTCATGGACTGGGTGGCGCGCATGCCTAGCGTGTCCCAGTCATCCTTGATTGAGTAGCCCTCGTCAGAGCGGCGGACGATGCCGAACACGGACTTGGGGTCCTCCTCGGTCTCGGCCCGCCCGAAGATCAGCAGGCGCGTCCACACGGGGGATAGGGATGTGAAGATCTTGGTGCCCTCGAAGGAATAACCGCCCGCGTTGTTCGCGGTTGCGCGCGTCGTGGAGCCGAAGAGCACGAGGTCGTTGCCGGGTTCGGAGATGCCGAAGCCGAAGACCTCTCCTGCGACCGCGTCGCGCAGGATTTGCTCGCCGCGCGCGTTGCCGTGGGCGACCAGGTAGCGCCCCAGGCCGACGATGATCTGGTGCATGTTGATGCCCAGCGCCGTGCCGGGCGCCGCCTTGGCGAGCGCCGTCTGTTCGGCGGCGATCTCGGTCAGGCTCAGGCCCGCGCCGCCGTATTCGGCGGGGACGAACGCGGCGAGGTATCCGGCGTCGCGCAGCTCCTCCAGGTCGGCTTCGGGGTAGGTGTTGTGCGCGTCCGCGTCGGCGGCGCGCTCGTGGATGCGGGAGAGCAGGTCGGTGTCCAGGAAGCTCATCGCGGTCCTCTTTCGTGGTCGGTGCATGGACGAGGCCGTGGCCGCCTCACGCTCGAACCGCACGCCGGGTGGGCGCTCTGACCGCGCATTCGGGGGTCCGCGAGGCGGGCTGCGCGGCGATTCTGGGCGAGGACGGGAGCCTGCGCTTAGGGTGTCCTCACTGTATCGCGGAGGCGGGAGCGGGCGAGATGTAACGCTCCCGACGGGGCGTTGTCTGGCCTCAGACCGCCCCTATTCGATAGTGTTGAGACCGTGAGTACACCGAACGAGCCCATCCACACCCTCACTCCGCGTCAGCGATTCCTGCGCGAGCGTCAGGAGCGTCAAAATCTGACGTTCGCGATCGTGAGCGTCGCGATGATCGTCATTGCGGCGCTAGCGGCCCTCGTGTTCTCGGGGATCGTGTCGATTCCTTTCGGTAACAGCTTCTCCGCGAAGGTTAAGTACGCCGAAGTGGGCGATATTCCCTGCCCGACGGCGGATTCGAAGCCGGTGGCCCCCTCTCAGGTGTCGGTCACGGTCATCAACACGACTCAGCATCAGGGCCTGGCCTCCAAGGCCACGGACATGCTCACAACCGCCGGCTTCCAGACGGAAGAACCCAAGAACGATGACATCGAATACACGGGCAAGGTGCGTATTACCGCTGGAGTGAACGGCGTCGACAACGCGTACTCGGTGGCCCGATTCTTCCCGGGTGCCCACGTGCGCCTCACTGAGGCGACGGACTCCACCGTCACGGTCGAACTGGGTACGTTCTACGACGACGCGATGAGCGCCGAGGACGTCCAGCGCGTCCTGAAGTCGACCGACCCCATCGAACAGCCCGCGAAGTGCCGCCCGATGTCGGGTACGCAGCAGAACTGAGAAGAGAGTGCCTCGGACAGTGTGCTGTGAATGAATTTTGGCTAAACTATTGTATGGACGTCAAAATTCAAATAAAATGACGTCATGACGTCAAATGATCGCAAGTCAAACAGTCGCCTGCTGCCGGGGCAAGTGCGTTCTGCAATTGATGCAGCTCTCGCCATAGCACCTAGCGGCTCAATGACGATTCGAGAAATCGAAGAGTATGTGCAACGTGCAGTAGGACATAAAGTTCCGAGTTCGAGCATACGTTCTTCGCTCAATCTGCGTGAGGGAGAGAGTGTAGTTCGCGTCACCCGCGGTAGCTACGCTCTTATGATGAAATCGACATGCGAGTTTATGCCGGCTTATGAATACGGAAATGCTCGATTATATCAAAGTGATTGTTTGGAGTGGTTGCGCGCGCAAAGGGATAATACTATCCATGCAGTTGTGACTGATCCGCCTTATGGTGCATTCGAGTATAGTGTTCGTGAGCAGGAGAAGCTACGGTCTCGCAAAGGTGGTATTTGGAGAATTCCTCCAGCTTTGAATGGTATTGAGCGTGCGCCAGTTCCAAGGTTTACGACAATGACTGCAAGTGACTATGATGTTGTTGAAGACTTCTTTGTATCTTGGGCAAGAGAAATTAAGCGCGTAATTGTTCCAGGGGCAAATGTTATTGTCGCTGCAAACCCGTTGGTTTCTTATCGCATTAGCTCTGCACTTGTTGAAGGTGGGTTGGAAAGGCGCGGAGAGATTGTTCGATTGGTGCAAACACTACGTGGTGGTGATCGACCAAAGGGGGCGCATGATGAATTTTCAGATGTGTCAGTAATGCCAAGATCCCAGTGGGAGCCATGGTTGGTATATCGTAAGCCGTTGGAAGGAACGGTCGCCTCAAATTTAAGGAAGTGGAAAGTTGGGGGATTTAGGAGAATCTCTGATAGTCAGCCATTTGGCGATGTGATAAAAAGTGCTCCGACGCGAGCACGCGAAAAGGCAGTTGCCCCTCATCCGTCTTTGAAGCCTCAAGCCTTCCTTCGGCAAATTGTGCGCGCTTCGTTGCCACTCGGAGAGGGAATTGTTCTTGATCCGTTTGCTGGTTCTGGATCAACTCTTGCTGCGGCAGAGTATCTAAGTTATCGCTCCATTGGTGTAGAAAGGGATTCTGAATATATTGATCTTGCGCGTGAAGCAATTCCTTCTCTGGCAAGGTTGCTAGTGGAATAACGGCGGTGTCGATGGGTGGTAGTAATGAGTTGGTTGAATGCTTTTGTGGTGGTGTGGTAGCTGAGGGTGGTTCTGGGGCAGTTGCCCGGTTCGTAGGTGATGGTGTCGAGGTAGGGCTGGTGGCTGGTGTTGGTCGTGTTTTTCGTGGGGTTGAGTACCCCTCCCGTCGTGAGGCGTGTCAGGCTCGGCATCGGGAGTATGTGCGGGCTTTGGCTGATGGTTTGAACTTCACGCAGGCAGCTCATGCTGTCGGGGTCTCGAAGCGGACGGGTAAGGTCTGGCGTAATGGTCGGACTCGTTCAAGTGGGCGGTGTGAGCGAGCTAGTATCGCTCCGCAGGCTCATTGGTACCGTCTGTACATGAAGTGCCAACCGCATCGGGTCAGTAAACGGTTCTTGTCGCTCAAGGAACGCATGCTCATCTTCGGATGGCGCGTCGAGGGGCTTTCTATTCGGGACATTGCTCGACAGTTAGGGCGTTCGCCTTCGACTGTGAGTCGGGAGCTGAAGCGTAATGGGATTACCTCCACGTGCTACAACCCCTACATTGCTCACATGCGGGCAGGCAAGCGTCTCACACGTCCTAAAGCGTGCAAATGCGCCGATCCTCGCTTGTGGGCCATCATCTGGGACAAGCTTGATCAGGTGGAGTCCGGAACAGATTTGCGCGTACTTGCGTATGCGTTTCCCGCATAATCAGAGCATGAACCCGTGCGTGGAGACGATCTACCAGTCCATCTTCATCCAAGCCAAAGGCACACTCCGCAAAGAGATCGCTTCCCTCATGCGCCAAGGGCGCGCCCGCAGGCGCCCAGCCGCATACGCTCGTGGGGTGCGGCCGCGGTTCAAGGACCCCATGGTGATGATCAGCGAACGACCTGCCAGTGTGGAGGATAGGGCGGTTCCCGGACATTGGGAAGGTGACTTGATTATCGGAGCTAAGGGACAATCCGCGGTCGGCACGCTCCACCCGGTACACGCTGTTGCTCTACTTGCCCAACGGACACACAGCCGTTGAAGTTCAAGATGCCATCATCGACAAGCTCGCAGACGTGCCCCATTCCTTGCGCCTGTCATTGACCTGGGACCAGGGAAGCGAGCTGGCTCAGCACCGCAAGATCGCCTCCGAGCTAGGCCTTGACGTGTATTTCTGTGATCCGCACTCACCCTGGAGGCGCGGTACCAACGAGAACACGAACGGGCTGTTGCGCCAATACATGCCCAAAGGAACCGATCTGTCACTCCTGACCGAAGCAGACCTGGACGCCATCGCCGACCAGCGGGGCGACCGCCCCCGCAAAACGCTAAACTGGGACACACCCAAGCAGCGACTTGAGCTGCTGCTCAGGCATAACACGTGTTGCAACCACCCCTAGAATCTGCCGGGTTTCTTGCGCATCCACCTGCGCGAAGGCAAGCAAATACCGTGCTCGATCAGGGTCTTCTTGGGGCGGGGTAGATCCATGTGTCGATCACCTCGTGGCTGATCGCGCTGTGAGCATCGGGAGAAGTATCCAAGGAGGGCAGGTGCCACACGCCTGCGCGCTCAGGCGCCCGCTGATCTGGCGCGGTGTGTGCCCTTGGGACAAATCAGCAATCACGCGGCGGCGAAGCATCCCATCGCAATCCAACAGGCGCTTCTTAGGGTGACGCCTGGCTGCGTGGGCGGCTTTGCCAGCTTCCTCGGACCGAAACTCCCCGTCAGGGTCCGTATGGTGGGCGATCTCGTGGCACATCACCGAAGGGCTGTGTCCAATCAAATGAGCGATACGCACCTGGGACAAACCCGCCTCCAATCCCGCCTTGATCGCCGCGCGATCCTCGATCCCAAGCATCCGACGACACCCCATGACCAGCCTCCAAACAGCATCATCGCTACATGAAAATTGCTTACACCTATGACACTACCAACTATTCCGATTGGTTGTTTTCGTAAAAGGTGATTCCTCTTTCGATCTGATTGGTTTTGAGAAATTCCTCTAGGCGATGTGCTAAGCGGGCTTTCTTTTGGATTCTATGCAGGTAGTAGAGTGCACCTCGTAGAGCTTCTTGTTGCTTAGGAAGATCCCATGTGATTGTGCGCTCCGTCAGTTCGCTGCGGCTAAGTGCAATGACGTTTCTTTTACGTAATTCAAGGTGGCTCATTTCGTCGATTGTGTCCGCTACAACGACAGCTGTTGCGTTGGGAGCTTGAGCAATATCCTCCAGAAAGTCGCTTAGAATGCTCGCGATGTTGTCTTCCGTTAGAGCCTGGTCCTTAACTTCAACCACAAGCTCGACTTCCGCACCGCGGAATCCTGCAACGTCTCCAGGCATGCTAGCTCGGCTTGAACCTGTATTGACTGAATGTGATTCAAGAGTTAGGTTTGGCGAATCGGCTAGGAAGTAGCCAAACACAAGTGATTGAAATAGTGCACCTCCGGGTTTCGCATTCCTTGTGTCGAAGTCAATTAAAACTTTTTCAAAGGGGCGGATGATTCGTCTCGCTTTGGTGGCAAACGTTCTTTGAGGTGCGTCTACGACGCCTCTGTCCCAAATAAGGCGAGCAAATTGTGAACGCTCGCTGGGGTTCATCCTGTATATGAGTACAATTAAATCTTGATAATCGCGCCACGCTTGTGTTGCATGCGCTGGGCTAGAGGGGTGTTCGCGTCGAAGCTTAACGCGAATGATCTGCTCGGCATCGTTGTATAAGGGGCGCAGGCTAATTTGTTTGTCAGTGGAGGTAATGAAATTCAAAGAATTGACGACTGTGCGACGTTGCTTCGTTCCTGTCTGGACAGCTTCGAAGACATCGGAAATTGTAATACGGTTCTCCTCTTTAAGTACAGCTTCAGCTTGGGCGATAAACGCGATGATGAGCGCAGGCCAGAAGTTCTGTTTCGGAGGTCGGTTGTGTTCAAACCAGTGCTTCGCACTTTCGAGGGTGGTGTTAGTGGGATTTGTGTTGCTGTCTGCACGTGTTGAGAACCCCTTGGGAAGGTTTAGTTCTTCTTCCCAGTGTTCAAGCGATTCCACAAGAGTTGAGGTGATTTCTGATGCTTGGCTATGGTCCATGATTTTCCTAAATTAGCGGCTGGTCAGCGGACCGGCTGTGCCCCGGCCTCGTATATTCTCCAGCAGTGCGTAACCGTTCGACCCGTACCAGACGGGCACGCGCTCGGGTACAGTCCACAGCGCGTCGGGGACCATGGCCTCGAAGCTGCCGTGCGACATGAACTGCTCGATCTCGGAGAGAGAACGGATCGCGATTCCGGCCACGCAGTGCGGAAAATCGCGTGCAAACGCGGCGTAGATCTCGGGGTCGCGCTGCCCATCGTCGCCTACCAAAAGCCAGCGCACGTGCGGGAACATGCGGGCCAGGCGGCGCAGTTCGCGACGCTTGTGCTCGGGGCCGGAGCGGAACCAGCCCGTGTTCGACGGGCCGAAGTCCGTCATGAGGAAACCGCCCGCCGGGTACCCGCTGCGCTCCAGGAACGAACGAAGCGTCGGCACAACGTTCCATGCGCCGGTTGACAGGTACATGATCGGGGCGTGCGTGCCCTCCGGGACCCCCTCCGACGAAGCTGAGGACATCGTCAGCGTCGTCAGCAGTTCCGCCATGCCGGGGACGGCCTCGCGTGAAGAAACGCGATCCAGGAACGCGTGCCTGGCTGCTGTGACCAGTCGCGGGAGCATAGACACCATGACGGTGTCGTCGATGTCGGAGACCACGCCGAAATGCTCGTCATCGGACACGATGCGTACGCGCACGCAGGCAGGGCGACCGGCGCGGATGCGACCTTTGCGGGGACGCTCGTACATCGCCGAGGGCGGGGCCGGCAGCGGAGTCGCCGTGCGCAGGGTGGTCGCGAGCTTGGCGGCCGTCTCCTCGGACATGCCGAGCGCACGCACGTCGCCCGCGTGCAGGACTTGGATGGTCGCGTTATGCCAGCCGGGGTCGAGGCCGTGGCCCAGCACCGTGATGTCGACGAATCCACCGCGATCCGCGAAAGCAAGCCGACGCGCGTTGCCGACCGTGACGAGCACAGGCTGACGAGGGACCTGCGCGTTGAAGAACTGGCGCCATCCTCGGCGGGTTTGCAGCCAGGAGCGGGTATCGTCGCCGCGCGCCATGAGGACGCGGCCCAGGATACGGGCGCTGCGTTGGGAGCCGATCCCCCCGAAGCCGACGACGCCCGGGTAGAACCAACCTTTCGACATGGCACCGACCAACAGTGTGGACGCGAACTCGCCCGCACTGGCGGTCAGTGCCAGGGCGAGCGAGGGAGACTCGTCATCGATGAGAGGGGGATGGAACAACATCAGGCCAATCATAGAGCCAATGCACCGGGGAAGCGCAAGCTCCGGAGCGACGGAGCCGCAGGTACCCTATGACAATCTGACCGCATAGTCAAGACGAGTGTCGTGCGCTAGTTGCGCGCCTGTCCACTGCGGTGAGGGCCTCGTCGTTGAGCAGCTGTCAGAGGGGACGTCATGATGCGGCGTCACGTGTTTGTGACCGCGGTTGTTCGCTTTATGAAACGGAGGCCGGGCACGATTCTCGGGCTGGTGCTCCTGCTGCTAGTCGGTGTGGGGGTGTGTGGCCGCGCTACGCCGCTCAGTCGAGGGGCAGCGGTGGCGTCGGCTGAGCTTCGCTCTTGCGCAGTGCGGGCAGGCCGATGAGCATGAGAAAGACCATCGCCCACCCGGCACCGGCCATGGTCAGCAGGCCGCCGCGCGCGCCGGTCGAGTCGATTGCGGGTCCGGCGATTGCTGTGCCGAGGGAAGTGCCGAGGTTGATCGAGGTGGACATCCAGGTCAGGCCCTCCGTGAGCTTCGCGGGGGAGACGGATTTCTGAATGATGACGTTGACGTTCGTCATCGTGGGGGCGCAGGTGAGGCCCGTGATGAGGATGACGGCGGCCATTGTCCAGATGTTGAAGGCCACTGGGAAGAAACTCATGCCGATCGCCATCAGGATCACACCGAACACGAAGAGCTGCCAGGTGGGTCGTCTCCACGTGCGGGCACCGTACACGAGCGCGGCAGACAGCGAGCCGATCGAGAAGAGCGCCAGGAGGATGCCGCCGAGCGCGGGGGCACCCAGCTCCTCGGTGAAGCTGACCATCGAGACCTCCATCGCGCCGAACGTCGTGCCCATGCCGATGTAGGTGGTTGCCATGACGAGGACGACGGGCTTGCGGATGACGGACTCGCGCGGGGCATTCGGGTCGTAGGGAATGATCGCGGGCTCGGAGGAGCGCCGCGACAGGAAGAGCGTGCCGCCCACGGCCAGGGCGACGATGGAGATGGCGAGGCCGGTGCCGGGGTGCAGGGCAGTGCCAAGGACCGTGGAGAGCACGGGACCCACGATGTACACGAACTCGTCGACCGCAGACTCGAGAGCGTAGGCGGTCGTCAGCTGGCCCGGCTTGTGCAGGATCGTCGACCAACGCGAACGCACGAGGGCACCGGGCGCACCCCACGTGGCACCTGCGAGGGCAGCCGGAATGAAGAGCAACCATTCGGGGGCATGCATGAAGACGGCTGCGACGAGGCCACACATCGACAGGGTCGCGATGACCCACGCGGGACCCATGACGCGCAGCTGCCCGTGGCGGTCAACGCGGCGCGCGAGGATCGGCGCGCAGATGGCCATGACGATGATGTTGACGGCTGAGACAGCGCCGGCCAGCGTGTAGTTGCCGTACTCGGCGCGCACCATGAGGATTGTCGACAGACCCACCATGGACATCGGCAGTCGCAGAATCAGCCCGGCAGCAGAAAACTTCCAGGCCTGACGGTAACGCAAAATGTCGAGATAGGTACTCAGCATCCCACCATTCTATCGTCGGTCGGAGGACGGCAATGCCGGTCGCGATGGGGCGTAGCTAACCCCCTTCCGCGCGTGAGAGTGGGACGCAGCCACGGCCTCGTCGATGAGGGACGAGGCCGTGGCCGGGAGAGCGAAAAGGCTCAGTCACTCACCTCGAAGACGCCGGTCTGGCCCTTTTCCGCCAGGGAGAGCGCATGGTTGACGAAAGAGTAGTGGCCGGCCTCCAGCGGCGTGAACTCGATGAAGCCGCCCTCGGCGGCACCCAGGGAGAGGACCTGGCCCCAGCCGCCTCCGCTCCCGCCGCCGCGGATCACGTAGGCACCCTCGCGCCACACGGTGTCGAACTGGGTGCCCACGACGTGGAAGGTGGTCGCCAGGTTCGGACCCGCGTCCATGACCCACACGCGCACGCGCTCGTTGGTCCTGATCTGGATGGGGTGGGCCTTGTACTGGAAGGGCACGCCGTTGAAGGCCATTGCGTTGGGTTGCAGGGCCGACAGAAGTGAGGCGTCGGCGCTCTGCCCGTCCGCGCCCAGGTAGAGCTCGGAGGCGATCATGACGTACTCGCGGTCGACCGTGTCCAGGTCGGTCGGGTCGATGATGACGGCACCGAACATGCCGTTCGCGATGTGCATCGACATCGGCGCGGTCGAGCAATGGTAGAGCCAGATGCCCGCGTTCTTCGCGATGAAGGTGTATTCGAGGGTCTGCCCGGGCTCGATCGAGTGCATGACGTTGTCGGGAGCGACGAGGCCCGCGTGGAAGTCCAGCGAGTGGCTCATCGTTCCGTTGTTCACGAGCGTGATGTGGAAGGTATCGCCGATGTGTCCGCGCAGAATCGGTCCGGGGGCGTCCCCGTTGAAGGTCCACGTCTGGCGGGTCAGCGTGTCGGTGACGTTGGTCGTCTGCTCGGTGACCGTGAACGTGTAGGACCGCTCGGTCTCGCTCGTGGTCGGCGGTAGGACCGGGTCGCGCGGGGTGATCGTTGCCGCGTAGTCCGTCAGGGCCGTCGGGCTGGCGGGTCCCACGGCGGCCTCCTGGCCGTGGTCGTGTCCCGCGTGGCCGCCGTGGCTACCCGAGGCTGAGGCCCCCGAGGAGGACGAGGAAGCGCCCGTTGCCTGCACGTGCAGGGTCATACCCATCTCGCGGTGACCCGGCAAGGAACACCAGCCCTCAACGTCCCCGGCGATGATGCCGAGGTCCAGCTCCTTCGTCTCGCCGGTGGCGAGCGACCCGGAGGATACGCCCGTCTCGAACACCAGATCGTGACGCTGATCCCCCGAGTTCGTGAAGTCGATGATGAGGCGGTCGCCAACTGGCACTTCGATGTGGTTGGGAGTGAAGGCCATACCCTCGACGCCCACCGACACGCGGGTCGTATGCCCGGTCGGCGTCACGGACGAGGCCGTGGCCGCGGTCCCCGTGCCCTGCGTAGTGGGTGCGGTGGGGTTGGACAGGAAGATAGCGAGGGCAAGCGCCACGACGGAGACGACACCGATGATTGCGCCCGCCGTGCGGCTCACGGGCGAGTGGTCGCCCGCAGGGCTCATGCGCAGCTTGGGGACTCCCGTCGCACCGCCCTTCGACGCTGATGCCTTCGGGACGGACGTCTTCGGGTTCTTGCCTCCCGACGGCGACGCAGACAGGTTCAGGTCAGCCACGGCGGCCTCCTTGCGTGGTGGTGGGGGATTGGGCGGCGCGCTTGGCACGCGCCTGGGCCACGCCACAGCGGGCCATAAGGACGATGTCGACGACGTAGGTGGCCAGCAGGACCACCCACGCGGCAACGGTAAGGCGCTCGGCGGGGATGCCGCCAAGTGACACGACGGAGAGGGCGAACACTGCGGCCACGTTACGCGCCGCCTCCCGGATGGGAGCCCCGGCCTCGAGCACGCCGACCCCGACGCGCACTGCGGATGGGCCACCGCCGATAACGACGGGCATCAGGTAGGTGAGCGCGCCGACGAAAAGCTGGCCCAGCCCGGCCGCGCCGAGGATCGGCAGCCACGGCAGGAACGCCGCGCGCAGGCCGGTCGCATCCACGGCCTCGAAGGCGCGCAAGGACGCCCCCGCGCCCGCGACGAGAATCCAGGCGGCACCCAGCATGAGGGACCACGCCCCGTACTCGGCCGGACCCTTCACCAGCGCCGCGCGAAGGAGCGGAACACCCACGCCCAGCGCCGCCGCACCCACGACGACCAACAACCCCACGGAGGCCACGCGCATCGACCCCGTCACAGCTCCCGTTCCCGCGACGAGCAGCGCAGCCACCCACAGGGGCAGGGCACTCGTCGCGAAAGACACGGCCAGCGGATCCATGCGCGTGCGCATCGCGGTCGGTCCCAGCGTCACCAGGGTCCCGCCCATCGTCAGGCCCACCCAGCCGGCGACACCCGCCAGCGCATGGGCGACCGTCAGACGATCCCGGGCCGAGGCCAGCCACGCGGGAGCATCCGCGTCAAACATAGCCACCGTCACGAAACCAGCCAGCGTCGCGCCGACCACCAGGAAAAACGCCGCCGCAATGTAGTAACGAATAATCACCGCGAAACGCGACGCCAGGCGCTCGCGGGACGCGGTGAGCAGCGCCCACCCGTGCCAGGCTGCGATCACGCCGACCGCGGTCGCACCCGTGACAGTCGCGTGCCACATGCCTGACCACATGCCGCCGATGAGGAGCAGCAGGGAAAGGTTGAAGGCCATGATGCGCACGGTGTTGTCACGCCCGGCGCGCCGATCATCCGGGGCCAGGTGCGCGAGGGCACGCGTGAAGTACCAGGACCACTGGAAGATCCCGTTCGACAAAACGCCCAGGGTCACCAGGTGGATCGTCGTCCACAGGTTCTGCGGGATGCGGCCTCGTGCGACGATGGTGACCGCAGCGGCAACGGCCGCCACGCACATCCACACCGTGGTTACGCGGTCGGTGCGGGGGACGCGAGGCTTGCTCATCGAACCTCCGTTCCGCCCGAGGAAGTGGGAACAACGGAGGGGGAGCCGGCCTCGTCGATGATCCTGCTCTCATGCGAGGCAGTGCGCGCCCGGCGAATCGTCACCGTCAGCGTCGTGGCGACGAAGAGAAGCACCCCCACGACCCCGAGCGTGCCGCCCAAGCGCCACGGGTAGGCAGCCTCGCGCGCGCCCGCGAGAAGGCGCAGGAGGAGGGAGACTTGCAGGAACGCGAAGGGGACCCACATGGCGACGTGGTAGGGGACTTCGCGCCGCGCGACCGCCGGGATGATGACGGGCGCGTGGGCCAGCAGCATGGAGACGACGAAACCAATCGTGATCGCGTGGACGCCGGCGTCGTAGCCGTACCCGTCGAAGGCCGGGGGTGCGACGATCCACATCAGCGCGGGCACGAGCGCCCACGCATACCCGCTCAGCATGCACACGGCGGCCAGACGCGGCAGGCCCTGCATGCGCACGGTGCCGCGCGCGACGTCGTGCCACGCGGTGTCCACCATGAGGGCGCCGAGTGCAAGCCCGATCAGCGGATACCCGACCGTGGGGGAGTAGAGCGCGACGGTCAGGCCCACCATGAGGGCGGCACTCTCGGCGGTGATGCGCCGCTCGGTGGAACCCGACGCGAAGGCGAGACGCGCGAGTTCGACGCGCTCGCCGATGATCGTGACGATCAGGAAGGCCAGCCACCACGGCACCGCGCGCGGCGTCTCGAGGCCTCGCCACCACAGGAGGACGCCGCCCAGCCCGATGAGCGCGCCTATCAGCTGGATGAGGACCGCGTGGGTGGCCTGCCTGCGCGCCCACACGTAGCAGTAGATGGCGCTCAGCACCGCCATGCCGAGCGTGATGAGGAAGCCGGGCATCATGCGCTCGGGCGCAAACCCGGGCAGGTGGGCGGCCAGGAAGCGTGGGATCGGTAGGCTCGTGAGCGTGGCGCGTGCGCCCTCGTTCAAGGAGATGACGATCGCGCTGATGCCGCCGGCCCCGGTCAGTAGGGGAGCGGCGTACGCCCACGCGCGCCGCCCGTCGGATTGCAGGGCGACCGCGCGCTCCAGGCAGATCGCGGTGCCCAGGAACCCGTAGATCATGAGGAGCCCGTGCACGGTCCCCAGGCTCGTCGAGGCCACGGGGGCGAGCGCTCCGAGGCGCACGAGGGAGGCGTCCAGGCCAGCGAGCAGCGCGACACCCGCGAGGAGAAGGAAAGCCAGGCGCGCCTTGGGAAGGGAGGGGATCGGCGGACTCGTGCGTGGTTTGCTTGACGAGGCCGGGGCGTGCTCGCGCGATCTGCCGTCGCGGGCGGCAGGGCTGGGTGCCTCGCTCATGTGGGCGCTCCTGGTGTCGGTGGGCGGCGTCGGCTCACCGACGCGTCGAACTATCACCACGGTAGCGGCCCGTGTCCCATATTTCTATGGGCAATCGCCGTGAAAATGCTCCCCGCGTGCCTACTGAGCCCAGCGGATAGCACGAAACCCCCAGCCCACAGGGGAGGGGGTTTTCAGGACCGACGTCAGTCTGCCGCTCACGAGTGAGCTATTACGAGGCTCTGGTTCGTCAGGTTTCGCGGTCACCAATCATCCGAAGATGAAAGGCCCATGTCAGCCCTTGTCCTGCCCGTCAGTTTAACAGGCCGGTTGGTGCCATCGCGCCTCGTAGGCTCAGCGCGTTTCCCCTGTGATTGCGTGGGCCTCGGCACGACCGTCGGCGGTGGAGTCGGCGCGACATGACAACGGGGGTGACGCTCGCACACGTGAGCGCCACCCCCCAGCAACCCGCGTGAGCGGGCATTGTCAGAGAATCAGCCGTTCAGAGCGTCAGACACGACCTTCTTCGCGGCCTCCTGGACCTCGGCCAGGTGCTCGGCACCCTTGAAGGATTCCGCGTAGATCTTGTAGACGTCCTCGGTGCCCGACGGGCGAGCCGCGAACCATGCGAACTCGGTCGTCACCTTCAGGCCACCGATGGGCGCGTCGTTACCGGGAGCGCGCACCAGCTTCGCGACAATCGGGTCGCCGGCCAGCTCAGTCGCGGTCACGTCCTCGGGAGACAGAGCCGCGAGCTTCGCCTTCTCCTCGCGGGAGGCGGCAGCGTCGATACGAGCGTACGCGGAGGCGCCGAAGCGCTCCACCTGCTCCTCGTGCAGCTGCGAGGGGGTCTTACCCGTCACGGCCAGGATCTCCGAGGCGAGCAGCGCCAGGATGATGCCGTCCTTATCGGTCGACCACACGGTGCCGTCCTTGCGCAGGAACGAGGCTCCCGCACTTTCCTCGCCGCCGAAACCGACGGCACCGGACAGCAGGCCAGGCACGAAGTACTTGAAGCCCACCGGCACCTCGATCAGCTCGCGGCCCATGGCGGCCACGACGCGGTCGATGAGCGCGGAAGACACCAGGGTCTTGCCCACGGCCGCGTCCTTGCTCCAACCGGGACGGTGCGTGAACAGGTACTCGATGGCCACAGCCAGGAAGTGGTTCGGGTTCATCAGGCCGTCAGGCGTGACGATACCGTGGCGATCCGAATCCGCGTCGTTGCCGGTCGCGATGTCGTAGGGGGTGTTGCCCTCGGCGTCGGGGGTCATGGCCTCGCGCAGGGACGCCATCGCGTAGGGCGAGGAGCAGTCCATGCGGATCTTGCCATCCCAGTCCAGGGTCATGAACGGCCACGCCGGGTCGACCTCGGGGTTGACGACCGTCAGGTCTAGGCCGTAATACTCGCCGATAGCCGCCCAGTAGTCGATGGACGCGCCACCCAGCGGGTCCGCGCCGATGCGCACGCCCGCGTGACGGATCGCCTCAATGTCGATGATCTGGTCCAGCTGCGACACGTAGAAGTCCAGGTAATCGAAAGGCTTCACGTTCGGGTCGTGCAGCAGCTCAGAGCCGGTGACGCGGGGAACGTCCTTCCACTCGCCCGAATCCAGTAGCTCGTTCGCGCGCGCCGCGATCCAGCCGGTCGCGTCCGTGTCGGCGGGGCCGCCGTGAGGCGGGTTGTACTTGAAGCCGCCGTCGCGCGGCGGGTTGTGGCTGGGGGTCACGACGATGCCGTCAGCCAGTCCGTCACCCTCCGTGCGCAGGTTCGCCGGTGCGCCGTTCGCGCCCAGAATTGCGACGGACACGGCGGGGGTCGGCGTGTAGGAGCCGCGCGAATCAATGCGCGTGTCGATGCCGGCGGCTGCGAGGACCTCCAGGGCGGTGCGCCACGCGGGTTCACTCAGGGCGTGCGTGTCACGACCGATGAACAGAGGACCATTGATGCCCTGCGATGCGCGGTACTCGATGATCGCCGCGGTGATGGCGATGATGTGCGCCTCGTTGAACTTGCCGTCCAGCGAGGAGCCGCGGTGGCCCGATGTTCCGAATGCGACGCGCTGTCCCACGTCGGTCGGGTCGGGAACGATGTCATAGTAAGCGGAGATGACATCGTCGACGTTGATGAGGTCTTCTGGAAGGGCACGTGTGCCAGCTCGATCATGCATAAATACAGTGTTGCACGTTACGTCCACTTCTGTGTAGGTCCGTCCACGCCGTGAAACACGACATCGTTTCATCGTACGTATACGAGGCCGGGGTCGAGTATGCGTAAAACTGCAGGTCAGAGCGTGACTTGTCCCGGCCTCGTCCCTGATTGAGGAATGAACGTGTGGACGTATTCCCAAATGGGGAAAGGAACGTCTATCCTATGAGAGTTCGGTCACCGCAGACCGTGGCTGTTTTGGCAGGAGGAACATCGTGGGATGGTTTGATTCCATCGAACATAACCGTTGGCTGAGCGCCAACATGCAGGCGCTCATCGAAGAGGCCGAGGGGTCCATCGTGGCCACCGGTTTCGCACACCTGGACGCCGATGGCAAACCGGACCTGAGCCGGTCCATTGACCTGGCCGTCACCGGGCGCATGGCCTACATCTTTTCCCTGGGGGCTCTCATGGGCCTGCCCGGCACGCGCCGCTACGCCGACCATGCTGTCAAGTCGCTGACCAAGTACTTCACGGACCCCGTCAACGGCGGCATGTGGTACCAAATCAAAGCTGAACCGGACGAGGAGGGGCATGGTGTCCCCTGGGATGAGGCCTCCCGCGTTAAGTCTCAGTATCACACCGTCTACGCGCTGCTCGGTGTCGCTGCCGCGACCGTCGCCAACCGACCCGGCGCGCACGAGCTGCTCGAAACCATGCTCCAAGAGCAGAAGGACTACTGGATCGACGACTACGGCCTCGTGTGGGATCAGTACGACGAGGCTTTCACCGAACCCGTGCCCGTCCATGCCCTCGGCACCCTCATCCATACCATCGAGGCCTACATGGCCGCCGCTGAGGCGACTACCGAACCCGAATGGCTGGATCGCGCCGAAAAGATGACGGCCTTCGCGTACAAGGTAGCGTCCAAGAACAACTGGCGCATCCCCGAGTACTACGACGAGGAATGGCAGCCCAGCCTCGAGGCCGGAAAGCTCTGCAACGACGGACGCCGCTACCACGAAGGCTACGTCACCGGTCACTCCATGCAGCTCGCGCGCTTCGCGCTGCAGGTGCGCGCTGGCCTGCGCTCCACGGGCTGGGCCGTACCCGACTACCTGATGGAGCTGGGTACCGAACTCTTCGAGCGCGCCCGCGTCGACGGCTGGCGTCGCACTGACGGGGCCCCCGGCTTCTCCACCGCCGTCAACGACCAGGGCAATCCCGTCCCTGGCGAAGACGAGCACCAGCAGTGGGTCGTCTGCGAGGGCGTGTGCGCGACCGTCGCCGTACGCCGCGCGATGCTCGATGACGGGCATCGCATCGACGAAGTCGAGCACTTTGAGCACTGCTATCGCTCCTTCGTGGATTACATCCACGATTACCTCATCGCCCAGCCGGGCCGCTGGATCCGCCGCCTCGGCCCCCACAATGAGAGCGTTCAGCCCGCCAAGTCCTCCCGTTGGGATGTCTACCACGCGATTCAGGCGATGCTTGCGATCCGCGTGCCGCTGTGGCCTCCGACGGCCCCCGCGCTCTCGCGAGGCCTCCTCGACCACCCCGAGGAGCCGGCACCCGACAAGAAGTCCTGGAACTTCTTCGGCCTGCGAGGCTGATAGCTGCGATTGGGATCGGACCCGGGGCGCGTGCACCCCGGGTCCGCCTCTTTGTTCACGCTGCGTGGTGAGTGCCGGAGTGATCCCTCAGATGTGGTGCGCGCCCGCCCCAACCTCTCCCTCTGCTGCAGGGTGGGCGGTGCCTGTGCCCGTATCGTCGGCTTCGCGTGTGTGAGTCTGTTCCTGTAGGATGGGGCAGGTCTGGAGGGCTGTCTGAGTGGCCGAAAGAGACGGTCTTGAAAACCGTTGTGTCAGCAATGGCACCGGGGGTTCGAATCCCTCGCCCTCCGCCATGCCGATGCGCTTTCGGGTGTGTGCAGCGGGTGCAGTTCGCGTTCGTAGCAAAAATGTCCTAAAGTAGTCGGCACTGGAGACGTCGCATAGTCCGGTCGAGTGCGCCTCCCTGCTAAGGAGGTAGGGGTGCATAGCCCCTCGCGGGTTCAAATCCCGCCGTCTCCGCGCATGACCCCCGCGCTTCCCTCGAAGCGCGGGGGTTTTCGTATTCTCAG
>ERZ773011.59-NODE-59-length-28877-cov-6.72753_pt1 | contig 28877 bp, 19 predicted proteins | sample MGYA00580662_ERZ773011 | MGnify/ENA primary metagenome ERZ773011 (study PRJEB29015, sample SAMEA2738118) | human oral metagenome | biome: human oral; feature: human-associated habitat; material: saliva | place: China | collected 2169 ... | reverse complement strand
CCCGGAGGCTTCGACCGTGACCGTGGCTGCGCCGGAGAAGCGTCCCGTGCCCGCTGGGTGCGAGACGTCCACGCCGTCGGCCTGAATCGTCACGCCGGCCCCATCGAACGAGCCGTCGCCGACGCCGGTCGCGATCTCGCGGTCGCCGAGCAGCAGCCGAGCGCTGGTCACCGGCCCGGTCACGGTGGCGCGCACGGAGACGCGCCCGGCGAGGGTCTCCCCCGCCAGCGGCTTCCACGCCACCCCATCGGTCGAATACTCGACCGCGCCAATCACCGGCGCAGTCTGATCCTTGAGCACGGCATCGAGCGCGTTGGGCAAGCCCGCGCCCCGGTACTCGCGGCTCTCCGCGGGCGCGGCCAGGCGCGACCAGTTCTCGGGTGCGGACGCCTGCTCCTTCGCCACAGCGACAATCTCCGAAGCACTCATCTCCGGATGCACCTGGCGCAACGTCGCGAGGACGGCCGCGGCCAGCGGCGAGGCCTGCGACGTGCCGTACAGGTTCCCGTAGGCCTTGCCGTACCAGCTCGTCAGCGGCGCGTAGATCTTCGCGCCGGGTGCCGCGAAACCAATCGTCGTGGCACCCCAGTTCGACCAAGACGTCGGCTCCAGCACGCCCGTGGCGGGGTCCGCGCCCTCGGGCAGCTGCAGCGCGGAGACCGCGAGGGTGCCGCGCATCATCGACGGCATGTAGACGCCGCCCGTCACGCCACGCTCGAACGCGCCCCACGTGTCGCCCGGCGACGAGTCGTCGGTCGCGGGCGGGTTATCCAGGTCCGTCGTCCAGTTACCTGCGGCCACCACGTTGATGACGTCCTTCGACGTCGCGTAGTCGACGGCACGCTGGACGGCTTCCAGGCCGGCGGCCTGCTCGGGATCATTCGGCATCCAGTACTTCCACGGGTTGACGTAGTAGGAGCCGTTCGTCACCGAAATGCCGTGCTCGGCGGCCCACACGAAGCCGCACGCGATGTATTCGGGGTAGAAGTAGCCGCCGTTACGCGACGCCACATTGATCGCGGCGATGCGCAGCGTCGGGTTCACGCCGTCCACGCCCACGCCGTCATGCTTGGCGGCAATCGATCCGGCCACGTGCGTGCCGTGTGTCGCGTCGTCCCAGCGCCACGCCGCCGGATCCTGGTTGGGGATGCCGTTGACGTTGCAGGCCACGGACTTGGCGTGGTCCACCTGCCCGGCCAGGTCCGGCACGGTGTCGTCGACGGACTGATCCATGATGCCCACGGTCACGGGGGCGCGCATGACGTCGACGTCCTGGGCCTCGAGCGCGTGCAGGGCCTGGAGGTGCCACCCGTTGGAGGTCTGCGGGTCGGGAGTTACCCTGGCCTCGTCCTCGCTCTGGGTGCCCTCGCTCTGGGTGCCCTCGCTCTGCACGGCGTCGGACTTCGGCGCGGCCGCGAGCGCTGCGTCGGCTCGCACGCGGGTCGTGTAGTCGATGGGGACCACGGCCTCGTTGCCGCCGACGGGGGCCTGGCGGGTGGGGCCGATGGAGTCGTAGCTGATGCCTTCCTTGATGAGCGCCGCGCCCAGGTCGGGTGAGAACGTCGGGGAGGCGGATTGGACGAAGAAGGTGGAGAACTGCGGGTAGCGCGCCAGGACCAGTCCTCCCTTGAACGAGGCCTGGGCTGCGGCTCGCTCGAAGGTGGCCTTGTCCGTGCCCGTGGGGAGGTTCACCGCGTAGTTGGCGGGCAGTTGTTCGGCGCTTCGCGCGGGGGCGGTGATTCCGGCCGTTGCTTCGCCGGGCGCGGGGGCTTCGCCGGTGCCTGGGTCGGGCGCGGGCTGGGGCACGACGGCGGGGTCGCGCGAGACCGTGAAGGTCGCTTCGCGGCCCGTGTCGTCGTCGGCTTGGCGGTCGAAGTTGATGCCTGCGGCGCTGACTTGGACGCGGGCGGTAACCGAGTCCGTGCCGTCGGGCAGGAGGGAGGAGAGGTCTACGTTCTCCGCGGACACGCTCAGCTCGGGGTCGCCGTATTTGCCGGAGCCGTCGCGGTCGACGCCGGTCAGGGACGCCACGTCCATGTGCAGGTGGCTGATCGGCGAGGCGGCGGCCGCGTAGAAGGTGACGGGGCCTGCGGGCAGGGTCGCGCCGTCGAGGCTCTTCCATTCGCCCTTGCCGACCCTGTATTCGAGGGCCGTGACGGTCGGCTGCATCTGGTCGCGGCGCATGGTAGTCAGCGCGTTGATGAAGCCGTAGCCGCGGTATTCCTTGCCGTCGGCGGGCACCTCCAGGCGCGTGTAGTCGATGGCCGCCTGCTTGCGCATGAGGTCGATGATCTGGGTTCCCGTGAACGCGGGGTGCGTCGCCTTGATGAGCGCGGCGATGCCCGTGATATGCGGGGCCGCCATGGAGGTGCCGCTCGTCCTGGCGTATCCGCTCGGGTACTGGGAGGTTGGGACGGTGGAGTAGATGCCGTCGCCGGGTGCCGCGAAGTCAATGGTGGCGCCGTAGTTGGAGAACTCCGCGCGCACGAGGGTCGTCCACTCGGGCTTGGTCTCCTTGTCGACGCGCGTGAGAGCGCTCACCTGGCTGACCCCCGCCACCTGGCCGGGAACGCGGATGGATCCTGCGACCGAACGGTCCTTGATGGGCGCGCCCATGTCGGTCGGCGAGCCGGAATCGGTCGTCGGATGATCATTGTCCGCGCCCTCGTTGCCGGCCGAGGCGATGACGGCCAGTCCCTTGCTCTGCGCGTAGGTGATGGCACGGGTCGCGGCCTCCAGGCCTGCGGCCTGCTCGGGGTCGGTCGAGCTCCAGTACATCCACGGGTCCATCGAGTACGAGTTGTTGACGATGTCCACGCCGTGGCTGGCCGCCCACATGAATGCACACGTCACGTATTCGGGGTAGATGAGCTGCTCGGAGTTGGCGGCCTTGATCGACACAAGGGTCGTATACGGCGCGACGCCGTCGATGCCGATCCCGTTGTGGTTCGCCGCGATAATGCCGGCGACGTGCGTGCCGTGGAAGTAGTCGTCACGCCAACCCCCGTACTCCTGGGAGGCGACGCCGTTAGACGCGCACGACACGGAGCGCGTCTGGTCCACGCGCCCGACCAAGTCCGGGTGCATGTCGTCGATGCCCGTATCGATGACGCCGACGGTCACGGGCGCGTGCGCGACGGGCACGCCCGCCGCCTCGGCCACACTCATGGCCGCAGCGCCCCAGTTAGAGATCTCCTCGGTCCCATCAGCCTCGCTCAGCGCCCGTCCGCGAGCGCTCTGCACACCGCCAGACTGCGCGCCCGACTGGGCACCGCTCTGGCCTGTGCCGTCCCCGGACTGCGCCGGGTCGGGTGTGGGTTCGGGTGCCGGAGCGGGCGCGGGGTCGGGTGCCGGAGCGGGCGCAGGGTCGGGTGCCGGAGCGGGCGCAGGGTCGGGCTTCTCCCCGGGCGCGGGGGCCTTGACACGCTCCACCTCGGGCACGGCGGCCACGCGGGTCGGGCCAATCGAGTGCACCGTGTTCCCGGACCCCGCCAAGGCCTCGGCCATGTCCGGAGCGAATGAGGCCGACTCACTCTGTGCGAAGAACGTGCCGATCTGCGGGTACGAGGCCAGGGCGACACCGCCCGCGGAGGAGACCATGGCGAGTGCGCGTTCCAGGTCGGCGGGAGCGGCACCCGGGCTCAGGTTAATCGCGTAGTTCATAAGGCCCGCGCTCGCTCGAGCGGGGGCGATCAGAGAGGTTGGGTCATCGGCTCGGGCTGGTGGGGCTGTCGCCGTCGCGACGCCCATCGACAGGGTGAGAGCGGCGACGATCCCGATGCGTGCAGCGTTGCGGCGCATGGTTCCTCATTTCGGTTGTGAGTGTCGCGCGCACGACACCGTGCACACGTGATCACCATCATCCTAGAGTTTGACATGTCCGACAATTCATACCGCTTAACATCGGGCAACACCGGAGAAAATCCGACCGTGACAGCGGGAGGGCCGCGCGCGTGCGCGACCCCTCCCCAACCGCTGTCGGCACTCCACGGGCGTGGCCCTGCCCGGGGGTGCCGAGGTGGCGGCTACCGCATGCGGCCAGACGAATCGAAGGAGTATGCAACTCCGTCGATCACGCGGTCGCCCGTTACCATGACGCCGGTCTCATCCAGGTAGTACCAGGACGCACCTTCCTTCAGCCAGCCCGTGTGCATCGCACCCGAAGCGTCCAGACGGAACCACACTCCATCCAGCTCCAGCCAGCCCGTGCGCATCGCGCCCGTCGCAGGATCCAGGTAATACCAGGTGCCGCCCACGTTCGCCCAGCCCGATGCCTGAGCGCCGGACGCGCCGTAGTAGAACCACTGGCCGCCCTGACTCACCCAGCCGGTCACCATATAGCCGCGCGCGTCAAAGCGGTACACCTCGCCGTTAATGCGCAGCGCCTCGGAGACCGGGTAGGTGCCGTCGGCCTTGCGCCACCACCAGCCGATCGCATCGGATGTCCACTCGCCGGCCACGGCCTCTTTCGGATCGTCGCCGCCCACAACCGTGAACGGTGCCGACGCGCTCGCGTCATCGTCGGCGCGCGGATCCGAGTTGCGACCCGAGGCCTCGACCGTCACGGACTGCGCACCGGAGAAGGAGGAGACATCCACGCCGTCAGCCTGAAGCGTCACGACGCCGCCCGCGGGCGTGCCGACCGCGACCTCCTGGCCGCCCACGAGCAGACGAGCCGACGTCACAGCACCGCTCACCGTCGCGCGCACGGAGACGGAACCGGAGAGCTCCTGGCCATCCAGCGGCGCCCACTGCGCGCCGTCGGTCGAGTATTCGATCTGACCAATCACGGGAGTGGGCTGGTCCTTCAGGACCGCGTCCAGCGCGTCGGGCAGGCCCGCACCGCGGTACTCCTTGCCGTCCCACGGGGCGTTGAGCTCGCCGTAGTGGCCCGTCGCCTGCTTCTTCATCAGGTCAATGATCTGATCACCCGTGTACTCCGGGTGCACCGACTGAAGCAGCGCGGCAACGCCCGCGACGTGCGGGGTCGCCATCGACGTGCCGTCGGCAACCGCGTAGCCACTCACGTAGAACAGCAGCGGCGCGGTCGAGTAAATCTGGTCGCCGGGCGCCGCAAAGTCGATAGTCGTGCCGTAGTTCGAGAAATCCGCGCGCGCCAGCGACAGGCCGGGTTTTACGTTGTACGCCTGAGCGACCGCGCTCACCTGCACGACGCCGTCGAGCATGGAGGGCACGCGGATGCCGCCCTCGACGCTCCGGCCCTTCGTCGGAGCAGGCGCGTCCGTCGGGGAACCGTTGTCAATCGTCGGGTTGTCGATGCTCACCCCCTCGTTACCGGCGGCCGCGATAACGGCCAGTCCCTTGCCCTGCGCGTAGGTGATCGAACGGGTCGCGGCTTCCAGGCCCGCCGCCTGCTCGGGATCGGTCGGACTCCAGTAGACCCACGGATCCATCGAATACGAGTTGTTCACAATGTCCACACCGTGGCTGGCCGCCCACATAAACGCGCACGTCACGTACTCGGGGTAAATGAGGCGATTGTCGTTCGTAGCCTGAATCGCCACGATGGTCGCCTCGGGGGCGATGCCGTCGATGCCGATCCCGTTGTGGTTCGCCGCGATAATGCCGGCGACGTGCGTGCCGTGGTAAAACTCGTCGCGCCAGCCGTAGAAGTCCTGCGTCGCCACACCGTTGACCGAACACTTCACCGAACGCTCAGTATCCACGCGGCCCGCCAGATCCGGGTGCGTGTCCTCAACGCCCGAGTCAACGACGGCGACCGTGACCGGCGCGCGCTCCACGGAGACCGCCCCGGCCTCGCGCGCGTGCATAGTTTCTGCACCCCAGTTGAAGATCTTTTCATCCGCCGCATCGCTCGCGTTCTCGTCGCGCATGGCGGCCAGGCCGCCCGGCTGAGCGTCGTCAGCCGCAGGGTCACCAGCTGCCGGGGTATCGATGTTCTCGTCGGCGGCAGGGGCCTCGACTGCGGGGGTATCGGCGTTCTCCTCGACGGCCGGGGCCTCGTCATTCGTGGGGAGGGCGACTCGCTCGTAATAGAGGACCCCCTCGGTGCGGGTCGGGCCGATGGAGTGGACGGAGATGCCCGCGTCCTTCAGCGCGGCGGCCAAGTCGGGCGCGAACGAGGGCGTGGCGCTCTGAGCGAAGAAGGTGCCGATCTCGGGGTACGAGGCCAGAGCAGCGCCCTTCACCGACGGGACCAGGCCGATAGCTCGCTCCAGGTCGGAGGCACTGGCACCCGGGGCCAGGTTGATCGCGTAGTTCATCTCGTCGTCGTTCGTGCGGGGAGACGAGATGAGGCCGTCGGTGGGTTCGTCGGCGCGGGCGGGCGGGGCCACCGCCGTCGCGACGCCCATGGACAGGGCGAGCGCGGCGACGACTCCGATGCGTGCGGCGGTGCGGCGCATTGTTCCTCGGCTTTCGGTTGGTACTGCGTCGTGCAGGTCTGCATCTGCGGGCAGCACCATCATCCTAGGATTTGCCGGTAACAACAAAATGTAGGCTGCCCTAAGCTCACAATATAATTCCGCCACAATATCGCACGCGATTCCACAACAGGAGTGACACGATCACAGGAATTAAAACGAACAAGCTAGATACTGTCGGGGATCACATGCGACGTCGCTCAGAAAACACCACCTCAGCACGGGAACAGAGGCGAACTCGGGAACACAAGAGGCGGGGAGCGCACGCACTCCCCGTCTCGTTGACTCCAGAGCAGTGTCGTCTACGCCAGACCAGCATCCAACGCCAGCAGATGATCCACCGTCTGCGGACGGACGAACCAGCGTGCGGTGCCATCCTCGACGGCGAGAACGCCGGGCTTCGTCAGCATGTTGTAGTTGGATGCCATCGAGTAGCCGTACGCGCCGACGGCGGGCACGGCCAGCAGGTCGCCACCCGCAATGTCGGCCGGTAGGTCGATGTCGCGGATGATGATGTCGCCGCTCTCGCAGTGCTTGCCGACGATGCGGCAGCGCGCCAGGGACGAGGCCTGCGCCGGATCTCGGTTCGCGAGCGTCGCCGTGTAGGTCGCATCGTAGAGGACGGGACGGATGTTATCCGACATGCCGCCGTCGATGGCCACATAGCGGCGCACTCCCCCGTCTTCCAGGGAAACGTCCTTGACGACGCCGACGCGGTAGAGCATGACCATCGAGGGGCCTGCGATGGAGCGACCGGGTTCGACGGACACGTGCGGGATCGGCAGGCCGTGGTGGGCGCAGCGCTCGCGCACCACGGTAGCCAGGGCACGTGCGACCTCAACCGGGGAGGTCGGGATCGGATCCTGGCCCGTGTAGGCGATACCGACGCCGCCACCCAGGTCAATCGCGGGCACTTCCAGGCCCAGCTCGCCGCTCACGCGCGCCGCGAAATCAACGACGATGCGCGCGGCCTCGACGAAGGCCTCGGTCCCAAAGATCTGGGACCCGATATGGCTGTGCAGGCCGCGGAAGTCCAGGTGAGCCGCATCCTTGATCGCGGCCACGGCCTCGTACGCCTGGCCGGTGGCCAGGGACAGGCCGAACTTCTGGTCCTCGTGGGCGGTCGCGATGTACTCGTTGCCTCCCGCGTGGATGCCGGACTTCAGGCGCACCATGACGGGCGCGACGACGCCGAGATCAGCAGCGATGCGCTCGATCTGGCGAGCCTCGTCCATCGAGTCAATGAAGATGCGGTGAATGCCGGCTTCAAGAGCGAGGCGAATCTCCGCATCCGACTTGTTGTTGCCGTGCAGGCCGATGCGCGAGGGATCCACGCCTGCGCGCAGAGCGAGGGTCAGCTCGCCGAGCGAGGCGGTGTCGATCCCCAGGCCCTCGGCCACGACCAGGCGCGCGACGTCGGCGCTCAGGAACGCTTTGCCGGCGTAGAAGGCGTCGCCGCCGTTCATTCCGTAGCCATCCCAGAACTCCTCGGCCATCGCCGACGCCCACACGCGAGCGCGCCCCCGCATGGCCTCGACGTCAAGCACGAAGGTCGGCGTGCCGAAGTCGGCGGCGACGCTGGTCAGGTCGACGCCTCCCACGCGCAGCACGCCATCCACCCGGATCGCGCTCCACGGCCACAGGTCGGGGCGCTCATCGGGGGTCGGGCACGTCAGGGTAACCGCCTCGCTCACCAGGTCACATCCTTTCGGGGGCGCTCACGCCGAGCAGGCCGAGGCCCGTGCGCAGCACCTGGGTGACCGCGTCGTTGAGCCAGAGGCGAGCGACGTGGCCGGGCTCGACCGGGTCGTCGCCGCGGGGCGTCACGCGGCACTGGCCGTACCAGGCGTGGTAGGTGGCAGCCAGGGACTCCAGGTAGCGGGCGATGCGGTGCGGCTCGCGCAGCTCCGTGGCCTGCGCGACCTGCGCAGGGAACTGAGCGAGGGCGGCCAGCAGGGCCTCGTCGGCCTCGGTGTCCAGGGCGGCCGGATCGAAGCCAGCGTCGCGAGTGACTCCGTGCGCGGCCGCGTTGCGGGCAACGTTGCAGGTGCGCACGTGCGCGTACTGCACGTAGTAGACCGGGTTGTCGTTGGAGTGCTGCGAGAGCAGGTCCAGATCGATGTCGACCTGCGTATCCATGGACACGCGCACGAGGGCGTAGCGCGCGGCGTCCACGCCCACGGCGTCGACGAGGTCGTCGAGGGTGACGATGGTGCCGGCGCGCTTGGACATGCGCACGGGCTCGCCATCCTTGACCAGGTTGACAAGCTGGCCGATGAGGATCTGCAGGTTCTCGCCCGGCTTGTCACCGAAGGCGGCGCACATGGCCATCATGCGACCGATGTAGCCGTGGTGGTCAGCGCCCAGCAGGTAGATGGCCGCATCCGCGCCGCGCTCACGCTTGTTCAGGTAGTAGGCGACGTCGCCCGCGAAGTACGCGGCCTGGCCGTCCGACTTGATGAGGACGCGGTCCTTGTCGTCGCCGTAGGCGGTCGTGCGCAGCCACACCGCGCCACCCTCGTCGAAGATCACGCCGCGCTTGCGCAGGCGCTCAATCGCCTCGGCCACCGCACCGGAGTTGTGCAGGGAGTCCTCGTGGAAGAAGACGTCGAAGTCGGCGCGGAAGGAGTGCAGGCGTTCCTTAATCTCAGCAAACATCAGCTCGACGCCGCGGGCGCGGAAGACCTCGATGGCCTCGTCCTCGGGCAGCGTGACCGGGTCGGGTTCACCGGCGGCTTGCGCATCGGCGCGGACCTGGTCGGCGATGTCAGCGATGTACTGGCCGCCGTAGCCATCCTCAGGGACCTCGCGGCCCATGGCACGCGCGTAAAGCGAGTGGGAGAAGCGGTCGATCTGCGAGCCATGGTCGTTGAAGTAGTACTCGCGAGTCACAGTGGCACCGGAGGCGGCCATGAGGCGCGCCAGAGAGTCACCGACGGCGGCCCAGCGGGCACCACCCAGGTGCACGGGACCGGTCGGATTCGCAGACACGTACTCAAGGTTGATGGAGCGACCCGCGAGCGTCGCGTTACGACCATACTCAGCCCCGGCCTCGACGATAGTGCGGGCGAGTTCGCCGGCCGCCCCCGCGCCCAGGCGGATGTTGATGAAGCCGGGGCCCGCGACCTCGACGGAATCGATGCCGTCGGCGGCGGCGAGAGCGTCCGCGAGGATCTGCGCAAACTCGCGCGGTGCCATGCCAGCCTTCTTGCCGAGCTGCATGGCGACGTTGGTCGCCCAGTCGCCGTGCTCGCGCACGCGGGGACGCTCGACCGTCACAGGATCGGGCACCAGGGCGGGGTCGATGGAGATACGCCCGGCGGCGGCAGCGTCCAGCAGCGTCGAGCGAATAAGGGAGGCAAGTTCTTCAGGAGTCACCCCTTTAGCCTACGGGGTTTTGCCTCGTCACCGCTCACCTATACGCGGCGTGCGTGTGAAAACCTGGCCACACGAGGCCCGCCCGGGCGGCTTTCGTCCCGTGACCGGGCGCGAGTGGCGAGTAAGATTTCGGGTAGCCGAACATTTCCCATCTGCAGTGAGGATTCCCGTGAACGCCACGGACACCGAGCATCGCCACAAGCTCATCCCTCTCCTCGGCCCCGCTTTCGTCGCGGCCGTCGCCTACGTCGACCCCGGAAACGTCGCAGCCAACATCACGGCCGGCGCACGCTACGGGTACCTGCTCGTGTGGGTCCTGGTAGCCTCGAACATCTTCGCGATGGTCGTCCAATATCTGTCCGCCAAGCTCGGCCTCGTCACCGGCCGATCCCTGCCCGCCCTCCTGGGTGATCGCATGTCCAAGCCCGGACGCATCGCCTTTTGGATCCAAGCGGAGATCGTGGCCGCCGCGACCGACCTAGCCGAAGTCATCGGCGGCGCGCTCGCCCTCCACCTCCTCTTCGGGATCTCACTGCTGTGGGGCGGCGTCATCATCGGTGCCGTGTCCATGGCGCTTCTCGTCGTCCAAGGCGAAGGCAAACAGCGCCAGTTCGAAACAATCATCGTCGGCCTACTGATCGTCATCACGCTCGGATTCCTCGCAGGTCTGTTCGTCGCACCGCCCAGCCCCTCGGGCATGCTCGGCGGACTCCTCCCCCGCTTCCAGGGCACAGACTCGGTCCTCGTGGCCGCATCCATGCTCGGCGCGACGGTCATGCCGCACGCCGTCTACCTGCACTCCTCGCTGGTCAACGACCACGAGGCCGACGAACTCGGACCCTCCACCGCAGATTCACGCCATTCCTCCGGCCACCTGTCGCGCCTCCTGCGCGCGACCCGCATCGACATCTACTGGGCGCTGAGCATCGCCGGCCTGGTCAACATCGGCCTGCTGCTCCTGGCAGCCGCCGCACTGGCCGGACAGAGCGGCACCGACACCATCGAGGGCGCGCACGCCGCGATCTCCTCCACGCTCGGCCCGCTCGTGGGCACGGTCTTCGCAGTGGGCCTGCTGGCCTCGGGCCTGGCCTCAACGTCGGTGGGCGCGTACGCCGGCTCCGAAATCATGGACGGCCTGCTCCACGTCCATGTGCCTATCCTCGTGCGCCGCCTCATCTCCCTGATCCCGGCCCTGATCATCCTGGGCGCGGGCGCGGAACCCACGTGGGCGCTCGTCGTCTCGCAGGTCGCCCTATCGTTCGGTATCCCCTTCGCGATCATTCCGCTCATGCACTTGACCGCATCGCGCGACGTCATGGGCGAGTACGCCAACACCCGCACCCTGCGCGCGACCGGTTTCCTCATCGCAGCCGTTATCGTCGCACTCAACCTGTTCCTCGTCTACCTCACCTTCACCGGTCAGGGCTAAGCCTTCACCGGTCAGGACTCAGAGGACGAGGCCGGGGCCGAGGAAGCGGAAACGAGGCATGCGAAGCGGGGCCGGTGATCCACCGGCCCCGCTTCACTGCACCAGGCAATCAGGCGCGCACGGAACGCTCATACGCGGCCATCAGGTCGATGCGACGCTGGTGGCGCTCATCCCCGCTGAAGGGGGTCTCGAGGAAGGCATCGATGAGAGCGATGGCCTCGTCGTCGCTGTGCTGGCGGGCACCGACAGCCATCATGTTCGCATCGTTGTGCTCGCGGGCCAGGCGCGCGGTCGCGTCCGACCAGACGAGGGCGGCGCGCACGCCTTCCACGCAGTTGGCGGCCATCTGCTCACCGTTGCCAGAGCCACCGACAACGACGCCGAGGCTGCCGGGTTCGCTGACCACAGCCTTGGCCGCTTCGATACAGAACGGCGGGTAGTCGTCGAGCGCGTCGTAGACGTGCGCGCCATGGTCGACGACGTCATGACCGGCCTCGCGCAAGTGGGCGACCACCTTTTCCTTCAGCTCAAAACCGGCGTGATCAGTGGCAATATGGACGCGCATGGAATCCTCCTAGGGGTTCACGGACAAGCAACGCCCACTAGTATGGCACACCTCACCGTTACGCGCGTACGTTTGAACCCTGCTAGACTAGCGGCGCTGCCCCGATAGCTCAGCGGATAGAGCGCTTGCCTCCGGTGCAAGAGGTCGCAGGTTCGAGTCCTGTTCGGGGCGCCACGCATGCCCGGATCCGCGTCAACGCCACGCCGACGCGGTATCCCGGTCGCCGCCATTCACGCGCCCGCCGCGTGCCCGCACCGATGCACCTGCCTGCCCCCGCCTCGTCGATGAGGCCACTCCCACCTCGTCGATTCCACCCGTGCACCCACCCCGCCTCATCGATGAGGCCACTCCCACCTCGGACAACGTTCCCCACCACGCGGCCACCGCATAAAATAAAGAGCGTCTCTATCGTCTACCAAGGAATGGCCAATGACCTACCCATGGTGGAGTCTGCTCCCCTTCGTCGCGATGCTCGCGTGTATCGCGCTCTTGCCCATCATTCCGAAGACCTCGCACTGGTGGGAAAAGGAATGCTCCCAGCTCTCCGTCGCGCTCGCTCTCGGCGTGCCGACGACGGTCTGGATGTTCATGAGGGCGGGCACGGGCCCGCTCATCGCCACGGGCGTGGAGTACGTGCAGTTCATCGCACTGCTCTTCGCACTGTTCGTGGTCTCCGGCGGCATTCACCTGGCCGGCGACATCAAGGCGACCCCGCGCAACAACACGATCTTCCTGGCGATCGGCGGCCTGCTGGCTTCGTTCATCGGAACGACGGGCGCGGCCATGCTGCTGATTCGCCCACTCCTGGAGACCAACAAGGAACGTAAGCACCGCGTGCACACGGTATTGTTCACGATCTTCATTGTGGCGAACTGTGGCGGCATACTGACTCCGCTCGGCGATCCGCCGCTGTTCCTCGGTTACCTGCACGGCGTTCCCTTCGCATGGACGTTCGCGCTGTGGAAGGAGTGGCTGTTCGTTCTGGCACTGCTGCTCCTCACGTACTACTCGATTGACCGCGTGCGCTACGCGTCCGAGGACACCTCCTCCATCGAGGCCGACGACCGCGAGGTCAAGCCCCTGCGTCTGCACGGAAAGATCAACCTGCTGTTCTTCGCGATCATCATCCTGTCCGTCGCTTTTGCTCCGTCCTGGGACGGCGAGGCGCTGGCCGAGGGCCACGTCCACTCGTGGGTTGACCTGGTACCGTGGCGCGAAGTCATCATGTTCGCGGTCGCGGGCCTGTCCTACAAGCTCTCGGACAAGAAGGTGCGTTTCGAAGAGAACGCGTTCACGTGGGGCCCGATCATGGAGGTCGCGACTCTGTTCATCGGTATTTTCTCGACGATGGCGCCCGCGTTACGTTACCTGGAGCAGATTGCCCCGTCCCTGCCGCTCACGCGTATGACGTACTTCGTGTTCACGGGCGGCCTGTCCTCGATCCTGGACAACGCTCCCACGTACATGACGTTCTTCGAGATGGCGAAGGCCTCCGGCGGCGAGGGAACCCTGATCGCGGGCGTGCCCGAGTACTACCTGATTCCGATTTCGCTGGGTGCCGTGTTCTGTGGCGCGATCACGTACATCGGTAACGGCCCGAACTTTATGGTCAAGTCAGTCGCCGAGTCTGACGGCGTGCCCATGCCGTCGTTTGGCCGCTACATCGGCTACGCGTTCACGCTGCTGGTGCCCGTCCTGGCCGCCATGGCGATGATCTTCGTGGGCGAGTCCTGGCTCGTTCGAGGCCTCGGCATCGCCCTGGCCGCTGGCCTGGTGTTCCTCGCGCTCGTGCGCATCCGTCGCGCGGGGTTGGACGAGGCCGTGGCCGACTTCAGCGGCAACGAGTAAGCCAGTGGTCCTAACGGACGTGTTGAGGGGGGCGGAGCCGCGTGGCTCCGCCCCCCTCTGCATATACGTGACGCGCCTAGGCGGACTCATCCTCGTTGTTGTCCCCCGTCCATGGTTCACTGGAAGGATCGGGGTACTGGGGGTACCAGTCGTCGGGGAATCGAAGTGGCGTCAGGCCTGCGACCATCACCGCAGCGGTGACGTACGTGAGGACGTTCAGGCCAAACAGCACCCTGTCGGAGGCACCCCAGGAAGCGGCCGCTTTGACGTAGAGAACCATGTAGGACAGGCAGATGAGGGCCGGAATACAGACCGCGCGAGCGTTCTTGCTGACTTGGCTGGTGATGTCCGCGTTGCGCCACGCGACCCCGATCCAGGAGTCCGACCTCGTCTCAACGAGGAGCAGCCCGACGAGGAGGACCCACAGGCCGGCCAGGCACAGCGCGATCACGATGGTGTCATTCATGGGTTACTCCGCTCCCCGCCTCGCGATGCCCCTGAGCGGCCCGCCGGATGCTCCGGCGGCTCGGCCCGCGCCACGCAACCGCAGCACCCGGCGCGAAAAGGAACGGTCACGGGAGCACGGGTCAATCCCTCGGCATCGGGTGCGCACCAACGCCCGGAGCTGGAGGCTGTGTCCACAGGCCGCGCTGGTCGAGGAAGTCGCGTACGAAGGCGGGGCGGTCGGTGATGATGCCGTCGACACCGACTTCGAGGAGCCGCAGAATGTCGGCCACCGTGTTGATGGTCCACACGTGCACGGCCAGTCCCAGGGTGTGAGCGGTGGCCACGAAACGCTCGTCAACAACGCGGATGGGCCCCTGGTACATGGGCACCTGGGCGGCGATGACACCCTGGCGCGGGCCGGGCACGTGCCACCAGGCGGGGTTCGTGGCGCTCTTTGCGGCACCCACGAGGCGCACCACGGCCTCGGTGCCCAGCGACGTTGCGACGGCGCGGGCGGGGTCGGAGGCAGCCATGTCGCGCACGGCGCGCAGGCGCGGTTCTGAGAAGGAGGCGACCAGGACGCGGCCAGCGGCACCATGTTCGGCAACGACGTCCAAGAGCGGCCCTTCGACGCCCGGTTCCTTCACGTCGATGTTGAGGTACATGTCCGGGAAGGCCTCCAGGACCTGCGCAAGAAGCGGCATGGGTTCACCAGAGTCGCGGTGGCACAGCGCGGACAATTCCCGCCACGTCATGTCGTTGATCGCGCCGGTGCCGTCGTAGCAACGATCCACGGTTTCGTCGTGGCAGATCACGACTGCGCCGTCCGCGCTCAGGTGCGCGTCGGTTTCGATGTGGCGAAGCCCGGACGCGTAGGCGTGGGTGAAGGCAGCCATCGTGTTCTCAGGGGCCTCCTCGCCGCCGCCACGGTGGGCGAAGACGATGGGTCCCTGACGCATGGTCACGGGCATCATGAGCATGGCTCCTGTCCGAGGTAAATGGCCTTGTGTTCGGCCATCCAGGATTCCGGGTCCACGGGAATGTCGGAGGCGTCGTGGATTTCGAAGTGCAGGTGAGGGCCGGTCGACCAGCCGTTGCTTCCGACGGCACCGATAACCTGGCCGGCGGTGACGGTGTCACCGAGCTTGACCGTAATTTTGTTCATGTACTGGTGTAGGTAGGCCGAATGGAAGACGGTACCGTCGGGCAAGGTGTGCCTGATCTGCACGTAGGCACCCGCGTGGGAGTTCTCGGCGAGTTCTTCGACCACGCCGCCGTAGACAGCAGTGATGGGCGTGTCCATGGGTGCCGCCATGTCAATGCCCTCGTGGGCCAGGAGCTGACCGGAAACAGGCGAGATACGCATCGTGAAGGGCGACGTAATCGTGTAGCTTCCCTCGGCCAGCGGCCAGTAGACCGTGTCGGCCAGGACCTTCACGTGGCGGTTGCCGTCGGCACCAGCACCGGCTTTGCAACCGGTGACTGTGACGGGTGCTTTGGCCTTCGCACGCGTGTTGGCGGTGAGCGTGGCGTCGAGTGAGATCGCCTCGGGCAGGACCTGGGAGGAGGCCCAGCTGCCGCGGCCAGCGGAGGAGCCGAAGGCACGCACTGGCACTGTCAGGGAGGAGTCGGATCCGACTCGGCCCGTCATCGGGACCGCGATTGTTGAACCCGCCAGGCCAAGAATGAGGAGTGTGCGCAGCAGGTAGCCGCCGGGACGGATGTTACGCTCCGGGTTTTCTTCCGACGAGGCATCCTCATCGTCGTCGAAAAAAGTTTCTTCCTCGGGAAACGCCGCGTCGTATTCGTAGGCGATCTGATCGAAGCTGAGCCTTGGGTGCCGCTCGACGGACGAGGGGATCTGTTCAACGGGCTGAGGAAGCAACTCGACAGATGGAGGGAGCCGCTCAATGGGCTGAGGAAGTAGCTCAACAGATGGAGGGAGCGCCGACTCAAAGCTCGGTTGGCGAGGCGTGTAGGCGCGCGGCGGAGGAGCTACTCGCTGCACGGGTTCAGGGGCTACTGGTTGCACGGGTTCCGGGGCCACTGGCTGCATGGGCGTCGGGGCCACATCGGCTGGGATCTCGGCGGTGGTGTATTTTTCCTCATCACCTGCCCGAGATCGCGCGGCGCGCAGCTGCGACCGCTTGGGCAGCGGGCACTCCATGTTGCTCACGCTATTCCCCTCTCGTTTTCTGACCGTTCCACTGTAGCAATGCCCGCACGGGCGGCGCCAGGCGCTTCGCCATTAGGGTCGCTGGAGGGCGTCGCGGACTTCGCCGACCAGAAGTTCCAGGATATCCTCTAGGAAGAGGATACCGACGAGGACGCCCTCGTCGCGCACGAGCGCACAGTGCACGCCGGTGCGCTGCATGTGGCGCAGTGCGTCTTCGACTTGGTCGGAGGAGGCGACAGCCTCGAGGCGGCGGATGCGCCACGGGGTAATCGGCTGGATGCGTTCCTCGCCGGAGGCGTACAGAACATCCTTGAGGTGGACATAGCCGGCGATGGCACCGTCCTCGCCCGCAATCGGGAAACGCGAGTAGCCGGTATGAGCGACTCGTTCCTCCACGTCGGCGGGGGTAGCACCCGCAGGGAGGACGACGAGGTCAGCCAGGGGCACCATCGCCGAACCCGCAGTTTCTTCTGAGAATTCCAGGGTGCCGCTGAGCAGCCCCAGTTCGTCGGTGAGGACACCCTCGGCCTGGGATGCGACGACAATGGAGGCGACCTCCTCGACCGTGTAGGAGGCCGAAATCTCCGAGCGAGGCTCATAACCCGACAAACGGACGAACCAGTTCGCGAAATGGTCCATGGCCTCGATAATGGGGCGCAGAACGTGGCCCAGGCGCACGAGGATGGGGGCCAGGATGAGGAGCATCCGTACCGGCGCGGCGATCGAGATATTCTTCGGGACCATTTCTCCGAAGACGACGTGACAGAACAACACGATGATGAGGGCTGCTGCGAATCCGATGACGTGGCTGGTCGCCTCGGGAGCGCCCAGGCGTTCCAGCGGCGACTCGACGAGGTGCGCAATCGCAGGTTCGGCGACGACGCCCAGCGTCGTGGAGGCGACCGTGACGCCCAGCTGGCAGATGGCAAGCATGAGGGAGACGTGTTGCAGCGCGTAGAGCGCATCTCGTGTACCGCGCACGCCTTCGTCGGCGAGCGGCTCAACCTGCGAGCGCCGCGTTGAGGTGACCGCAAACTCGCCGGCCACGAAGAACGCGTTGACCGCCAGCAGCGCGACGGTGATAGCAATGCCCATTCCGGCGCTCATGCCTCCACCTCCGGTTCGTCAACGGGCGCGGGGGTGATCGCGACCTGCGCGACCCTGCGGCCCTGCATCTGGGTGACCTCGATGCCGACACCGTCAACGCTCACGCGCGAGCCGACGGACGGGATGTCGCCCAGCTCGTTCATGACGAGGCCGCCGATCGTGTCGTAGGGGCCGTCCTCGGGAAGGTTGATGTCTGTGCGACGTGCGAGTTCGTCAGGACGCAGCGTCCCGGGCACAAGGAAGGTCCCGTCGGGGCGCGGGCGGATGCCCAGACGCCGCTGATCGTGCTCGTCGGAGACCTCGCCGACGATTTCTTCGACGACGTCTTCGAGGGTGACAATGCCGGACACGCCGCCGTATTCGTCGACGACGACGGCCATCTGCAACCCCTCGTCGCGCAGCTGGACCATGAGAGGGCCAATCGGCACCGTCTCGGGAACGGTGGGCGCGTCGGTCATGAGGGAGGAGGAGATGACGGGCACGTCGGCGCGGCGCTCGGCGGGCACGGCAACCGCACGACGCAGGGAGACCAGGCCGAGGATGTCATCGGAGTCATCGCCGATCACAGGGAATCGGGAGTGACCGGTTTCGTGAGCGAGGTCCAGCACGTCCTGGGCGCTGTCGCACTCGCCGAGGGTGTGCAGGCGCCCGCGGTCGGTCATAACGTCGGCGGCGCTGAGCGTGCTCATGCGGATTGTGTTGACGAACAGGTCGGCCGTGGACGTGTCGAAGGTACCTTCTTCGACGGAATGCTCGACGAGGGCCGCCAGCTCGGATGCGGAACGCGCCGACGAAATCTCTTCCTGCGGCTCGATACCCATGCGGGCGAGCACCCAGTTCGCGGTGCCACCCAGTACCCAGATGATGGGGCGGGCGATCACGGTGAAGGCCATCTGGAAGGGGACGACACGCACGGCGGTGGCCATCGGGTGGGCCAGCGCGAGGTTCTTGGGGACAAGCTCACCAAAGAGCATCGAGAAGACGTTAATGAACGCGGCGGCGACGAAGGCCGCGATGCCGGTGGCCAGGCCCCAGGCCAGCCCGGCAGCGCCGAGCCATCCCACCAGCAGGTCCGCCAGCGCGGACTGCGTCGTGTAGCCGAGCAGGATCGTGGTCAGCGTGATGCCCACCTGGGCACCCGACAGCTGGGTGGACAGGGTACGGGTGGCGCGCAGGACGGATGCGGCTCCTCGGTCCCCCTCGTCCGCCTTCTTGTCAAGGACGGCCTGGTCCACAGCGACAAGCGAGAATTCGGCGGAGACGAAGACGAAGGTGCCGGCGGTAAGAAGGACGCCGAGGAGGAGCATAAGGACGGTCGTCATCGCTGCCTCCTCTCGACGAGGCCGGGGCGAGCCACGGGTACACGCGCGGGCAGGGGGCAGGAAAGAGCGGCAGAAAAGCCGACAGTGTCGCAGTCCATGATGCATCCAGTTTAGCGGCCCCGGGCTTTCCTCCCCGCGTGCGCGTCCACACACCGTCGCTCTGTGTCAACACTCTCCCTATACCGGACCAAAGGCCCTTGAAATGATCGCCAAGTGTCTCCCACATCTCGTGAAGGTTGTCACGTAGCGGTAGAATCTGTCGGGTATGGTCGCCGCGATACAAGTCCGTACGCGCGGCGTGAGTCAAACGGAGGAATACGTGCCGACCCACACAGTTTCCCAGCCCGACCCGCAGTGGTACCTCGCAAAGATGCGCGACCTGTACGAGCGCGATCCGCAGCTCCTCGATCCGTCGTGGCGCGCCTACTTTGCGACCGAGACCGCTCCCCCGCAGCTGCGCGCCAAGCGTCCCGCAATCCCGGAGGGTGCTATCGAGGACAGCGCACCCGAGCAGGCAGCCCCGGCCTCGTCGATGAAGGCCCCCGAGGTACCCGCGAGCGTCACCCCGCCCACCCTCGACATTGAGGAAGCGGAGCATGCACACTCCACGCCCCCGACCGCACCCGTCGTCTCGGTGACCCGCTCCGACCTGCCGCCCGCGCCGCCCGCCGCGCTCGCCGAGGCCACTAGCCCCTACACGCGCCTGGCGCACGGACGCGCTGCCTTCACCCGCTCCCACGGAGCGCCCGCCCAGGACGAGCTGCACATCCTCAAGTCCGCCGCGCGCGCGACCGCCAAGCACATGGAGGCCTCGCTCTCCATTCCCACGGCCACCTCCCAGCGCCAGATTCCCGCCAAGCTCCTCATCGAAAACCGCGCCCTGATCAACGCGCACCTGGCACGCACCGTCGGCGGCAAAGTCTCCTTCACACACCTCATCGGCTACGCTCTGGTCGAAGCGCTGTGCGAGATGCCCGACCTGAACGTGCGCTACACGCTTGAGGGCGGCAAGCCCGCCGTTGAGCAGCTCGCGCACATCGGCTTCGGCCTGGCCATCGACGTGGCTGACGCGCAGGGGAACCACTCCCTGAAGGTCCCCGTCATCCATGACGCCGACACGCTGACCTTCTCCGAGTTCGTTGATGCCTACCAGGACCTGGTTGCACGCGCCCGCAACGCGACGCTGACGACCGCCGACTTCCAGGGGGCCTCCGTCACCCTCACCAACCCCGGGACGCTGGGCACCACCACCTCCGTGCCACGCCTCATGGTCGGCCAGGGGCTCATCATCGGCGTGGGTGCTACCGACTACCCGGCGGAATTCCGCGGCGTCTCCCCCAAGCGCCTGGCCAGCCTCGGCATCGGCAAGACGATGTACTTCTCCTCCACCTACGACCACCGAATCATCCAGGGCGCTGCCTCCGGGCGCCTCCTGGGCCTCGTCGACGCGAAGCTGTCGGGCCGCGACGGCTTCTACGAGCGCGTCTTCACGTCCATGCACGTGCCCACGCGCCCCTACTCGTGGGAAGCCGACTACGAATACGACCCTGAGCGCGAAAAGGGTAAGCCCGCGCGCATCGCGGAGATCATCCACGCCTACCGCTCGCGCGGCCACCTGGCCGCCGACACGGACCCGCTGGCCTACCGCGTGCGCCGCCACCCCGACCTGGACATCGCGTCCTACGGCCTGAGCGTGTGGGACCTGGACCGCCCCTTCCCCACCGGCGGCTTCGGCGGCTCCGACCAGATGCTGCTGCGCGACATCCTCACGCGCCTGCACGACACCTATACGCGCACGGTCGGCATCGAATACATGCACATCCAGGACCCCGAGCAACGCGCCTGGGTCCAGCACCGCATCGAGCGCCCCTACAAGGCCCCCTCCCCCGAGGCGCAGCGCCACATCCTGGACACCCTCATTCGTGCCGAAGCCTTCGAGGAATTCCTCCAGACCAAGTTCATGGGACAAAAGCGCTTCTCGCTCGAGGGCGGCGAGTCCCTGATCCCGCTGCTCGACCACGTCCTGGCCGACTCGGCGCGCACCGGCATCCACGAGGTCGCCATCGGCATGGCGCACCGCGGCCGACTCAACGTCCTGGCAAACATCGCCGGCAAGTCGTATGCGCAAATCTTCGACGAGTTCGAGGGCAACTACATACCTAACTCCGTTCAGGGTTCCGGCGACGTCAAATACCACCTGGGCACCTGGGGCGTATACTCCCTCGACGACGGCCTGGCCACGAAGGTCTACATGGGCGCCAACCCCTCGCACCTGGAGGCCGCCGACGGCGTCCTGGAGGGCATCGTGCGCGCCAAGCAGGAGCACCTGGGCGACCCGGACCTGCCGATCATCCCGATCCTCATCCACGGCGACGCCGCCTTCATCGGCCAGGGCGTCGTCCAGGAGACCCTCAACCTCTCCCAGCTGGAGGGCTACAAGACCGGCGGCACGATCCACATCATCGTCAACAACCAGATCGGCTTCACGACCGGCCCGACGCAGGGCCGTTCCACCGGCTACGCCACCGACCTGGCCAAGGGCCTGCAGGTCCCGATCCTGCACGTGAACGCGGACGACCCCGAGGCCGTCATCCGCTGCGCACACCTGGCCTTCGAGTACCGCAACGCCTTCCACAAGGACGTCATCATCGACATGGTGTGCTACCGCCGCCGCGGCCACAACGAGGGCGACGACCCGTCAATGACTCAGCCCGTCATGTACTCGCTCATCGACCGTATCCCCTCCACGCGCGCCGTGTACATCCGCGGCCTCGTGGGCCGCGGTCAGCTCACCGAGGACGAGGCCCGCCAGTCCATCGCCCAGTACGAGGCGGAACTGGGGCGCATCCTGGATGAAACCCGCGCGGGCGGTGCCTCCTCAGTGTCCGAGGTGAACCCGGGTAGCCGCACACACGACCCCGCACTGACCGCCGGCGTCGGCGAGGCCGGTGAGTCTCGCGACGAGGAGTGGACCATGCCGGAATCGCAGATGCCCGGCATCGGCATGATGATCGGCTGGACGTCGGCGGCCCCCGCCGAGCAGCTACGCCGCATCGGTCGCGCCCACGTCCGCTTCCCCGACGGCTTCGAACCCCACCCGAAGCTGCGTCAGCTGTGCGAGCGCCGCCTCGAGATGGCGCTGGGCAACAAGCCCATCGACTGGGGCTTCGCAGAGCTCCTGGCGTTTGGCACCCTGCTCATGGAGGGCACCAGCGTGCGGCTGTCCGGCGAGGACGTGGCTCGCGCGACCTTCGTCCAGCGCCATGCCGTCCTGCACGACGCCGACGACGGCCGCGAGTTCACTCCCCTGCGATTCCTCACGGAAAACCAGGCGCGCTTCGACGTGTGGAACTCGCCGCTGAGCGAATACGGCGTGCTGGCCTTCGACTACGGCTACTCGCTGGAGAGCCCCGAAACCCTCACCATCTGGGAGGCACAGTTCGGCGACTTCGCGAACGGCGCTCAGACGGTCATCGACGAGTTCGTCTGCTCGGCGGAGCAGAAGTGGGGCCAGCGTTCCTCGCTGGTCATGCTCCTGCCTCACGGCTACGAGGGCCAGGGGCCCGACCACTCGAGCGCACGCATCGAGCGCTACCTGCAGCTGGCCGCGCAGGACAACATGTGGATCGTCCAGCCCTCCACGCCGGCGAATTACTTCCACATGCTGCGCACCCAGGCCTACAAGCGCCCGCGCAAGCCGCTCATCGCGTTCACGCCCAAGCAGCTGCTGCGCCTGTCTGCCGCGGCCTCACACATCGACGAGTTCACCTCGGGTTCCTTCCAGCCCGTCATCGGCGACACCACGATCACCGACCCGTCGGCGGTCACCCGCGTCCTGCTGTGCACGGGTCGCCTGTACTACGACCTCGCCAAAGAGCGCGCACACCGCGGTGACACATCGATCGCGATTATCCGCCTGGAGCAGCTCTACCCGCTGCCCGAGGCCGAGGTGGCCGAGGCCCTGGCCCAGTACCCGAATGCGACAGTGACATGGGTGCAGGACGAGCCACGTAACCAGGGGGCCTGGCCGCACCTGGCACTCAACCTGTTCCCGTCGCTCGGACGCCCCGTGCGCCTGGTGTCGCGCCCCGAATCCGCGACAACGGCAGCCGGACGTGCCTCGCTTCACAAGGAGCAAGCAGCTACCCTTATTGCGCAGGCCTTCGAAGGCTAGCGACCTCCCTGCGCGCGCCCGGTATTCCGGGCGCGCGCAGGCACCCCCGGAAAGGACCACCATGCGCATCTGCTTCATCGGCGACGAGCTCGTCGCGGGCGTCGGAGACCCCCGAGGCCTGGGCTGGGTTGGCCGCGTCAACGCTCACTCGACCTTCGACGTGCCCGCCATATTTTTGACGCTGGCGGTCCCCTCCGAGACAACCAAGCAGATGGCCGCCCGTTGGGAGGCCGAGGTCCTGCCGCGCCTGGCCGACGGAGAACCCCACGGCCTCGTCATCGGGATCGGCCCCGGCGACGTTCCCGCCGGCATCTCCACGGCCCGTTCGCGCCTCAACCTCGCCAACATCACCGACCGTGCGACCTCTCTAGGCATCCCCAGCTTTGTGGTGGGTCCCCCGCCCCTGGCCGGTGTCGACTCCGGTGCCCTCAAAGCACTGGCCTCCTCCTGCTCCGAGGTGTGCGGGCGCCGCGGGATCCCCTTCGTCGACTGCTACACACCCCTGGTCGCCCACGACCAGTGGTTCGAGGACATGGCCGCCTCCATGGCGCGCGGCAAAGACGGCCAGACCCTGCCCGGCCAGGCCGGATACGCGCTCATGGCGTGGATCATCCAGCATCAGGGATGGTACGAGTGGACGGGCGCAACCCCGACCGACGTCTGAGCACAGGCGAACCCATTTGTCATTATCGTGATGGCTTTGTTCAGCGGTATCTCCACAATCATCGACGAGACATGCAAGGCGCGTTCCGGCGCAACGTCACTGACCGTCGATGTCTATAGCCACAGCTGGATCATCGTCGACGCGCGAGTGGAATGAGCGGCACATGACCAAGGAGAAAGCCACCACGCGCGAGAAGCTTTCCTTCTGCGCAATCATCATCGCTTTCGTGTCCCTCAATATTGTCCTGGGCTCTTTCTTCTCACCTGGCTCATGGTCGCCGACCGTCCTCACCGCAGCGGCTTCCTATCTGATTGTCTTCATCGTGGTCATAGCTGCTGTCGGCATCCGAGTCCTGTACCGGGATTGGAAGACGCCTCCCCGCCACGGCCTCGGCTACCCAGCCGCGACACTGCCTGCGAACCTCGCTGGACCCGCGCCGACGCCCGCCCACGCCCAGCAATCCGGCTTCGCCATCGTCAACCTGTTCACCACATATACTCCGCTGAGTCGCTTCCGCGACGCCGTAGGTGCCGAAATCATCTACGTGGTTCTCTCCCACATCGCTGAACTCGACAAGTTCGCCTCCACCACAGTGTCCGGCGCCGCAACCGACACCGACTGCACACTGGCAATCAGAGTCATCAGCACCGAAGCCGACGCCCTTGCCCAGCGACCGATGGGCGAGATCCGCCCCCTCGCGGAAAGCCAGGGTGGAACCATGGACATCAACGCCCAGGCAGGCACGTGGACGCTCAACGTCCATCTGTCCCTCGGTGAGTCACCGCCCGCATAGATGGATGTGTCCATCTGGCCACGGCCTTGACACCACCAATCCACACAACCAGCGAGACAGCATGAGCAACCAATACCCCTCCCCCAACCCCTCCGATCCGTCCTACCCCAGCCAGGTGCCCCCGTACCAGGGGAACCCGTACCAGGGAGGCGCGTACCCGAGGAACCCATACCAGCAGAGAGCGGGAGGCCCCCAGATGCCCGCGTCGCCGGTGCCCCAGCCACCCTCGTATCAGTCGCCCACGTACCGCTCACCTCAGGCACCCGCGTACCCGACTCCCGGCGCATTCCCGCCCACCGGAGCGGTGAACGGCCCCCAGATGCCCGCCGGAGCGGTGAACGGCCAACAGGCACCTGGCGGGGTGCGAAACGGACAACAGGTGCCCGCCGAGGCGCTGAGCGGCCCCCAGATGCCCGCCAGTGCACCAAACGGACAACAAGTGCCCACGGCCGAGACGCCCGAGGAGGCAGCCCGATTTAAGCGTAAATGGGTCACCTATACCGTCATTTTTCTCATCGCGTTGGTTCCCTTGCTCTTCGTCATCATGATCGGAAACTCCTTTGAGTTCGGTGAGGAGCGACTGTACTGGATCGTTATCACGAGCGCCGTCGAGTTCCTGTTCGCACTCGGATTCTTCCCCTTTTCGGCGGCGGTGCGCCGAGGGATCCGGCAGGTGACCGCGCAGGGCAAGCTCGAGGAGGCGGAGAAACGACGCACGGGCCTGTACCTCTCTGCGCTCATCGCGGTCGTGGTCGCCGGCTACGCGCTCTACAACGGGGTCCCCGCCGCCATGGACGTCGCGGACGGCCAGCAGAGCGTGACCGTCACGTCGTGCAGTTACGAGCAGCACAAAACAGAGAAGAGGCGCGGCCGCCATTCGTCCACCACCGTGTACGACAACATCTTCACGTTCACGCTCGATGACGGCACCACCCACCACATGACGCTCGAGCGATACTACGCGGAAGACATCACCCATGAGGGCGGTCTGCCCGGCGTCCTGTACGAGGCCTGCTCCCGCCGTTCGGGATCGGCGTCGTTGAGCATGATGGTCTATCGCAACACCTGGATTATCGTCGAGGCGCGGATCAAATAGGACGACATGCCTTCTCACCGCGCCCCCTTCCTCTCACGCACTGCGGCCGTGGTGTGCGTGGGGAGTCTTGCGGCCGTCGCCTGCGCCGTGATCATTCGAATCGCGTGGATCTCGCGGACCGGTATCCCCCGTGCGTTCACGACCAGCGCTGCGATTGTCCTCGTCTCGCTCATCGGATGTGCCCTCTTTTGTTCGATCCGCTTCGCGGTCCGCGACAAGCGCAGGCGTCACGAGAGACGAGGCCGACACGGGAAGGATGCTCGACGTCGCGTCATTCCGAGGACTGCCGCGCGACACACCGCAGACATGAACCGACGGCAGCCACCACGACGGTCCCCCCTCGTGAGCACGCCCTTGCCTGACGCCATCCCGCCTGCAACCGACGCTGAGGACAGGGATTTCAGCTACAGGATACTCGTCGTATTCACTCTTGTTGCAGTCGCGATTGCGTTGTTCAGGGAGGGCGATAACCCGGTTCACGGGCCGAACAGGATCAGTTGGCTCGCGATCGTCTACGCCGTTGCATTCCTTATCATGCTCGCGTGCATAGGTGCCATCACCTGGGCGTTTGATCGCTTCGCGAGAGCTGAGCGCGCCGGAAAGGTCATGGGCTTTCATGCACGACTGGCGTACCTGGCGCTGCCCGTCATCATTCTGATTCCCAGCGCCTTCAACACGTTGGCCTACGGAACGCCCGTCGCCCTCGACCTGGCCACCGGCCCGCAGACCGTCACCGTCGCCTCGTGCACCCACAAGGAACGCACGGAGTCACGTTCACGGGGCCGCTACGCCGGCAGCTACACCGTGATCATCCATCGTTTCACGATGACCTTAACTGACGGCACGACGCATCAGACAAACGTGCGCGACGAATACTTCCGGGATCACAGCACCATTAACAGGGTCCTCGACGACGCCTGCATCAAGAACCCGGGGACGACTTCCGTCACCATGAGCGTCTACTACTATTCCTGGGTGATTAATGACGCTCACCTGAATTGAGCCTCACCGCAGCGTCCCCGCGTCTCGTCCACGGCCTCGTCCCTCCCACCGACGAGGCCGTGGAACGTTCGTGAAACACGCGGCCTCAGCGCCTCCTGAGAACCCCCGTCACGAAGCGAGCGCTGCGATCCAGGGCGGCCACGGCCTCGGGAATGAAGGGGACGGATAGGACGTAGACATGGAAGCCTCCCGGCTCTACACGCAGGCGCACGTCCACGCCGGTACGAGCTGCCTTGCGCGCAAACTCAATCGTGTCGGGTCCCAGGATGTCGGCGTCGCCCTGGAAGATGAGCATTGGCGGCAGCGCGGAAAGGTCGCCGTACAGGGGGCTGACACGCGGATCTGCGGGATCCAGGTCCCCCGCCCACGCGCGTCCCGCCCACGCCAGCCCGGGTACACGCAGGATCTTGTCGAGGCGCTGCATGTCCGTGATCGCCGGGTTCGTCATCGTGACGTCCACCCACGGCGCGTACAAGACGAGGCCGTCCACCTGACGTGCTCCCGCGTCCCGTCGCTGCATCGCCAGAGAAATAGCCAGGCCGCCCCCGGCGGAGTCGCCGAAGAGGATGACTCGGCCGAACTCAGCCTGGACCTCGTCAATGATGGGCTGGACGACGTCGAATGCGTCGGTCGCCGCGTGTTTGGGGGCGAGCGGGTAGTCAGGAATAATGACGGGCAGGCCTGTGCAGTCGATGAGGCCTTCGACGATGCCCCACTGCCCCTCGACCAGCGGATACACGTAGGCACCACCGTGCAAGAAGACGAGGACCCCGCCCGAGCGCAGGCCCCGCTTGGGGAGCACATGGGTCACGCCGCCGTCGGTGGTCGCCGTGAAGCGGGCGCGCATGCGCGCTGGCATGGGGCTGGGCTGCGGGGCGTGCAGCGCCATCTCGCGCGCCGATTCCCCGCTGTACAGCGCCGGCGGCGTCATTCCCATGCGAGTGTGGACAAGACGCATCTGGACGGACATTCCAACTCCTTTGTGTGGGCTGCGCCCGTGGCCGTCGCGACCATGTGCACCGAACAGGCACCAGGATACGCTGCGCGGAGTGCGACCTCGTGTGCCCGGAGTGAGATTCCAACGGGTCCCAGCACTCGGGTGGCAGGGCATGTGCGCGTCCAGTGTGGGCCTCGCGTGTGGGCTACCGGTGCGGGCCTCGCGTGTGGGCTGTCTACGCGGATAGGAAACCAGCACGCGGATAGCTTATTAACCTATCCGCGAGCGCATAACCTATCCGCGAAGGTGCAACCTATCCGCGTCCACAACCCTCAGCGCCATCCACAGGGGGATATGACGTGTCGCTACTATCCACAGGTCCTCGCCGAACGCTTTTCTGAGCACCGTTTCCGGGAGGACACTGCAGCCATGACACAGATGCCAATCCTCATCACCCTGCCCCCAGAAACGACGCGCCATTGCCCCGATACAACGACAGTTCGCATCATGCGCGGGGTAGGCGCAGTGGTCCCCCTCAATGCTGCGTCAGCCGGTCCCTGGGAGGTGTGGGATGCCGTGGCCCGCGCCCGTTTGCACGCCGTCAACGCCTCACACGAACAAGCACCCGTCTTCGTGGGGACCAGCTGCTTACGTCTCATGGGCATACACGGGTGGGCCCAGAATCCAACGATCACCATCTACCGCCCCAACCGACGGTGCACCTCGATGTTGCCGTCCTGTCGCGTCGGTTCAACGACTGTTCCAGAAACATCGGTGTCGTGTTCACCGTTCCCTCCCCTCTCCACAACACGCATCACCGTGGACGAATTGGTCACGGAGCACCCTTACGATGCTCTCGTTCGTTGCGCGCTTCATGAGGATCCTCTGGAAGCATTCGTCCTGGGATGCATGGCGCTCAACTCATGGAGCCAGTTCTCCATGTTTAGTCAAGACGAGTGCCGACAACGCGCCGAGGAAATCCGGACCGACCTCCTCGTGCGACTCGACCGGGCCGGACAGGTACGCAGGTATCGTCGCGCTCGTTCAATCCTGTCGGCGATCGATCCGGGTTGCGCCAACGCTGCAGAAGCCGCACTCTTATGGATCGTTCGTTCTATCTGTCCCTTCACAGTTCACACGCAAGTCCACATCGGTGTTCACGGGTATCACTACTATGTCGACCTCCTGATCGAGGATCTCCACATCATCATTGAGTTCGACGGAGTCACGAAACTTGGTGAGACGCGCGATGAATTCGAACAGGCAAAACGTAACTGGGTCATGCGCGACCAAAATCTCCGAGATGCAGGCTGGCAGGTGATCCGAGTCAGTTGGCCCGACTACAATGATTGGGAGGGACTGCGCATCAGACTGAGCCGTATCCTGGGGCCTATGATCCCCGCTCCCGAGTTCCGTTTCCTGTGGAAACTGCCCTCGAAACGGTGTGATGGCCCTCTTCGTCGCTTCTACACCAGGACTTCGCGGATAGGAAACCAGTACGCGGATAGGTAACGGACACGCGGATAGCTTATTAA
>ERZ773011.57-NODE-57-length-29307-cov-7.61442_pt1 | contig 29307 bp, 17 predicted proteins | sample MGYA00580662_ERZ773011 | MGnify/ENA primary metagenome ERZ773011 (study PRJEB29015, sample SAMEA2738118) | human oral metagenome | biome: human oral; feature: human-associated habitat; material: saliva | place: China | collected 2169 ... | reverse complement strand
TCCTCCCACTCGCCGACGGTGAGCGGCAGGGTCGGATCCAGGATCGTCGTGAGCGCGTCCACGAAGGGCACGCCCGCCAGGATTGCGCGGAAGCGATCGGGGGCGGCGTTGGTGACCGCGCCCATGAGGAGGCCGCCGGCGCTGCGGCCCTCCGCGACCAGGCGGCCGGGTGCGACCCACCCGGAGTCGATCAGCCAGTCGGTCACGTCAATGAAGTCTGTGAAGGTGTGTTCCTTGACCAGCTCCTTGCCGTCCTCGTACCAGGCGCGGCCCATCTCGCCGCCGCCGCGCACGTGCGCGATCGCGTAGACGGTGCGGCGCAGGATCGGCAGGCGCAGGGTCTCGAACTCGGGGTCGTAGCTGACCTCGTACGAGCCGTACCCGATCTGCCAGCCCGCGTGCGTGCCGTCCGGGCGCGCGTCGCGGTGGTGGATGAGGGTGACGGGGATGCGGGTTGCGCCGTCGCGCGCGAGCGCCCACACGCGCTCCTCGACGTACTGCGCGGGGTCCCAGCCGGGTGCCTCGTGGGTGCGCAGGGTCCGCACGGCAAGGGCCGCGATTTCGCTTGTGTCCTCGGGGTGTGGGTTCTCGAGGGACGAGGCCGGGGCCGGGTTCGGCAGAGAAACCTCGGCGACCGTGGGCGGCACGGTCTGTGACTGGAACTCCACGCGCAGCGGATCCTCCCACGGGGTCGGCACAGTCATGATCGTGCGTACCGGGGCGTCCACTTCGACGCGCCGCCACGTGGGCTTTTCCTCGCGGCGGTCCCATACGTCGATCTGCGTGAGCGAACCCGAACGAAGCGAGAGCGCCACGTAATCTGCGTGGGCCTCGACGTCGGTGATGCGCTCGCCGGGTCCGGGGCTGCGAAGCGGCTCCCACGACTCGAACGGGGTGAGGGGCGCGGGTTCGTCCTCCGGCAGGGGAGTGCCCGGCGTGCGATCCGCCAGCGCCTGGCGGCTGTACGCGGGGGAGGACGTCATGCCCAACTGTGCCAAGGCCTCGGGCGAACCCCCTGAGGGCAGCATCGCCTGCGCGAGCGAGCCCTCCTGCGTCAGCCCCGTATGCACGATGAACAGGCGGTCGCCGGCCGAATCAGCCGACACCAGCGTGCGGGGACGCGCCAGCATGAGCGGCAGCGGGCGTACGGACGGGTGGGCGGGCAGCCACAGCCACGCGCGGCCCGCGGTCGACGACGACGAATGAATGACGACGTGCCCCGGGAAACCCGACGGTGCGAACCCCATCTCGAAGCCCTCGTCCGGCTCGACCAGCAGCAGCTCGTCGGCCTCACGAGGCGTGCCCACACGGTGCAACCACACGTCGCACGCGCGCCACGCGTCATCCACGCCCATGTAGATAAAGGAAGCGGAATCATCCGCCCACGCGAAGCCATATCCGGCGTCCACAACAGCCTCGTCAATGACGCGCCCCGACGCCTCCTGCACGACCCACGTGTAGCGCTCATCCCCGCTCGTGTCCCGCGCCCACGCGATCAGGCGCCCATCCGGGGACGGGTACAGGTCCGCCAGGCGGAAAAACTCATGCCCGCGTGCCCACTCGTTCTCATCGACGAGGAGTTCCTCGCCCCGCGTGGGCACGCCCGGAGAGGGGACGAGCGGGACCGGCACCCCGGCCTCGTCGCGCTGAACCGGCGCACGGTGATGCGTCGCGTAGGACTGGCCCTCCACGAAACGCCGGAAGTACCAGAACTCGCCCTCGCGGATCGGAACCGTCACGTCGGTGAGTGCCGTGTTGGCCTTGACCTCCTCCACGAGGTGCGCCACCGCCTCGCGCGTCGGCTCTGTCACCGCGTCCGCCCACGCGTTCTCCGTCTCCAGGTGCGCGCGCACCTCGGGGTTATCGCCGTCGCGCAACCAATCCCACGGGTCATCAAAATGCTGTCCGAACTGGTCGCGCACCCGATACCCGTAACGTTTCGGGGCCACCGGGGGAGTGTTTGGCGAGGCCTGGGGTGCCTCTCGCGGGATCGTCTCAGTCATGGGGACCATCTTAGAGGCGGCGACCTGCGGAGCGGCGGCATGGCGATGCCGACATACTGAACCGACGGTAGAAGCGCATGCGCGGGCATGCGACACTAGGGGAGTGAACGACGAACAACGCCCGCGCGGATCCGCTGCCGCGCTCGAACCCGCGGCCCCTGCGCTCGAACCCGCGGCGCTCGCGGACCCGCCCGCGTCTCGTCCCCAGCCCGGCACTCCAGGACACGTGAACGAGGGAGCCTCCCCGGCCTCGTCCATCGCCCAGCGCGCCCTGACCTGGACGCGCGAATTCATCCAATTCGGACTCGTCGGAGCGACCGCGTTCATCGTCGATATGGGGCTGTTCAACCTCCTCCAACACGGGCCGCTCGGCGTCCTCGCCGGCCACCCCAACGCCGCGCAATTCATCGCAGCCGCGACCGCCACGCTCTACTCGTGGATCGCCAACCGCCTGTGGACCTACCGCGGTCGCACCCGGGACAACGCCACCCGCGAAGCCATCCTCTTCTTCGTCGCCAACATCTGCGGCATCGCCATCTCCCAGTTCTGCCTGCTGTTCACGCACTACATCCTGGGACTCACCTCGGCGCTGGCCGACAACATCGCCGTCTACGTCGTCGGATTTGTGCTTGGCACCGCATTCCGATTCTTCTTTTATCACTACGTGGTCTTCACCGGACGTACGCGCGCGTAGGTTTGACGCCCGGCGGTAGGGTCGAAAGGTGAAGGAAGCGGCAGAATACTATCCGACCCCCGAAGAATCCATTGCCACGATGGTCACCATCGACGACACGGCCCTCGTGTTCGAAGGCGGCGGCATGCGCAACGCCTACACGGCCGCGCTCGTGAGCCGTCTCATCGCCGAAGGTATCAACTTCCCTCATATTTCCGGTGTGTCTGCTGGATCCAGTCACCTGTGCAACTTCACCTCCCGCGACGCGATCCGCTCCCACGCGACCTTCGTCGACCTCGTCGAAGACCCTGAATTCGGTGGTCTCAAGCACTTCCGTAAGGGACACGGCTACTTTAATGCCGAGTACATCTACCAGCAGATCTGCTACCCCGACGGTGTCTTGCCCTTCAACATGGATACATTCCTGGCAAACCCGGCCACCACGCGCGTCGCCACTTTCAATGCCTCGCGCGGTGAAGAACGCTGGTTCTCCAAGGAGGAAATGAGCACGCTGGACGTGCTCGGCCCTATCGTCCGGGCCTCCTCCACGCTGCCGATCCTCATGCCACCCGTCGAAATCGACGGCGACACCTACGTCGATGGCGCGCTCGGCCCCAACGGTGGGCTCCCCTTCGACCAGCCGCTGCGCGAAGGCTACCGCAAGCTCCTCGTCGTCCTCACGCGCCCCCGCGACTACGTCAAGGCCCCCATGCCCGCCAGTGTCGGCGCGCTCCTGCGCGCCGCATACCGCCAGTTCCCGTCCGTCTTTGAAGGCGTGGCACAGCGCCCCGACCGCTACAACGCCGGGCGTAAGTTCCTCTTCGAACTCGAGGAACGAGGCCAGGCCTACGTGTTCGCGCCCGACAACTTGTGGATCAATAACACCGAGTCTCGGCGCGAACGCCTGGAAGCCACCTACCGTGCTGGCCTGGTCCAGGCCGTGCGCGAAATGCCCACGATCAAGGCCTTCCTGGGGCTGTAGGGGTTTCTGGATTCCCCGTGGCGCGTGCCCCGCGCAGCTTTCCGCGGCATGTCGAGCATTCGATCGAGATAGCGCCCAACCCCTACATCTAGGGGCGCTTATCTGCCAACGACCCCTAGATGCGGGGGTGCGACACGCCCAAGACCCCTCTCATTGATGGTGATGCGTAACACGATTCATATGGTTGGGGGCGGGTTATGCACAGCATGGTGACGATCCTGTCCACAGTGCACACAGGGTGCTGGGGCCTCTGGAGGACTCTCGTTTTACCTGCTTGGTGAGGCGAAAACCCACGTGTTTGCGCGCATCTGCGAGGGCCTTTGTCAGGGGTGCGTCAAGCGTGTGATCAAGGGGTGTGATCCTGAGTGCTCGCTCTGTCCACAGGTGTGCGCCCCTTGTCCACAGTCGAGGCGGTGCACACAACATCTAGGGGTCGGTTGCGAGGATGGCCCCAAGGTGTAGTGTTGTGGTGTTCGCGGCGAACGAGCCGCCAGAGAGTCAATTAGGTAAGCAACGTCCGGCCCCAAGCCGCAAGGAGACACGAATATGTCGATCACCGTCTACTCCAAGCCCCGCTGCCCGCAGTGCGACGCGACCTACCGCGCCCTCGACAAGCAGGGCATCTCCTACGAGAAGATCGACGTCACCCAGGACGCAGAATCCCTCGCCTTCATCAAGGGTCTCGGCTACCAGCAGGCCCCCGTCGTCGTGGCCGGCGAGGACCACTGGTCCGGCTTCCGCCCTGACCGCATCAAGGCCATCGCCGCCGCAGCCCTGGCGATGTCGGCCTGAGGCGCGTCGACAAGCCCCGGCCACTCGGCCGGGGCTTTCACATGTCTGGGTAGGGACGAGGCCGAGGCAACCCCGCGTAAACGCACAGATACGGGTCGCGTGGTGAGGAATGCGACAAGCCGTGTGACCAGGGGAAATGCCTGACCAGTGTGGCTAGCACACCTGCCCCATCCGGGCGCGCTCATGAGGCCTGCTGCTGCGTCAATGATCCCACAAGGGGACACGCCCCCACGTCACCGCGCCCAGGCCTCGTCAGTGAGACACTAGAAGCTCACCGTCCCGACAAGTCGGAAGGAACACCATGGGCAGCGTCGTCTACTTCTCGTCGGCGACGGGCAACACCCGCCGTTTTGTTGAAAAGCTTGGCCTCCCGGCTGCGCGGATCCCGTTGCGCCCCAAGGATGAGCCGCTGCGCGTGCGCGAGGAGTACGTGCTGATCGTGCCGACCTACGGGGGCGGCAATATTAAGGGCGCGGTTCCTAAGCAGGTCATCAAGTTTCTCAATAATCCCGAGAATCGTGCCCTGTGTAGGGGTGTCATCTCGTCGGGCAATACCAACTTCGGCAAGGCCTACTGCATCGCGGGCGACATCATCGCGGCCAAGCTGGGGGTTCCCCACATGTATAAGTTCGAGCTCCTTGGCACGCCTGAGGATGTCTCCAGAGTTCGCGAAGGACTGGAACAGTTTTGGCAGAAAACTACACCGACACAGGCGTAGAGGAAGCTCTCTCCCCGGAGCTGGACTACCACGCGCTGAACGCGCAGCTTAACCTGTACGACGCGGACGGACGCATCCAGTTCGACGCGGACCGTAAGGCCGCTCGCCAGTACTTCCTGCAGCACGTCAACCAGAACACGGTGTTCTTCCATGACCTGGAGGAGAAACTGAAGTACCTGGTGGATGAGGGCTACTACGAGCAGCACGTCCTGGATCAGTACGACTTCGCGGATATTAAGGCGCTGTATAAGCAGGCCTACGCCCACAAGTTCCGCTTCCCGACGTTCCTGGGCGCGTTCAAGTACTACACGTCGTACACGCTCAAGACGTTCGACGGGAAGCGCTACCTGGAGCGCTTCGAGGATCGCGTTGCCATGGTGTCTCTGTACCTGGCGCGCGGCGACATCGAGCTGGCTCGCAGCTTCGTGGACGAGATCATGACGGGCCGCTTCCAGCCGGCCACCCCGACGTTCCTCAACGCCGGTAAGGCGGCGCGCGGCGAGCTGGTCTCCTGCTTCCTGCTGCGCATCGAGGACAACATGGAGTCGATCGCGCGCGGCATCAACTCCGCGCTGCAGCTGTCCAAGCGCGGCGGCGGCGTCGCCCTGCAGCTGACGAACCTGCGTGAGTCGGGTGCCCCGATCAAGAAGATCCAGAACCAGTCCAGCGGCGTCGTGCCCGTCATGAAGCTGCTCGAGGACTCCTTCTCCTACGCGAACCAGCTGGGCGCGCGTCAGGGCGCGGGTGCCGTGTACCTGCACGCGCACCACCCGGACATCATGCAGTTCCTGGACACCAAGCGTGAGAACGCGGACGAGAAGATCCGTATCAAGACGCTGTCCCTGGGCGTTGTCATCCCGGACATTACGTTCGAGCTGGCCCGTAAGAACGAGGACATGTACCTGTTCAGCCCCTACGACGTGGAGCGCGTGTACGGCGTGCCCTTCTCCGAAATTTCGGTGACGGAGAAGTATCACGAGATGGTGGACGACGGTCGTATCCACAAGAAGAAGATCAACGCGCGTCGCTTCTTCCAGACGATCGCCGAGATCCAGTTCGAGTCCGGCTACCCCTACATCGTCTTCGAGGACACGGTGAACAAGGCGAACCCGATCAAGGGCCGTATCACCATGTCGAACCTGTGCTCGGAGATCCTGCAGGTGTCCGAGGCCTCGACCTACAACGATGACCTGTCGTACTCGCACGTCGGCAAGGACATCTCCTGCAATCTGGGTTCGCTTAACATCGCGAAGACCATGGATTCTCCGGACTTCTCCAAGACGATTGAGATGGCGATTCGCGGCCTGACGGCTGTCTCCGACCTGTCGGACATCGGTTCGGTGCCGTCAATCGCGCGCGGCAACGCGATGAGCCACGCGATTGGCCTGGGCCAGATGAACCTGCACGGGTACCTGGCGCGCGAGCACGTGCACTACGGGTCCGAGGAGGCGCTGGACTTCACGAACATGTACTTCATGACGGTCCTGTTCGAGGCCATCAAGGCCTCGTGCATGATCGCGCGCGAGCGCGGGGAGCGCTTCGAGGGCTTCGAGGACTCCGCGTACGCGTCGGGCGAGTTCTTCCGCAAGTACATCGACGAGGAGTGGGCACCCGCCACAGACAAGTGCCGCGAGCTGCTCGCCGCCTCGTCCATCAAGGTCCCGACCCAGGCAGACTGGGAGGCCCTGGCTGCCGACGTCGCCACGTACGGCATGTACAACCAGAACCTGCAGGCGGTTCCGCCGACGGGTTCTATCTCGTACATCAACAATTCGACGTCGTCGATTCACCCGATCGTGTCCCGCGTGGAGATCCGCAAGGAAGGCAAGATCGGCCGCGTCTACTACCCGGCACCGTACATGACGAACGAGAACCTGGAGTACTACCAGGACGCGTACGAGATCGGCCCGGAGAAGATCATCGACACCTACGCGGTGGCCACCCAGCACGTGGATCAGGGCCTGTCGCTCACGTTGTTCTACCCGGACACGGTGACGACGCGTGACCTGAACAAGTCCTACATCTACGCGTGGAGGAAGGGCATCAAGACTCTGTACTACATGCGCCTGCGCCAGATGGCCCTGGAGGGCACGGCGGTTGAGGGTTGCGTGTCCTGCATGCTGTGATGCTTCGTTGAGTGGCGCGGGGGTCGGGAAACCGGTCCCCGCGCCGTTTTCTGCGCGCAGTTCAAGGCGGGGGCGGGGCTTCGTGGGCGCGGCAAGCTGGGTGCGCTGTGGGTGTGAGACGAGGCCGGGTAGCGTGCGCGGGACGAGGCCGGGGTGGGGCCGCGCATGAGGGCTGAGCCAGCCCAGGCCTCGCCGCTGTGCATCTGGCGCGTTAGGATCGGTCGAGCATCTGCCGGACAACGATTGTGGAGTGACGCATGAGCGATCCCATCAACCCCTACACGCAGCAGGCACCTTACGGCCAGGGGGATACAGGCTACGGGCCGGGCTACGGGCCGCAGGGTTTCCCCGGCTACCAGGCTTCGCCTTTCGCGGTGCAGCGCGCCCAGTCGAACGCGTCGACGGTCCGTACCTTGTCCTTCCTGAGTTTTCTGTTCGGCGGCCTCATGCTCTCGGGTGCGATGTGGATCTGGTCCGACAAGCTGATCGAGGAAGCCCGGTTCGCGGGCGTGCCGATGCCCATTATGAACGAACTTGCGAGCGCCCGATCAGCCGCCAAGATGTGCTCGATCATTCATCTTGTGGTCCTCGGCGTTGCCCTGGTGATCCTCATCGTCATGGTGGCGGTGTGGGGATTCTTGTTGGTGTCGATCTCGCGCTGATGAGCGTTGCGCCACGCGGCTCCCGAGGTCTGTCCCCGGAACAAGAGTAGCAGCGGGGGCGGAGCGATCAGTGATTCCCAGTGGGTATCTGGGTCCACCCACAGTGCCGACAGCGGTCTGCGATACCATGAGTCGCAGATTCATGAGAGACAGTCACTGGGAGTAATGGATGAGCGATCCCGAGAATATCTTTGCGCAGCAGGTGTCCGACGACTACATGGCCCTCGAACGGCAAGGGAAGAGCGGCCAGCAGGGTCCCTATAGCCAGCAGGAAGCGTATGGTCAGGCGGGCTACGGCCAGCAGGTCGCGTATGCTCAGCAGGGTCCTTACGGCCAGCAGGGCCCCTACAGTCAGGCGGGATACGGCCAGCCCGTGTATGGTCAGCCCCTGTATGCGTCGCCAGCCAACTACGAGTACGAATCGATTCGCTCCAGCGCAATGATCGTCATGTGCATGGCCGGCATGAGCTTCTTCATTGCCCCGCTTATTCTGTCTGTTCCCGCCTGGGTGTGGGGGCACTCGCTTGTCTCAAAGGCACGGTCGATTGGGGCCCCACAGGACGTTGTGGACCGTGCGCGCGCGGGCTGGCTCGCCGCGATGATCATTTCGATCCTGCAAATTAGCAGCTTCGTCTTGTTCATTGTGATCTTTTGGATGGCCCTTGCGTCACAATCATGACCTCGTGCGGGCGGGTCCAGGAATCTTCCTGGACCCGCCCGTTTTGTTCCTCAGGTGTCTGCGATAGGATGCAGCAGCGATCTGAAGGCAACCACAACTGGAGCAGCGCATGAGTAACCTCAACAACGTCTTCGCGCGCCAGCCCAAAGCCGCGCAGGCACCCGCTTCGGCGCACGCCTGGGATCACACGGCTGTTCCAGTACAGTCCCCGGGGAATTCCCCGTTTTCGCGGCCCCCACACCTCCCGGCGCATGCCTCACGCCACGGATGCCCGGTCACCTACGGCCAGATACTGGTGGAACAAGTTAGGGGCTCCTACGATGCCCAGGTCCGAACCTCCTCCGTCATCCTGATCACCATCTCGCTGCTGAGCATCTTTTTCTGCTTCATCATCCTGTCCGGCGCATGCCTGCCAGCCGCGCGGGCGCAGGTACGCGCCGCAGTCGACTACCGCGTCCCCGAGTCCGCCATCAAGCTCGCCCGGACCACCTTCTATGTTGTGCTCGCGTGCTTCGTCGTTGACCTGGCTGCCCTCATCGCCTTCATTGTCTGGCTGTTCGGCTGACCACGTACCCTGCACCCCGGCCTCGTCCCCGAGGAACCCGCACCTCGGCCTCATCCCCGAACCTCACGACCCGGCTACCGCGTGCGAACCCCGACGCGCGTGGATGCGCCTGTAAACTTGACGTATGACTCCCCGATACGAAGCCCCCTCGCGCTCGATTTCCGGAACCGACGCTGACCTGCTCGATCAGCTCCGATACGCGGATGGGAGACCCTACGGGTTCTACAAGAACGCCCTCGGTGCCTGGGATTACGGCGACTTCACCCTCGCCATAGACCACGTGCAGGCCGACCCCTACGCCCCGCCCTCATCCCTGCGCGCCTGGACCCGACCCGAGGCCATGGGCCTGCCCGAGGCCGCCCTGGCCTCGCCCGACGCGCGCCTCGCCGCCGGGGACTTCATCGCCCGCGCCTTCGACGAGGCCATCCGTGCCCGCGGAGCGCGCGACGTGTCCATCGCCCGCGCCGGTGCCCTCATCCTCCAACGCTCCTACGCGACCGTCCTGCCCGACCGCGTCGAAGTCCGATTCCAGGTCAAACTCCCCGCGCGCGGACGTACCATCCTCGGCAAGAGCGCCGCACGCCTCTTCGACGTGGACGTGCCCAACATCGTCATGGACTGCTTCGACTTCGTCTCCGAGGACCCGGCCACGACCCGCAAGCGCTCCCGCCTCCTCGGCCACGTCGCCGCCTACGAGGACTACCGCGCCCTCCAGGGCATCCTCGAGGACCGCGGCTGGGTGTCCTTCGTCGCCGACGAGGCCATGCTCGCGCGACGCTCCGGCGTCTCCGAAGCACCCCTCGCCGGGGACGGCGTCGTCGCCTTTGCCGCCCCCGAGTCCCTGCGCGCCACCGTCACCCTGCCGCACGCCGGCGAGGTGTCCGGCATGGCGATCCCCCCGGGCCTCACCCTCATCGTGGGCGGCGGCTACCACGGCAAATCCACGCTCCTCGAAGCCATCGCCCAAGGCGTGTACGCGCACGTGCCCGGTGACGGACGCGAACTCGTCGCCACCGACCCCACCGCCACGAAGGTGCGCGCCGCCGACGGTCGAGCCGTCACCGGCGTCGACATCTCACCCTTCATCACCCACCTGCCCGGCGGTGCCGACACCACGTCCTTCTCCACCGAAAACGCATCCGGGTCCACCTCGCAGGCCGCCTCCATCATCGAATCCCTCGAGCTGGGCGCACGCACACTCCTCATCGACGAAGACACCTCCGCCACCAACCTCCTCATCCGCGACACCCGCATGCGCGACCTCGTCGCCGCCGACAAAGAACCCATCACGCCCCTCGTCGACCGCGTCACCTCCCTCACCGAGGCCGGGATCTCCCTCATCATGGTCGTCGGCGGCTCCGGCGCGTTCCTCGACGCCGCCGACCGGGTCCTCATGATGGACAACTACCACTGCCTCGACGTCACCTCCCGCGCACGCTCGGTCGTCGCCGACCTGCCGCGCCCCCGCACCGACGCCCCCACCAGGTGGGAGGCAGCACCCCGCGTACCCGCCGCGAAAGCCCGCGTGGACCGCCCGCGCACCAAGGCCTCGGGCACGTCCGTGCTGACCATCGACCGATCAACCATCGACATCTCCGACGTCGCCGCCGTCGTCGACCCCGGGCAGGCCGAGGCCATCGCTTGGTGCGTGCGCGGCGTCCTCGAAGAGATGGCCGGCAAGCAGTCGATGCCCGACCTCATGGCCAAGCTCGGCCGACGCCTCGCCTCCGAAGGCCTGGATGCCGTCTGCAAGTTCGGCGCACGTTCCTACCCGGCGTTCCTGGCGCGCCCGCGCCTCATTGACGTGGGTGCGGCCATCAACCGCTACCGCGGCCTGGCCCTGCGCGAAGCGCGCGGCGAGGGCGTTGCGGGCGAGGCGAGCACTGAGGTTTCCGAGTCGTAGTCGCTTCAGGTAGTCGCTGGGTCGGGCTGCTTGGTGTGCCTGTGCCCGTGGGCGGCGGCCCGCCCGCGAGCCGTCCGCGCTGCGAGCTTCGCTCGGCGCGTCGTCTCGAAGCATGGCCAGGCCCTGCCGCCGCCCACGGGCACCGCAGCCAGGCCTTCCGGCGCTCTCCACACCTGTGGAGTCGTGGTGATTGATGCGGTTCGGCGCGTCGTCTCGAAGCATGGCCAGGCCCTGCCGCCGCCCACCGGCACCGCGGTCTGGCCTTCCGGGTCCTTCGGTGTCCTCCATGCCGGTGGAGCAGGTTGTTGACGTGTGGTTCGGTGCGTCGTTTCCGATGACTGGCCAGGCTCCGTCACCCACGGACACGGCGGCAATCCCCGTAGGCCTTGCTGCTGTCTCCACATTGGCGGTGTTGGGGATGGATGCGCCCAAAGTGCAGACCACTTCGGTGAAATTGAGTGAATTTGGAGTGTTTTGGGCGAGGTGGTCTGCGATTTGGGCACACTGTGGTCCAGACTGCGACGAACGGGGCAACGGTGGACACCTGTGGGGACCTACAAGTCGGGGGAGAATGGACGATGTGCAGATGTGGGTCGGATCCCGTCCCCGGTTACGTTCGGTAACCTCGCCCGAAGCCCCGAAGCCCCGAAGCCCCGAAGCCCCGAAGCCCCGAAGCCCCAAAGCCCCAAAGCCCCAAAGCCCCAAAGCCCCAAAGCCCCAAAGCCAGTATGAGACGTAGCCTTGCGCGACTCGAACTAGCTGTGTTCGAGCAGCGCCCGGATCTGCGCGACGACTTCCTCGGGGTGGGCCAGTGCCTCCCATCGGAAACGGCGGATCCGCCAGCCCTGCGCTTCGAGCAGTCGCTGACGGCGCTCCTCGGCCTCGATGGAGCGGTGGACGGAGTCAATGTCGGAGCCGTACTTGCCTCGACCGTCGAATTCGATGCCGATCCGGTGCTCCGGAATGGCTACGTCGATGAAGTACCACTTGTTCGAGGCCAACACTGGGTATTGAGTTTCCAAACCCTGCAGGCCGCTTTGCACCAGCAGGTAGAGCAGACGCGATTCCCCAGCACTGTCGCACCCCGCGTCCGCGTGAGTGAGCACCCAGCGCGCGGAAGTCACATGCTTCGTCCCCTGACCTGAGGGCGCGATCATGTGCAGCAGGCGCATGCGGTTGTGCTCCTCGCGTTGCCGAGAATCGTCCCGGTAGAAGCGCCTGTATCGCGCCAGTTCGTGCAAGCCCGCGCATGCGACGACAAATGCCTCCTCCCGGTCGAGTGCTAGCGCGCAGTCAATGATCGTATCCTCGAGCGTCGCGCCCATGATGTCCCCGTCGTAGCGATTCATCGCCGGTGATCGTCCTCCTCGCGGCCGGTGTGGGCGCACCGTGACCGCCGGGATATGGAGTGGACCCGAGTGAATCTCCGGAAGTGGGATTGGACGCGGGTGCTGGTCCGAGACCGTGGTGACGTGGAGCGGGTGCTGGCGCAGAAGTGGCAGGCCCCGGAGCCATGCGGCGGTCGGGCCAGACACGATGAGGTGGGGATGCTTGTGCTGCAGGGCGAGCAGCCGTGCAAGTGCGACGATGACGGGTGGTTCGGAATGCGCGGTGATAGCCTCGGCGTCGAGGTAGTAGCCGGGAGCGATCCTCACCAGCTCACCCAGCTGAGCACGCCGAGCGAGTCGACGGCGCTCAGTGTTGTTCGCACCTGTGGTGGAGTGTGCGTGCGCTGCAATGGTGTAGATCGTATGCGCATCCATTGTGTCTCCTTCGACGTACTTCCAATTGTACGGTGTGCGCCCAAAGTGCAGACCACTTCGGTGAAATTGAGCGAATGTGGGGTGTTTTGGGCGAGGTGGTCTGCGTTTTGAGCGCATGAGTGGTGCGGATGCGAGGTCGGGGCCTCTGGTGGGGGCCGTGCAGCTTGGTGTGCCCGTGGGGGTAGGGGTGGATGTGGCTGGGCCGGTTGGGTTCGTTTGGCTGGTATGTGCCTCGGTGGGTTTTGGCGATTTGGGTAGATCGGATGGGGGACGAGGCTGAGGCGTCTGGTGGGGGCCGGGCAGCGTGATGTACCCGTGGGTTGCGTGCAGATTGGTGAATGTGGGCAGAACAGACGGGGACGAGGCCGGGGTGCCTGTTGGGTATGAAGGGTGTGGTTGGTCGTGGGGTGGGTGTGGATGTGGCAGGGCGTTGGTTCCGCCCCCGTCCCTGAGTTCCCTGACCCCGACATGGTTTCCCACAAATGTCGTATGTAATTCTCACGTAAACCTTTTGAATATTGAGGTGGAATCGTTGGAATGACAACGTTTGTGGAGGTTGATGAAAACTGGCCGCGGGACATTACGTGCGACTTTTCTGGGGGAGTGTCGTATGTGTAGACCGATCCTGAGTCTCGTTCCTTCGCGCTGAACGGCGCTCGAATAACGTGGGACTCACACCGTGCCTGAGGACACGTCGGCCCCGGATCCCGGAATGCCCCGAAGGTACCCCGGGTGGTCTCGGGGATCAATCAGGGGAATCCTCCGTAGCGAAGACATAAGCTGACCATGCAGTATGTATACATGAACACGAACACGACAATCGCGCAGGCCCCCGCGGCCACCCAAGAGGCCCCGGCCTCGTCCATCGTCCGACTCCAGGGCGTCTCCAAGATTTACGGAAGCGGCGACGCCCAGGTGCGCGCCCTCGACGACGTGAGCGTCGGCTTCGGTGCCGGCGAATTCACCGCTATCATGGGTCCCTCCGGCTCTGGCAAGTCCACGATGATGCACATCCTCGCTGGCCTCGACGCCCCCACCTCCGGGCACGTCTTCGTCGAAGACACCGACATCACCGCCCTGAAAGACACCGCGCTGACCAAGCTGCGCCGCGACCGCATCGGTTTCGTGTTCCAGTCCTTCAACCTGGTGCCGACACTGGATGCCCGATCCAACATCCTCCTGCCCATGCGCCTCGCAGGAAAGACCCCCGACAAGGACTGGTTCGACCTGATCGTCAACTCCCTGGGCATCGCAGACCGTCTGAATCACCGCCCCTCTGAAATGTCCGGCGGCCAGCAGCAGCGCGTCGCCGTCGCCCGAGCCCTCATGAGCCGACCCGCCGTCATCGTCGCGGACGAACCCACCGGCAACCTCGACTCGCACTCCACCACAGAGGTCATGGACCTGCTGCGCCGCGCCGTCGACGACCTCGGCCAGAGCGTCATCATGGTCACCCACGACACTGGCACCGCCGCCTACGCGGATCGCGTCCTCGTGTGCCGCGACGGCCGCATCGTCTCCGACCTGCGCGACGTCACCGCCGATACTCTGACCGCGGCGCTGCGCTGAACGCGTCCCCACACTGTTCCCAAGGCTCACCTCATGTCTGCAACAAACTCACTTCTGAGCGCCAACCTGCGCTCCCACGGCCGCCGTTACATCTCGACGGGCCTGGCCGTCGCTATTTCCACAGCCTTTATCGTCATCACCCTTATCGTCATGGCGGCGATGACGTCGAGCTTGACCTCCGGCGTCTACAGCCAGTATCAAGGCGGCACGATCGTCGTCTCCCAAGACAACGATGCGCCTGAGGGCGCCATCGAGAGCGCCGAAAAAGCGCTGAAGGACACCAACGGCGTCACTGCTATCAAGCACATGGCCCAGTGGCCTGTCGTCGCCCAGACCGACACGACGCGCGGGGGTCTCTACGTCTCGCCGCTGGCCCCCAAACCCTTCGCCGAGCCGGTTCTGAGCGCCGGAACGGCCCCGACCGCCGACGACCAGATCATCATCCCCGAGTCCACGGTCTCGTCCCTCTCGCTGAAGGTCGGCGACACTCTGAAAGTGCGCTCTGGATTCACCGAGGGCGATTACCGCACCCTCACCATTGTCGGCACCACGCGCTCGAACACGATCAGCATGGGCATTCCCGCCAGCTACGTGACCGACGGCGGTTTCTCCGCGATCTTTGGGAGCACCGCGTCTGGGCATTTCATTGTCGCGACCAGCGGAGCGGATGCGGACAGCAACGAAAACCCTCCGGAGGCCACCCAGGACGAGTGGGTGGCGAAGGCGAACTCCGCGCTCAGCGACATTTCGGGCGTGAGCGTGACCAGCGTGCGCGCGGCGATCACGAAGGACCTGGATCAGGCGCGCCTGGGGGCATCGGTGACGACGGGGATCATGCTGATCTTCCCGGCGATCGCGGCGCTCGTGGCCTCTATCGTCGTCTCCTCGACCTTCCGCGTCGTGCTCACGCAGCGCACCCGCGAGCTGGCGTTGCTGCGCACGCTTGGGGCGACCAGGCGTCAGGTCCGCTCGCTCGTGACCCGCGAGGCCTTCGCGATTGGAGCGATCTCGTCGGCGATTGGCGTCGTGGTCGGCTGGCTGATTGGCGCGCTCGCGGTGGTGGAAAGCGGCCTGGGCACTAGCCTCTCCGAGGTCTTGGTCGGGGTCTCCGTCTGGCAGCTCGCCCTCACGTGGCTGGGTGCGACTTTGTTCACGACTCTGGTTGGTGTCTTCCCGGCGCGTGCGGCCTCCCGCGTTGCCCCCATCGCGGCCCTCGCGCCCGTGAACGAGGCCGGGGCTGGGTCCCGGAAGAAGCACACCCTGCGCTTCATCCTCGGAGTCCTTGTCGCTGCGTCGGGTAGCGCGCTCGTTGCGTACGCGTGGCGCTTGGATAGTGCCAGCCAGAAGTTCATGCTGTCCTTCGGCGGAGCGCTCGTGGCCCTTCTCGGTGCGGTGGTTGCGGTCTCCGTCCTGCTGCCCGCTCTTACTCGGGCGTTCGGCGTGGTCTTCCCTGGCATGCTGTCCGCCATGGCCCGTGAGAACACGATGCGCAACCCCGGTCGCACCTCCGCGACTGGCTCGGCGATCCTCATCGGTGTGACCCTCGTCGTCACCATCATGGTGGGTGCGGCCTCCGTGCGCACTACCCTGACGAATGCCGTGAATGACGCCCGTCCCTTCGATCTCATTGCTGTGTCCACGACCGGGGAACTCACCGACGATCAGCAGGCCGCCATCGCGTCCACCGACGGCGTCGCCGCCACCGTTGCCCAGTACGCCGCCCCCGGCGTCCTGACCCTGACGCCGAGCGCCTCCGCCTTCGAACCCGCAGAGGGTAGCGGCGCGGTGGACCCTGGCATGACGTTGCCCGTCATGATCACCGGTGAACCCGACTACACGGGCGTCACTCACTCGACCGTCACTCAGATGGGCGATGATGAGGTGCGCGTCGGCGACAAGGCCCTGGCCGGGCAGATGCTGCGCCTGTGTGCTGACACATGCACGGACCTGAGCGCCGCGTACGACAAGGACCTCAGCGCCGGGGATACCCGGGTCTCCGAGAAGACCCTGCGGTCCATCGTGACTTCACCCGCGCGGCAGGCGCTCATTATTAAGCTGGCCGATGAGGCCGACGTCGAGGCTGTCCAGAGCGCGCTGCTCAAGGACTCGCAGCTCAGCATCAACGGCTCCGCCCTGGAGCGCCAGATGTACACGAAGGTCATTGACCAGATGATGATGGTCCTCGTCGGACTGCTCGGTGTGTCCGTCGTCGTGTCCCTGGTCGGCGTCGCCAACACCCTGTCCCTGTCGGTGGCCGAACGCACCCGCGAGAACGGTCTGCTGCGCGCGCTGGGCCTGACGCGACGCCAGATGAAGAGCCTCCTCGCCCTTGAGGCGCTGTTCCTGTCCCTGACCGGTGCGTTGATCGGTGTTGGCCTGGGCATCGCCTTCGGGTGGGTCGGCATCATGAGCCTGCCCATCGTCGGGGCGACGCCCGTGATGAGTGTGCCGTGGCTGCAGCTGGTCGGCGTGTGCGCCGTAGCGATTGTCTCCGCTCTGGTCGCCTCGTGGCTGCCGGGACGTCGGGCCGCGAAGGTTAGTCCCTCCGAGGCACTGGCGACCGAGTGAGTGCCGGTTGAATGACGGGCGGGGCGCTGTGGGTATGATCCACAGCGCCCCGCCCGCGTCAGCGTGTGCTTCGCGTCAGCGTGTGATCCTCCTGCGGGCCGCGCGGGTCGCCAGCGCGGAGGCGATCAGGGCCGCCGAGGCAGCCAGGTACGGGTACAGTCCCGGCCCACCCGAATAAGGCAGGGTCGGGGCCTCCCTGTCGGCGACCATGATCGTGGCCGTGAACTTGCCGTCGATGATCATGCCCTGCACGTCCAACGTCAGGTCGTTGTAGCCGGAGTTGTAGACCTGGACGGAGGCCTTCGTCCACTTGTTCTGGTCGAAGATCTCGGTGTCGGGCATGACGTTCGTGCCTGTTCCGTCGGCCAACTGCGCGCTCAGCGTGAAGCCGATTGGCTGGGGCAGGAGCAGGTGGCCGTCGGGGGCCTTCGTCTCGACCAGCCAGTACTTCTTATCCGTCGCCAGCGTCGTCACCTTCCAGTAGTACGGGAAGTCGCCGGTGTTCGACGCATTCAGCGTCAGGACCGGGGTGGCCGACCCGTTGACGCGTGGGTCCACGTCGTAGATTGCGAACTCGGACCCGGCGAGCGGGTAGTAGGAGTAGCCCTGCGCGTCCATGTACTCGTTGGCGATCTCGGGCCACTGGAGGTTCGTGAACTGGCGGCCGGCCTTCGCGATGATGACCGTGCGCACGCGGACCGGGCCGCACACCTTGTTGTTATCTGAGCCGTCCGAATCGCGATCCGACGCGGCGATCACCTCGCTGTAGAGGCCGTACCCCGAGCGTGGAGCCCCCAGGTAGCGGCACGAGAAGCGCGACTCGTCGACGGTCGGTGCCTCCGAGCGCGTCACGTTTATGCGCACCCAGTACTCGCGCGACGAGTTCGCGGGCAGCGGGTCGCCGCCGGTAATCTGGTAACGCCCGCCCGCGGCGTCCACCTCGGTCGCGGCGTCCAGGCCGTCCTGTGTGGCGGCCACGCGCACCGAGTTGATGGTCAGACCCGAGGGGAAGCCCGGCGCGACCTGCAAGGCCCCCGTGTCCGAGTCCAGCGATCCGCTGTTCGTGGCCGTCACCTTGTAATCCACGTCGAAGGTCACGGACCCGTTCTCGCCGCCGTTTGCCACGAGTTCCTGCTTGACGCTCACGTCCGCGCTCTTCGCGTGGTTCGTGAACGTGCAGTCAATCGTCTGCGCGGCCGCGCTCGCCACCGCCCCGACGCGCGCGAAATTCACGCTCTTCGTGTTGGTGTCCACGGTCGCTGCCACGGCCTCGCCCGCGCCATTCACACACGAGATCGACTCAAGCGTCCACTCGTCGTCCGGCGCGTCCGGGCTGGTCACGCCGCTTTCCGTGATCGTGAAGTCCGAGTGCCCCACCAGGAATGCCTGGTACGAGGCCATGGACCCCTTCTTGTCTGCGCCGACCCCGGTGGGGGTGATGGTCTGGTTGAAGGAGCCGTCCTGGACCCAGCCGGACACCGCCGTGCCGTCCGGTGTCGTCGACGAGGCCGTGGCACCGGCCGGCGCGTCAACCGCGTCGCGGGTCGCCGTGGAGGTGAAGGTCGCCGACGGCTGGGTCGCGTACGTGCGGCCGCCGTCCGTGGTGATGACCTTGTGGATGCGCACGTAGCGCTCTTGCGTGATCGAAGCGTACAGACACGCGAAGCTCATGTTGAGTTCCGGTGTGCTCATGGACGTGACGGGCTGCGCGCCCTCTGGGGGAGCTGAGGGGCACGAGGCGCTGCGGCCGTTGTCCGTGAAGCCCCAGATCGTCATGCGGTAGCGGATCCCGTCCTTTTCCCACACCGTGTCGGGCAGTGTGGAGGTGGAGATAGAGACCGTGTCGTTCGAGGCCGGGGTGCGCAGGGAGATATCGACGGCGTCCGGCCAGTCGTTCTCCGCGCGCTGCGCTTTCGCCCAGCCCGCGGTCTGGTTGATGTGGCCCTTCTGTCCCTTGTTGTACAGGTCGTGCGTGCCGTTGCCAGCGCCGACGTGCTGGGCGCACACGGTCTTACCTGTCAGCCACTGGTCGGTATTGCGGCCCTCCGGGTTGTAGAGGCGTGCCGGACCCGTGAACTTGCCCCTGATCTTGCGGCGGCTACCGTTCGCGGCCACCGATCCGTCAGGGTTCGTGTCGCACACGCTGTTGGCGACGATGGTGTAGGCACCGCCCGCGCGCGGCACGACCGTCGTCTCCGTGTCGTCCTGGGACTCCTCAACGTCCCACGGGATCGCCCCCTGCATGGCGAAACCGTCACCCTGGATGCGTAGGTTCAGGTCCCCGTGGAAATACCGCTGCGGGCCAATATCGGTCAGCGTTTTCTGGTTCCTGCCCGTGCCTCGTTCCAAGTTGTTGAAAATCGGCAGGTTGTTGTTGCGTAGCGTGCCCAGCAGGAATGGCTGTCCGGCCGCAACCGTGCCCGGCGTGGCCGGCTGGAAGCCCATCGCCGTCTGCTTCCACGGCGCGATCTTGCCCTGGACTGTCGTCTCGTTGTTGTAGAAGATGACGCCGTTCTCCTCCGGGTTTTCGCCCCACGGCAACGAGCGTGTCGTGTAGCTCCAGTACCCCTGAGACGCCAGGGAGGATTCCAGCCACTGGGCCCGCTTCCAGCCCGTCCCGTCCTGCAGCGAGCCGCCTGGCCACGGCCCCCACTGGTCCAGGGGCTTGACCCAGCCGTCGCGCGACCACATGTTTGGGCGGTTCGTCTCCATGTAGGCGTATCGGTCCACCTGGTTGCGTGTGTCTTCGACCGTGCCGTAGTAGACCAGGCGGCGGAAGTTGTAGTCCCACACGCCCGGCTCGTCACTGGGGTCAATGAACGGGTACGTGCGCTCCGTCGGAGAATTATTGACGACCGAATCCGTGAAAATCGAGGCCACGTTCGTGATCGTGAAGGTCGCTGCACCCTCGGGTTCCTGGGCTGCCTGTGCGGGCTGCGCGGTGGGGGTCGTGACCGCGAGGCCTCCCACCGCCATCACCGCCGCGCACGTTCCGGCCATGACGCGCAGGAATCGCGGCGCGCGGTGGTGTACGTGGGTACCGGCATCGTTCCCTGCCGGGGTGCCCGTCGTGGGGGCGGTGCCCCGCGAGGCGTTTCGGTCGTGTGTGTCTGTCAGTTCCATGCCTACTCCGTCGCGGCGGGTCATTGTGCCCGCTGGTTATCGCCAAACTAACTGATGACAATGCTATCTGTGCCGGTGGGCACCTGCAAACATTTGTCACAGCAGGGTGGTTTTCGGAGTAATCGGATAGTCAGGAGTCGCAGTAAAACCAGTATTATCGGGCTAGTTCTATGCGTTTGTGGGATGTGTTACATGTTTGACATATGGAGTGCTCAGCATCCTATCGGGGGAGTGTTAGAGGCTTGTCAGTGGTGCTTTTGCCCCCGATCCCGTCCGGGCCTGGCTAGCACTCGACGACGTTGACGGCCAGGCCGCCCTCCGAGGTCTCCTTGTACTTCGAGAGCATGTCGTTGCCGGTCTGGCGCATCGTCTCGATGACGACGTCCAGGCTCACCATGTGCCGCCCGTCGCCCCACAGCGCCATGCGCGCGGCGTTGATCGCCTTGACGGCCGCGATCGCGTTGCGCTCGATGCACGGCACCTGCACGAGGCCCGCCACCGGGTCACAGGTCAGCCCCAGCGAGTGCTCCATCGCGATCTCTGCTGCGTTCTCCACCTGCTGCGGGGTGCCGCCCAGCGCCTGGGCCAGGCCGGCCGCCGCCATCGCCGAGGCCGACCCGACCTCGCCCTGGCAGCCGACCTCGGCACCCGCGATGGACGCGTTCGTCTTGATCAGCGCACCGATCGCTGTGGCGGCCAGCAGGAACTCGTGCACGAGGGCTCGGCGGCGCGCCGCGCACTCCTCCACGGACGAGGCCGTGGCCTCGTCGCCGGAATCCGTGCACTCTGCCAGCGAGTCGGCAGAAGGGCTGGGCGTCATGCGAATGTGGCGCAGCGGCTGGACTGCCCCGTCCTCCGTGGCAGGACCCGCCGCCACGCCCGGCACCGAACCCGTCTCCGGGCAGTGCGTCACCAGGTAACCCAAGACCGCCGGGATCACGCCCGCCGCACCGTTCGTTGGTGCCGTCACCACGCGGTGGCCCGCCGCATTCTCTTCGTTCACAGCCAAGGCGAACAGGTTGACCCAATCCATCGCTCGCATGGGATCCGCCGTCGTCGACGCCCACGCAGCGCCCGCCGCGCGGCGAGCGCTTGAGTCGGCCCCGGCCTCGTCCATCGACTCCATGGGCGATGCGGGGATGCCCGTCAAGCGCTGGGCGAGTTTTCCGGCGAGCGCGCGGGCGCGGCGCGGTACATCCAAGCCGCCCGGGAGGATGCCTGCCGCCGACGTGCCCGCGTCCACGCAGTCGAACATCGTGTCCGCAATGCGATCCAGGTAGGCGTTGAGTGTGTCGCGCGGGCGCACTGCCTCCTCATTCGTACGCACGAGGTCCGCGATGCTCAGGCCGGCCTCGTCGCACTGGGCGAGCAGCTGCGCCGCCGACGCGAAGGGGTGCGGTGCCGGAATGTCGATGCCGACGCCGGCCTGGCTGGAGGCGAGAGAGGAGACCTCGGGATTCTGCGGGTCGTCGTTCGTCTGCAGCATGACGAAGCCGCCGCCCACCGAGTAATAGGTGCGCTGGAGGATGACGCCGCCGTCCTGGCCGGTGGCCGTGATCGTCAGCGCGTTCACGTGATAGGGGAGGACCGTGCGTGGGACGAAGCGGATGTCCTCGGCGATGTTCAGGGGAATGCGCGTGCCGCTCGGCAGCGTGAGTGTACCCGTGCGCGCCAGTGTTGGCAGAATCGCCTCCACCGTGTCGATATCCACCGTCTCCGGGTCGTAACCCGCCAAACCCAGGAGGACCGCGCGGTCCGTCGAGTGGCCTCGGCCCGTCGCGCCCAGCGAGCCGAACAGATCAATCGTGATGTGCGACGGCGGCGTCAGCGCCGTCAGCTCTGTCGTGAACGCGAGTCCCGCGCGCATCGGCCCCACCGTATGCGACGACGATGGCCCGATACCGATGCGGAACATGTCGAACACCGACAGCGGGTGCGGCGCATCGTGCGCGGCGACCTCACCCGAGACGATAGCGGCGGGCGTGGGACGCGACGGGTCGTAAGCGGTAACGGGCGCGCCAAGCGCGACGGGGCGAAGATCCATGCGCCCTATTGTGCAGGTGCTCGGCTCCTCGCGCGTGACGAGGCCGGGGTGGGGCGTGTGAGAAGGCGGTGAGTGGGAGGTGGAGGGCGATGTGTGTGCGATGCAGTGTGGGCGTCCAGGGCCTTCGGGAGTGGGGTGACGGGGCGTGCGGCACTGTTTGTGCGAGGTGTCAAGTTGCGTCTAGTTCCGCATTTTGATTTGTTGCCAGCCGTTAAAAATGGCAAAGCAACGACGCATATCGCGCCGATTTAAATTGATACCATCTGGTAAAACGGCAAACTTCTGCGGAAATAGACCTTGACTGTTATTCTGTAACGTAAGCCACGAGGAATGTAGTGAAAATCGGGTTGCATTTTTCAGTAACCGCGTCGTAGGCTGGGTGTCATCAAGGTTGTGGAAAAACTGAACCGAACATCCCACCGGCACCACAGCGAAGCAAGGGACCTGAGGAGAATGATCAATGGGAACGAGTCGAGCGCGCGCAGGACACGCGCGGCACACGCGAACAGGGTTCCTGACCCGCGCACTGGCCGCGCTGGCCGTCGCCGCTACCGCCGCCGGAACGATTGTCGCCACCCAGGTCACCACCCCCGAGGCGGCCCAGGCCGCCCAGGAGCCCGCCGCCACCAAGATTGATGTCGGTGAGGTCTCTGCATGGATGGGTAAAGGCGTTACCAACAACTCCGAGACCGACACGACCACCGACTACAACAACTTCATTCGCTACGGCATCGTCAAGGGCATGACAGAGAATCGTGTGCGCACAGGCGATACTCCGACCACGACGACGCTCGGCGGTCCCTACGCGAAGGCGAACGACGCGTGGACCTACATTGCACGTGGTGCCCCGTGGAAATGGGATGAGCAGACCGCCGACTGGGGTGACTCCGCCGCCAGTAAGGCATGGATGCAGGCCCACTTCGAAAAGTGGAGGGATGCAGGCAGTAAGGCCATCTGGGTGAACGGCCAGAGCGCCATCGGCTTCAAGCCAAACAATCCCGGTCAGGTTGCCCCTGGACAGACCTTCCTGCTCGGCGCGATCCGTCACAACAACTTGCCGATTGGTGGTACCCAGCAAATTCAGCAGTACCTGCACTCGTCCCTCAATCTGCAGCTGACCGGGCTGATTCCTGGCGACACCGGCGAGTCGTACCCATTCGTCAATTACGAGTCTTTCAACACCTTGGCCTCGACGATCATCTACCGTAAAGGCGGTGCCTACGTCAAGACGGATGGCGTATCCGGCTTCTGCTCTCCCCAGTTTGGTCGAAACGGCTGGGATGCCACCCAAAAAATCAACAACAAGTTCCCTCGTGATCTTGTTCTTTCTGGTGAAGCGGGTCGTCCCGGCTACACGGCCGCTGGTGACTTCATTGGTCCCGCCTACGAGCCGGATCTGGCCAACGCAGCCAATCCCTCAGAGGGCTACGTCAATAAGCCCGAGTCTCGTTCCGGACGCATGTACTGCGTCAAGTACGTGGGCGAGGGCAACGGCGACTACGACCTGTACAGCCAGTACTACAACGGCGGTGCGGAGCAGCCTCACGACCAGCTGACGAAGGAACAGACCTTGCCTCGTACCTGGCCCGGTGCGAAGGGTAACGTCAACGAAAACCCGTACGTCTCCGATACCGTCAAGCTCACGAAGACTGCTTCGGACCGTACTTTCACGAAGAACGGTCGTACCTACCGTCTGCACCTGTGGGGTTTCGTCCCCGCGAACAATGCGACCAACTTCCTGACCCCGGAGAACTTCAACTCCATCCCGACGGCTGACTGCCCGGCGTCCCCGTCGGTAGACGCCAAGCGCACCGACACCTTCGTGACGCAGGAACTCTCGGTCAACTATGCCTGCCTCTACGGCGTCATCACCGAGGAGCGAAGCGTGCGCATCGTGAAGTCCATCGAGGACCCCTCGAACATGTACCCAACGATCCCCGCCGCTAACTTCACGGTGACCACGGGCTCCACCTGGGCGGACAACACTGACCGCACCCCGGCGACGACCGGCACCGTGACCGTCACGAAGCCCACGGCCTCGTCCGCCCCGGCCAAGACCTCGTACATCTCCGCAGCCGACCCGGTCGCGAGCCTGACCCCCACCGGTTTCGGTGCGGCGAACGCGAAGTACGACTCGACCTTCATCCCCTTCGAGGTCGGTAACTCCGACTTCACCATCACGGAGAAGGACATCAGCACCGGCGGCGACGACAAGTGGAACCTCAAGGACATCCAATGCGTCAACGGCATCGGTGAAGACGTCGCCGTGACCAAGACCGAGCGCGGCGTCAACTTCAAGAACGTCGGCGGCGCAGCGTCCAACGAGGCAGCCCCCATCACCTGTACGTTCGTCAACGAGTACCAGTCCCCCGACCTGCGCGTCGCGAAGACCATCGAGGTGAACGGCGGTGCCAACGGTGCCACCAGCTTCACCGTGGACTACAAGATCGTCGCCACCAACGACGGCACGCTGGCCGCTAACACCGGCAAGCTCACCGACAAGCCCGACTTCGCGAAGGGCCTGGAGATCCAGTCCGCGAAGATCGCCGAGACCCAGGCGGGCCTGGACACCGCGTCCGACGCCACTGCCACGGGCGGCGTCTACACGCTGACCGATGGCGTCGAGCTGGCTGCCGGAGCCTCGAAGGAATACTGGATCCGTTTCGCGGTCACCCGTAACCCCGCGGCAACCGGCTACAACGAGGCCGACTTGGCTTGTTCCATCGATGGAAATGGTGTACGCGTCCCCGGCAAGGGCCTCTTCAACGAGGTTTTGGTCGACGACCGTAAGGACAGCGACGGCGACTACAACAACAAGGATTGTGGCCCGACCGTCCCCCACGACTTCGTCGTGCTCAAGGCCGGCACCCAGAACATGGGCGCCACGTTCACCGATCCGACGAACCAGTACACCTACGGCGACAACAACGACGCGATGTACCCCCTCAAGGGCGCAGAGTTCGCGATCTACAACGCCAACCCCAACACGGACGCCAACGCCACCGTGGTCAAGACCCTGACCCAGGCCACCGCGACCGACGGATACTACTGGAGCGTGGGCGACCTCAATATCGACACCCCCTACTGGCTGGTCGAAACCAAGGCCCCCGCAGGACACTCCCTCCTGCCCCAGCCCCTCGAGTTCAAGCTGACGACCGCCCGAGCCGACGGCTCCGGAACGACGGTTGAACTCGCGGCCGACGCAACCGACGCGGCCAAGTGGGCAAAGGGTGCCGCCCAGGCCTTCTCCTCCGAACTGAACACTGACTCCGTGGAGCAGGGCTTCGTCATCGACGGCACCAACAAGGCCACCCTGGTCGTCAAGGACACCGAGGTTGGCGAGCTGCCCAAGGCCGGCAGCACCGGAATCTTCCCCTACATCGGCGTCGCAACGGCGCTCATGTGCGGGGCGATGGTGATGACCGTGGTCACCACCAAGAGGCGCAAGGCATACGCCTGAGCCACCCATGAGGTCCCGTGACCACGGCGACCCACCATCAGAAAAAACTCCCGAAATCACACACACAGGAGAAAGAAAACCTATGAGCACCACGAAGACCCGCCGCAGCCTGAGCCTGCTCGCAGCCTTCGCCGTCGCCGCTGGCGCGCTGGCCCTGCCCGCCGCCACCTCCGCGACGCAGGCCGCCCCCGCCTTCGGCCTCGCTGCCACGACCGAGCGCGCCCCCTCGCTGGTCGACCTCGACGCCACCAGGACCGGTTCTATCACCATCCACAAGCTGGTGAAGGACGACACCAACGGCACGACCGCTGGCAACGGCCTCGAGGACGCCACCGCCACCGGCACGCCCCTGGACGGCGCGACCTTCACCGTCGAGAAGCTGACCAACGTCGACCTCACCACGCAGGCCGGCTGGGAGAAGCTCGCTGGCTACAACGGCAACGTTGACACCGCGAAGGCTGACGGTACCGACGCGGCCATCACGAAGACCACCGCCGGTGGCGGCCTGGCTGTCTTCGACGGCCTCACCGTCGGTGCCTACCTCGTGACCGAGACCGCGACGCCTCCCGGCTACGTCGGCTCCAAGCCCTTCATCATCACGGTGCCCATGACGCACCCGACCGACCTCAACAAGTGGGTCTACGACGTCCACGCCTACCCGAAGAACTCGAAGGCTAACATCGACAAGACTGTCAAGGACGATACCACCCCGGCCATCGGCTCCGAGATCTCCTACACCCTGAAGTCCGACGTGCCCGCCGCCGAGGCCCTCGACTACTACGATGTCGTCGACCAGTACGACAAGCGCGTCGAGCTGCCCGAAGCCGGCATCACCCTGAAGATCGTCGACGGCAAGACCGGCGAGGTCGCCCTGGTCAAGGACACCGACTACAAGCTGATCTCCGCCGACGGCACCGACGGCAAGACCAAGTTCTGGACCGCCGAGTTCACCGCGGCCGGCCGCCAGAAGCTGCTCGACAACCGTAAGGACGACACCACCAAGGTCCAGATGGACCTGGTCGGCACCGTCAAGGACAAGGTGGAGAACGACGGCCTGTTTAAGAACAAGGCCATCCTGCTCCCCAACGCCCCCTCCAACGGCTGGACCCCCGGCTCCGGCACCGTTCCCCCGCCGGACTACCCGAACTCCGAGGTCGTCTCCAAGTTCGGCAAGGTGAAGATCACCAAGGTCTCCGCCAAGGACACCGCCGCCAAGCTTCAGGGTGCCGAGTTCGAGGTCTACCAGTGCACGCCTCAGTCCACCCCGACCGCGAACTTCGAGTCCGTCGACGCCACCCTCGACAAGAAGCTGAGCCCCGCCGGCACGTCCACCTACACCACCGACGCCAACGGTGAGGTCACCATCGACGGCCTGCGTAACAACGACTGGGAGAACAACGAAGCCGTCACCAACCCCGGCTGGTACTGCCTCGTCGAGACCAAGGCCCCCGAGGGCTTCGAGCTCCAGACCCGCCCGATCGCCTTCCAGGTCCTGCAGACCAACTCCACCGCTGACAACGAGTACACCCTCGCGACGACCGTCAAGGACGTCCCCACGAACGGTGGCTTCAACCTGCCGCTGACCGGTGCTGCCGGCGTCGGCGTCCTGATCGGTGCTGGTGCCCTCCTCGTGGGCGGCTCCGCTGCGATCGCGCTGGCCAACAAGCGCCGCAAGGAGCAGGCCGACGCCTGATCCTCGCTAGCTAGCGACACACAGGGGGGTGTGGACCCGCAGGTCCGCACCCCCCTCGCGTTGCCCGCAACCCGCCCACAGCGGTACTACCCTGTAACCAGACAAACTGCCCCGGCCTCGGCAATGAACGGAGAAAGCGTGAGCACCCAAGCGCCCGACAAGAAGAAGATACCCCTCAAGCGGCGTCTCCTGGCCATCGCGCCCCCCATCCTGCTGCTCGCCGGCATCCTGGTCCTCCTGTACCCCGTCTTTGCGACCCAGTACAACAACTATCGCCAGGAATCCATAGCCTCCCAATTCAGCGCCGTCGCCGAAGACGCCGGCCCCGACGCCGTCGCCGAAAACCTGCGCCGTGCCGATGAGTACAACGCCAACGCTGCCGAGTCACCGATCCTCGACCCCTGGCTGGACGCGCAGCGCCCTGGCACCGAGGCCTACCAGGAATACCTGAGTCAACTCAACATCAACGACGTCATGGCCACCGTCAAGATCCCCGCCATCAACGTCAACCTGCCCATCTATCACGGCACCGAAAGCGCGACCCTCGACAAGGGCATCGGCCACCTCTTCGGCACCGCCCTGCCCGTCGGCGGCGAGTCCACGCACACCGTCCTCACCGGACACACAGGCCTGGGCACCGCCACCATGTTCGACCAGCTCACCAGCCTCAAAGAAGGCGACGTCTTCTACATCGAAGTCCCCGGCCGTCACCTCAAATACCAAATCAACGACATCCGCGTCGTCCTGCCCAACGAGACTGAAACCCTCAACAAGGTCGCAGGCAAGGACCTGGCCACCCTCATTACCTGCACGCCCTACGGCGTCAACACCCACCGCCTCCTGGTCACCGGAGAGCGTGTCCCCATGGACGAAGAAACCGTCGCCGCCGAATCAGCTCAGGTCAAGGGAACCGTCCTGCGCCCGTGGATGATTGCTATCCTCATCGCCGTCGCCATCATCCTCCTGGTCTCCGCCATCGTCTGGGCGCGCTCGCGCAAGCGCCGTACCGAAGAACCCGCGCAGATCGACGAGGCCGTGGCTGGCACGGGTGCAGCGGGCACTGCTGCGGGTGCTGCTTCGGTTGGTGGGGCTGCTTCTACGGTCGCCGCTCCCGCCGCCGTGCCCGACCTGCTGACCTCCGCCGACCAGATCACTGACGACGAGATCAACGCGGGGCGTACTGCGGCCCTGCGCAAGATACTGGAGGAACGCGGCCGAGAATAAGAGACTGACTTCTGTTTCAGATCCGGTCAGGTGGCCCTGAGGGGACACATGGCCAACTCCTCCACGCAGCGAGGAACCCTCCTTTCGCGGCGTCCCACGGGCCGCGCAAGATGCGTAAGCGCGCGAGTGTGAGCGACCACGCTCACCCGCGCGTTTGCGCGTATCTACATTCAAGCCATTCGGTAACTGTGAAATGACCTGGAGCCTACGCACAGAACCCGCCCCGCGCCAGCCCCGCACTGAGTGCGAGGAGCAGGCCCCGGCCTCGTCCCACCCACACCCCAAGGAACACACGACGGGCGAGGCGAGCGAGACCCGAGGAGGCCTCGTCACCTACCATGGACGCATGAACCTCAGCTTCCCCGAGCGCATCCGCGTCGACGCCATCATCCAAGCCGCCATGGACATGGAGGCCGCGCCCCTCCTGCACGCACTCACGCCCATCGGCGACGACGAAACCCCGCAGGCCCTGCTGGCTGGCACCCACAAGACGCAGCGCTACGCGCTCGGCGAACTCGACGGGAAAACCGTCCTCGTCGTCACCTCCGGCATCGGCCTGGCCAACGCCGCCTCCGCCACCGCGCGCGCCCTCACCCTCGTCGACGCACCGATCGTCATCGCTGCCGGCACCACCGGCGGACTCGCCCGCGACATCAACGTCGGCGACATCGCCGCCGGCACCACCGCCATCTACGGGCAAGCCGATGCCACCGCCTTCGGCTACGCCATGGGCCAAGTCCCCCAAATGCCCGTCGACTAC
>ERZ773011.56-NODE-56-length-29354-cov-14.3175_pt1 | contig 29354 bp, 16 predicted proteins | sample MGYA00580662_ERZ773011 | MGnify/ENA primary metagenome ERZ773011 (study PRJEB29015, sample SAMEA2738118) | human oral metagenome | biome: human oral; feature: human-associated habitat; material: saliva | place: China | collected 2169 ... | reverse complement strand
CGCCCAGGGGCGCGATCACGTCCAGGCAGCTCTGCTCGAAGTGGTTGATGAGCTGGGAGAGAGCCGCGGCGTCCAGGTTACGTACCAGGGAGGTGTACGAGACCAAATCTACGAATCCTACACCGCGCACCAGGGGCAGGCGGGATAGGCCGGAGGTGGTCACGTTATTTTCGCGCAATCCCAGGCGTAGGATTCCGGCGTACATCTGGCGGCGGTATGCGTACAGCGCCAGGCGTTCGAGAACCTCGAGGTAGCGCGGGAAGTCTTTAAGGAGCTTGCGGCGGGCATCATTATCGTCGAGGTTTTCGGTGACCATAATGTTGTGCACCAGCGCCTCAATCTGCCAGGCGACGGTACGGTCGGTCAGCTGGCCTTCAGCACGCACGAGGGATGCCACATACTCCATGCGGATGTCGCCTTCTTCGTCCAGCTTCTGCAGGTCGGCGAGCATCTGCACATCTGTTTCAGTGAAGTAGGGCGCGTGGTCGGCGATGGTCGGGAAGCCCATGTTGTGCCAGATGCGCTGCGCGGTTTTCAGAGGAATTCCGGCATATTCGGCAGCCTGTACGGGGGTGTAGCGGCGGCCCTGACCCAGGAGCGACTTTTCGAGCGCGCGAATTCCTGCCTTGGATTCCTCGTCGCGGTAGATATTGTTCTGCGCGAGGTTCTGCAGGATTCTGAGGTTGAGCATTTGGGTTTCGGGACCCATGGTGGCGCCGGTGTCCTGCGGAGAGTGCGCAGGTTCGTGGCGGTCTGCCGTGCTCATTGCCGCTGCCGTTCCTTTCATCTCTACCGGAAATTACTGCCTGGTTTATACCGTGGTGGCGCCAGGTTGGTGACGCTAGGTTACGTGGTACCTCGTTGTGCTCTGCGGGTTTCGCATTGCGTCGCTGCGATGATGCTCACCGTGTAGCGCTTTGTTAATATACCCCTCCACAGTGGTGTTTGGGTCACAAAAGCGCCCGCACCCTAGGATAGTTTAGTGGAGTAATTCACATTTAAGAATACTCTAGTCCGCATTTTTTCGGCAGATTAACCGACGGGTTTAGGCTCTGAGCCAATCCGACAGTACCCACCTGAGCCGGCGGCAAGGGGCGAAGAAGCCCTAAATATAGCGAGCACGCAGGGCGTAGTAGTCGCGTCGGGCGGCCTTAATTTCTTTTTCAAAACGCTTGGGCTCGGGCACGTAGGTTAGGCGGTGGTGCACCCCGCGGCAGACCACGTACACCGAGCCGTAGCCCAGCCACGCCCCCGGGCCGCGCTGTTTTGCCCAGCGCTCCCCCATGGAATCCAGGTAGAGGGATTCGTCGCCGCTGCGAGTCATCATGCCGCGGCGCACCACGAGCCGGTGGGTGGTCAGCAGGTAGTAGGTGGTTGCCCAACGCCAGCCGGTGCGCACGGCACTAATCAGGGCACCTATCGCACAAATCATGCCGAGAGTCCACAGAATCGGTGAGGACCGTGCCGTGGAGGCGAAGGTTGAGGCGGCGATAGCAACCAGCAGGTAGGCAAGCGTGGGCAGCAGGGCACCGTAGTGCTGTCGGGTCGCAATGATGACATGCTCACCGGGGTTGAGTTTTCCGCGCAAACGCATGGTGTTCCTTAGCTGTGCTGGTTGTTATGTTCCGGCTGGAGGCGCCGGTTGAGGTGGTGTGGGTTGATGGAGTTGCCGTGCCGGGCAGAAGTTTTATGGGCTGAAATTCTAGGGGCTGAAATTTTAAGGGTTGGTTCTAGTGTGCCTGCTGAAAATCTCCGTAGCTACCGTTGGCGGGGCGAAGGTGCTCAATATCGCCCACCGCGTAGGGCTCTAGGGTCCCATCCTCGCGGCGAATGAGGATGCGGCCCTGCGCGTCGAGGTCTTCGGCGGTGCCTTCTACAGTGCTTCCGTCGGGCAGGCTCATGCGCACGCTGGCTCCGAGGGTTGCGGTGGCGGCGCGTGCCTGGTCGAGCAGGCTGATGCTCTGTGGGTTGAGGGGGTCGCGGCGTTCGGGGTCGCCGCCAGCGCGCACAAAGGCGCGGTAGCGTCGGGCGAAGATGCTCAGCAGTCGGGTGAGCACCTCGGAGGAGTCGATGACCTGCCCGGTGCACAGGCTCAGGCTGGTTGCGGTGGGTACGGGCAGCTGTTCGGCGGACATGTTCGTGTTCTGGCCGATGCCCACAATAATGCTACGCTGCCCCTCGGTAGAGCCACTTTCGGGAACGAGCTGGGCGAGGATCCCGCAGCCCTTGGCGCCCTGTGCGATGACGTCGTTGGGCCATTTGAGGGCGGCGTCCACGCCGTAGCTGCGCCAAATATCGACCACACTGAGCCCGGCGATGAGGGTCAGCCAGTGGTAGCTGTCTTCGGGTAGTTCTCGGGCGAGCGGGTTGGTGGAGGCGTGCGGGCGCACCACGATACTTGCGGCGAGGCAGGCGCCGGGAGGGGCGGTCCAGGCTCGGGCGAGGCGGCCGCGTCCGGCGCTTTGGTAGAGGCTGGCGTAGACGGACAGCTCGCCGAGCTGTTCGCGTTCGGGGTCTGTGCCGTCCATGAGAAGTTCGCGGGCGCGGGTGGTGGTGGAGTCGACTTCATCGTAGAGGTTTACGCTACAGTACCCGGTTTCCATTGCGATGGTGCGGATGCGCGGCGCATCCAAAACCGAATGATCGCTCTCGGTGTACATGTTCTTCTCCACGGCTTGCGCCTTTCTACTCTGCTCGAAACTGCTCTGCAGTATGCCGACCCGCTTTCAGCTCACCGCCAAAACCTGCCGGTTTCTGCCGAGTCGCACTGGTTTCTCACCATATCAATTTCTTGCCGCCGGTGGTGCCCACCAGGCGCCCAAGACGGTACATTAGACAGTGAGGGTGCATGAAGCACCGACCGGCTGCGGAGATTCCTCCGCCCTGCTCGAAAGAAGACCGCTATGGCTTATTACGCAATTACTTACGTTTACGCTGCTCCCGAGGAGCAGGCGAAGTACCGTCCGGCTCACCGTGAGTACCTTGGTTCGCAGATTGAGGCGGGCAACCTGATCGTTTCCGGTCCCCTGCTGGATGGTGAGACTCCCGCCGGCGCTCTGCTGATTGCAAAGGTCGACTCCGTTGAGGCAGCTGAGAAGCTGGTTGCTGGCGACCCGATGAACATTGGTGGAGCGGTTCTGTCTCACACCATCACCGAGTGGAACCCGGTTCTGGGCACCATCTAAGCGTCATTTCACGCTGGAAAAGCTTGAACGTAAACCCCCTTTTCGCCTGCAAGGATTGCCGGTGCGAGAGGGGGTTTTCTGCATCGTGTCTTTGCGCCCCAGATGCCTCTTCCGCACTCTTCGCGCATCATTACGGGTACTGAGTGCATAAAAGTGTATCTAGTGTTGATATTCTGGCTTCTCACCTGGCATATGTGCCCTAGTTCGCACTATAGTTGAGGGATATGCACATTGTTCAAGAGCGCCTTTCGGGGCCTTCTGAGCAACCATCACCGCAACCACTGGCTCCCGACAATCGGGTGGAGCAGGAACGAGGAATAATGTCCGAGAACCTCCAGCAGGAATTTGATTTGAGCACCACCGCCGGTAAGCTCGCTGATTTTTATGCACGTCGAGAGCGCAGCTTTGCGCCCAGCGGTGAGGCAGCTATCGAGAAGCAACACGCACGCGGCAAGAACACCGCCCGCGAGCGCATCGACATGCTTCTGGACGAGAGTTCTTTCGTAGAGTTTGACGCCCTCGCCCGCCACCGCACCACCGCATTCGGCATGGAGGCGAAGAAGCCTCTGGGTGACGGTCTGGTCTCCGGTTACGGCACCGTGGATGGCCGCCTGGTCGCCGTGTATTCGCAGGACTTCACCGTGTACGGTGGTTCTCTCTCGCAGGTGAACGGTGAGAAGATTGTGAAGGTGCAGAAGTTCGCGCTGAAGAACGGCTGCCCGGTTATCGGCATTAACGACGGTGGTGGCGCCCGCATTCAAGAGGGCGTGGCTTCCCTGGCGATGTTTGCCGATATTTTCCGCATGAACGTGCGCGCGTCCGGTGTGGTGCCGCAGATTTCGGTCATTATGGGTCCCTGCGCTGGCGGTGCCGCGTACTCCCCCGCTCTGACTGACTACATCATCATGGTGGATAAGACTTCGCACATGTTCATTACCGGCCCGGACGTCATTAAGACCGTGACCGGCGAGGACGTGGACATGGAAACCCTCGGTGGTGCGCGTCAGCACAACTCTGTGACCGGTACCAGCACCTACCTGGCTGAGGATGAGGAAGACGCGTTCGACTTTGTGCGTGAGCTTCTGGAGTTCCTGCCCTCGAACAACCTTGCCGAGCCCCTGCCCCTGGAGCACGACCAGGAGCCCGTGGTAACCGTGGACGATCTGGATTTGGACACCCTGATTCCGGATTCGGCAAACCAGCCCTACGATATGCGCGCGGTCATTGAGTCCGTGGTGGATGACGGCCACTTCCTGGAGATGCAGGCGCTGTACGCCCCGAACGTGATGATTGGTTACGCCCGCGTTGAGGGCCGCACGGTCGGTATTGTGGCAAACCAGCCGATGCAGTTCGCCGGTTGCCTGGACATTTCCGCCTCCGAGAAGGCTGCCCGTTTTGTGCGTCACTGCGATGCGTTCAACATTCCGATTCTGACTTTTGTGGATGTTCCCGGCTTCCTGCCCGGCACCGATCAGGAGTTTAACGGCATTATTCGCCGCGGCGCTAAGCTGCTCTACGCTTACGCGGAGGCGACCGTTCCGCTGGTTACCGTCATTACCCGTAAGGCGTACGGCGGTGCGTACATTGTGATGGGTTCGAAGAAGCTGGGTGCCGATATTAACCTGGCGTGGCCCACCGCTCAGATTGGCGTGATGGGTGCTCAGGGTGCGGTGAATATTCTGTACCGTCGTGAGTTGGCTGCGCTGGCGGCTGAGGGTGGCGATGTTGAGGCACGCCGCGCTGAGCTGATCTCCAAGTATGAGGAAGAGCTGCTGAACCCGTACCAGGCTGCTGAGCTGGGTTACATTGACGAGGTTATTGCCCCGAGTGAGACTCGCGTGCGCATTATTTCTTCGCTGCGTGCCCTGCACGATAAGCGTGCATCTACCCCGGCAAAGAAGCACGGCAACATCCCGCTGTAGGCTTCCGTTGTGCGTTGTGCCCGCGCCGCCTGTGGCGCGGGCATTCCCAGGATTTTAGGTTTTCTCAGGATTTTAGGTTTTAAGGAGGCGTGCCTTTGGCAGGCTACAACCCGCTGAGTTATTTCTCATTCGGTAAAAAGAAGGATAGTTCGGAGGCTACTGAGAGCACCGAGCAGCTTGAGCGTAGCTCCGCACGTTCTTCTGCGCACGCGGATACCGCCTCCAGCGCCGCGAAGGATTCTGCTCAGTCTTCGGTAGATACTGACGCTGAGCAGGAGCCGCTGCTGAAGGTGGTTAAGGGCTCCCCCACTCCGGAGGAGATTGCCGCCCTCACTGCTGTAGTGGCAATGATGCAGGCGAGCGCCGCGAAGCAGGAGCAGAACTTGCTGGTGGGTGCCGCTTCGCGCATCCTGAACCGCGGTCAGCGCCTGGGTGTTTCGTTGCGTCCCGGTCCCGGTTCGTGGAGGCGCGCTCGCCCCATGTAGCGCGGGCTGATAACTCTGCTTCTTATATTCCCGTCACGCCGGCTGGTGTGGCGGGAATATGTTGTTTTGCCTCAAATTCAGGATTTATATTGCGCTATTGAACATCTAATGCGCCGATTCTTGCGGTTTTGTCATATTAGAAACGATAAAGCGATGATGATACGCCCTGATGCTACGATGTATATACCGTCACATAAGTATTAATAATTGGCAGGGACCATGGCAAAGATGCTGAATAAAAACCATAGGCCCCCACCGGATGTCTACATCGCGCTTCTGTTGCCGACGCTACGGCGCTTGTCGAAGACTGTGCCCCGCACCGCCGCCTATGTTAGTGAGCAGTTGCGGCAACAGACTAAGGCGTTGGGGTCGAAGAAGAACCTACCGGCTCTTGAATCCACCGATTTTGCGGTGGCTGTGCGCACCACCTTGAAGATCTTGGTGGCACTTCGTTATGCCCAGCTTATGCCTCGTTTGACCCCGTGGGAGAAGAGGAAGTATCTGCTCACTCCCCTGGGTGCAGAGCTGACTTGCACCCCGCATCTGCACGGTTCGGTGCCGCCGCGGGTGGTGAAGCAGGTGCAGGCGTTGTGCGCTCAGAGTCTGACGGCAAAGAGCGCGAAGAAACTGAAGAAGCAGGCGAACGCGCTATTGGAGAATGCGGAGGAGGAGCATCGCCTCATTTTTGGTGCTTCTGATACCGGCGCCCTTCATGCTCTGCCGCATTTCTCAGGCGCTGATCAGGCTCAGCTGAACCCCGCTGCTTATGCTGCAGCCGATGCCGGCTACCCTATACCCGCCCAGAATTCTGCTGGAACTGCGAATTCTTGGCCTGCCGGTCAGTCTCCGCTGGATATTATTTTGCGTGCCAGCGAATCACCGGTCATTCACGCTCAGGCGGAATTTGCTGAGCACTTTACGCAGGATTTAATTCAGCATATTCACGCGGTGACGCCAGAATATTTTGAGCAGATTGTTGCCGATATTTTTACGGCTCTCGGTTTTACAACCGAGGTAACCGGTGGCGCCGACGATAAGGGCGTGGATGTTATTGCCCGCTACTCCGATGGCCTGGATTTTGCGCCGATTTATATTCAGGTGAAGCATTATTGCGGAACCATGAAGGTCACCCCTAACGAGATTCAGAAGCTTGCCGGTGCGGTGCTTCTGCACGGCGGTTTGCAGGGTGTTTTGGTGACCTGCGGTGCTTTTGCGCAGCCGGTGCCCAAGTATTTGCAGGGTTTGCCGGGCGCACGCAATATTGCTCTGGTTGATCAGCACCACTTGGTGGAACTGATGATTCGCCACCGTGTGGGAGTGCTTGATGGTGAGGGCGAGTGCGGTTACCGCATTGACGAGGAGTATTTTGCCCGCGGCATGGAGTAGCCCTCGCGGCTTGGAGTATCGGGGTGTTTTTGGGGCGGGTATTTCCCGCGAAATATCCCCGACCTTCGCGCATTTCCCGCATCATTTCACTTAATGTATTTTCACTTTTCCTTGAGGATATTTTTCACATATCGGCTGGTTTTAGAAATCTAGATAATTTCTTGAACCAGCCGATACAATGATGAAGGTAATGCGTTATATATTCTTCGCGTTATTTCACGAAGTGAATATACCCGCGACGGTCTAGACACTTCACCATAATTCATAGCGTTCTTTCCGAGTGCAGGTCGTAGAAGACGGTACGTGAGCGGGAGGGTCTGAGAAATCTGCCGTTCCTACTTCTCTTCACGTACTTCTCTCCACGAGGGGTTACCAAAGTGTCGGCGGGTTACCAAAGTGACGACCCAAAAATAAAGATGGTGTCGCCCAGTATTGTGTGAATATTTTCCCGTTCGAATGACTGCACTCTATGAAGAATGCCCGCACGATAAATAACACCAGATAAGGAGCCCAGCGTGGCTTTTGTGAATAAAACAATGCTCCATATCGACCATTCCGAATTGCACTCTTTGCAGCAGGAAACCTCGTGGGAGGCTCTACCCGAGGAAGCACGCACTCTCAGCGTTGCGGCGGCTTTCTCTCTGCTTCGCCATTTTGAGCGCGCTCAGGATCGTGGCGAGAAGGTTTTCTTCCCCGATATGTACACCCCCGTAGGTGTGGACCTGGGTTTCAACATGACTCAGCGTTTCATTGCGGTCGGTGACAATGTCCTCTTCCGCGAGGCGCTCAATAAGCTGATCGCGGCACTGGTCAATGCTGACTATCTTGAGGTGTCCCTCAGCCAGCTGCATCCGGGCAACCTGCACTACACCCTCAGCGAGGCTGGCCGCGAGCTGCTCAGCACCCCGAAGGAGCAGCAGGCGCAGGCTCTTCTGCCGGTTCTGCCTCTCCAGAGCGGCGTGTATCTCTACTACCTGAAGCAGTTCTACCCGGTTCTGCTCTCGCACATTACCGTGCGTGAGCTTCTGCCCATCGTCCTGAGCGTTACCCCCTCCTACCCCGCGGCGGCGCCCGTGAAGATTCGCGAGCTGGTGCTGCGCGAGTGCGGTTTTGTGCAGGGCTGGTACGGCCTGTCGTACCTGGAGCAGCGCATTATTGAGCCGGTGATTGCTCAGGCGCTGAGCCTGCTGACCCGCGAGGGCTACCTGCGCACCAAGACGATTCACGAGCACACGGATTCTCCGCTGACTCTGTACTCGCTGTCGCCTTCGGCGAAGGAGCTCGTGGCACGCTACGAGGAGACCGGCGTGCCAGCGAGCGAACTGAGCTCCGTACTGGCGCTGGTGAAGGATGAGGGTGCCTCCATTACGGCTGAGGATATTGCCGCAACCGATGCCCTGCTGACCCATATGGGCGTTCTTCTGCTCGACACCCTCAACGACCATGGCGCCGATGTGGAGCTGAGCCTTCCGAGCCTGGAGCAGGTCTTTGACCGCGATGAGCGCATCCAGCAGGCGTCCTCAAACCCCTATTTTGTGCAGATTGACGCGCAGGATTACCTCTACGATGTGCTGACCGCCCACCACTACCTATCTGAGCGTGAGACCGTCTACTCGCTGGGTCCTGCTTTCGCGCCGGCTCTGGCGCAGATGGTTGAGCCGAGCGTTCAGAAGCTGGTGGCTTCGGCTCTGCTGGATCCTGCGGCGGTGGACTCTCTGCCGTACCCGCATCAGCTGCTGTACCCGATTCTGAAGCTCGTGGAGGAGAACCCGCGTATCTCCTACTACGACATCTACGATGAGTTGAAGATCGCCCTGGATATCCCGTACCTGCAGGGTGAGGTTGCTCCGCACCGTTATAAGCTGACCCCGCGTCTGCGTAACCGCTATTCGGTGGCGATGCACGTGCTCAAGGGCGAACGCTACCTGAACGCTCTGCGTGAGGGTACCGGTCGTACCTCCCGTAAGAACCCGGAGCGTTATGAGCTGAGCGAGGCGGGTAAGGAGCTGCTCAAGCGATTCCCGGAGGGCGCTCCGGAGGCGGTGACCGCCCGCATGGCGCCGCTGCCGCCGCAGTCGCTCAAGCACAAGCTACCTCAGGATATTGCGGCTGAGTTGCAAGCTCGTGAGGAGGCTCTTCAGGCTGCTAAGGAGGCGCGTGCAGCGGAGCGTCAGGCTCGTCTGGCGGCTCGTGAGGGCGCTTCTCGTGAGCCGTTGGCTCCGGTGCCGGGTGCTTCTCCGGCGTTGTTGGCGCGTCCGGCTGGTTCGCCGGTAGCGGCTCCTACCCAGGCGGCTCCCGCCCAGGTTCCGGCGGCACCGGTCGCTGAGGCTGCCGCCCAGCCCGCTGTGTCCACCCCCGCTGTTTCTGTGCCCGTTGCTGCTCCCGTTCAGTCGGTTGTTTCCGCCCCCGCTGTTTCGGCTGCTGAGCCTTCGGCCGCGTTGCAGGTGGCTGCCGCTCAGGTGCGTGAGGCACTGAAGCGTTACCGTCAGGTCTTCCGCCGCGAGGCTCTAGCTCCGGCGCTGGCTCGGGTGTCTGAGGAGCGTTTCCGCAGCATTGGTTTCGATTTGTTCCTGATGCGCGGCTACACGGTAGAGGCTCTGGAGGCTCAGGGCGTGGACGGTGTGGCGACTCCCGCCACCGGCGAAAAAGAACGCGCATTCTACGTGCGTACTCTGCGCCCGGTAGCTGGCGGTGTGCTCTCCGCAAGCGTTCAGCCGCAGGATATTACCGCGTTCTTCCTGGCGATTCACGCCCGCGGCGGTCAGCTCGGCACCTTCATCACGAACGCACCGTTCAGCGATGAGGCGTACGACGAGTTCATCCGCTGCTCGACCAAGTACCCGAACATTCTGGTGGACTTGGTATCCGGCGATGAGCTGCAGGACCGCCTCATTGCGCACCGCCTCGGCGTGGTCGAGGGTGCGAACGGTCTGCTGGAACTCAACGGCGAATACTTCGCCGGCTAGCAGTTTTTAGCCTATTTTGGGGCGCCCCGGCCTTCTCTTTCCTGCACGTTCAGGTGGGAGAAAGCCGGGGCGTTTTCGCACCTTTACCCCGGTGAGTTGTCCACAAGTAAGCCGTTTTCCTCGCGTTCGGTGCCTCTCAGCCCGTAATATTGCCGGTTTATGCGACCCAAATCACCGAAAATCGTGGTTGAAGGCACACCCCTGCGTTAGGATATGAACATGAGCACTTACCAGGAACTTCCCAGCATCTACCGATTGAAGCGCTCGCTGACCGACGTCGATCAGATTGCTAACGAATACTTTGAAAAGGTCCTCGACCTGAACCCCGTCCATGCAACCGAGCTTGGTCGCAAAGGCGTAGAGACCCTATACCCCGATTACTCGCCCGCAGGCGAGAAGGCTTATGCGCGCCTTGCGAAGAAGACGTTGAAGAAGGTCGATAACGTCCTGCCTATTGATGACGTTGACCTGGTCACCCTGGATGCTCTGCAGGAGCGCCTGAGCCTGTACCGCAAGCAGTACAAGGCTGGCTTTGGTGGCTGGCAGCTGAACAATATTGCCTCCGTCCCGCAGGAGGTGCGCTCGGTCTTTGACCTGATGAAGCGCAACACCCAGCAGGACTGGGAGCACATTATTGGTCGTATGCACCGCGTGACCGAGGCGCTGGAGGGCTACATCCAGACTCTTGAGGCGGCTCGTGAAGAGGGCAAGGTTGCCCCGCGCCGCCAGGTGGATATTGTCATTGAGCAGACCGCCGCGTACTACGCTCCCGGTGGTTTCTTTGACGAGCTTGCCGCCGAGGTTGCCGCAGCTGTGCCTTCCCTGAAGGATGAGGCTGCCGCCGGTGCCGAGGCTGCCAAGGAAGGCTACCGCCGCCTCAACAGCTACCTGGTGGAGAAGCTACAGCCGGTCGCTCCCTCCCGCGACGCCGTGGGCCGTAAGGCGTACAGCCTGCACTCCCGTTCGTTCCTGGGTACCACGATTGACCTGGACGAAACCTACGCCTGGGGTGTGAAGGAGCTAGAGAGCATTATTGCTCGTCAGCGTGAGGTTGCCGAGGAGATTGAGCCGGGCGCAAGCATTGAGCGTGCAAAGCAGCTGCTCGATGAGGACCCGGCACGTCAGCTGCACGGCACCGACGAGTTGAAGGCATGGATGCAGAAGCTCGCCGACGCCGCGGTGGAGAACCTGGCAGGTAGCCACTTCGAGATTGGCGGCCCCATGCGCCGCATTGAGTGTTGCATTGCGCCCACGAACGAGGGCGGTATTTACTACACCGGCCCCTCCCCCGATTTCTCGCGTCCGGGCCGCATGTGGTGGTCGGTTCCCGAGGGTGAGGACACGTTCACTACCTGGCGTGAAACCTCCACCGTGTACCACGAGGGCGTTCCGGGCCACCACCTGCAGATCGCTATCGCTACGGCTCTGCAGGGCACCATGAACTCCTGGCGCACGAACATGCTGTGGGTTTCCGGTCACGGTGAGGGCTGGGCACTGTACGCCGAGCGCCTCATGGAGGAACTGGGCTACCTGAAGGATCCGGGTGACCGCATGGGCATGCTGAACGCTCAGCGTATGCGCGCCGCCCGCGTGGTCTTCGACATTGGTGTTCACTGCGAGATGCCGATTCCCGATGAGTGGGCTGAGCAGCTGGGCGTTGAGCCGGGCACCATCTGGACCTCTGAGCTGGGTTACGAGTTCTTGAAGCTGAACCTGGACGAGTCCGAGGGCCACTTGCGTTTCGAGTTCCTGCGTTACCTGGGTTGGCCGGGTCAGGCGCCGAGCTACAAGATTGGCGAGCGCCTCTGGCTGGAGCTACGCGATCAGGCTCTGCGCCGCGGCGATGACATGCGTGCGTTCCACACGCGTGCGCTTCTGCTCGGTTCGGTGGGTCTGGACACTCTGCGCCGCGCCCTGACCGATGAGATGATGCTTCCTCTGGATACTGAGGATGACGATGACGAGGACGACGAGTAGCCTCTAGACGAGTACCCTCTGGACTAGAGCCTCCGCATAGGAACTCCATACAGCGAGGCCTCCGCTTCAGCTTTGGCTGAGGCGGGGGCTTCGCTGTATTTCGTGTCTTCTGAGCGCTATCCGAAGTTTGCGGTGCCGGGGTCGGTGGTGCCGAATCCCATGCCGGTGGAGTCGTTCAGATCCACCAGGTGCGGGGCGAAGCGGCACCAGTAGTCGGTGAGCGCGCCGTTCGATTCGCGGATGCCCACGCCTACGGTGCGTCCGTCGACCACCCACACGCCGAGGATGGGGTGGCTGACCGGGTTGATGATGCCTTCGTAGCGCGGTGCCGGGATGTACTCCTGGTAGACGAATTCGCTTTCGGGGGCGTTGGCGAAGAAGTCGTCGTCTTCGGGTTTGATGAAGACGTCGTAGTCGGGGGCGTAGATTTCTACGCCGTCGCCTTCACGCCCGAAGATGGGCTTGCGAACCCAGTTGCGCATGCCGCCGCGGTGGCCCGCGTAGGTGGGTACGAGGTTCGGGTGGCCCGGGTACTTATCCCAGAGCGCGGCGAGCAGCAGCTTATTGGAGAGGAACATTTTCCACGCCGGCTCGATCCAGCGGTCCATGGCACCGTGGTAGGCGAAGAGGAGCTTGTCGTAGCCTGCTTCGCTGTCGGTGACCAGGTCTTCCCAGGGGTAGAGCTTGAAGAGGTTGGTGATGGCGCGTCCTTGGGCATCTTCCCAGCTCTTGGTTTCCTCGTTGAAGATGACTTCGTCGATGGGAATCATGTGGGTTTTGATGCCCGCCTGCTGTGCCGCGTAGGCGATGAGCCAGAGGTTGTTGTAGTCCTCGTTGTTCTCGTCAATCTCGGGGCTCACGTGCGCCAGGTGCAGTACGGGCTGCACGCCGGCGGTGATTTCGGGGGCGAAGATATGGCGCCAACGGTTGGTGAAGGCTTCACCGATTTCGCCCCAGTGGGCGTAGCCGCGGGTGTCGAGGCGCTGGTCTTTCGCCCAGGTTTTCTGGCTGACTGCCGCCTCCACGATGCCGGTGGGGGTGTCGGCGTTATATTCGAGCAGCTTCATGGGGTCGCCGGACACACCCGAATAGGTGAAGTCGAAGCGTCCGTAGAAGTCGGCGTCGCGGCGGTTCCAGGATTCTACGGCGAGGTTGAACGCCGCCTGGGGTAGACCGAGGGTGCCGAACGCGCCGGAGGCAATGTACTCGACGGTTTCTAAGCACATGCGGTGCATTTCTTCCGCCTGGGCGCGCACAGAGTCCATTTCTTGCGGGCTGAAAATGTAGGCGGCGTATTCGTTCCAGTAGTGGTCGGTGTCGTGGGGGCCGTCCACGCTGTAGGTGAGGCCTTCCTCAACGATGACGTTCTCCCAGTCGGGTCGGCCGACGGGAAATTCTTCACGGCGCATGAGGGGTTAGGCTCCTTCGAAGTGGTAAATGGAAAATAGTGAGGAAAATGCGGGCGGGACTGTTCAGTCCCTGCCCGCATTCAGCGTGATGGCTTATGGCTTAGCCGCCGGAGGTACCGCCGCCGGACTTGGAGCCGCCACCGAAACCGCCCTTGCTGCCGGACTTCGAGGAAGAGCCAGACTTGGACGAGGAACCCGACTTCGACGAGGAGCCGGACTTGGAGGACGAACCCGACTTGGAGGTGTTCGACTTGCTGTAGGAGCCGGTGCTACCGCTGTTGCTGGTGCCCTGCTTACCGCTGGAGACCGAGCCGGTGGTCTTATTACGCACCACGGAGGTCTTACCGGAGTTGTTGGTGCTGGTCACCTTACCGGAGGAGACGGTGGAGGACTTCTTCGCGCTGCGGTAGGAGTCTTCGAAGCCGCCACCCTTAGAAGACACGCCGCTGTAGACGGTGCCGTTGCTGGGGCGGGTGGTGCTGCCTCCGGAGAGCTTAGAGCCCACGGGGGGAATGTAGTGGGATCCGGAAGAATTCGCAGCGCTCTGGCGGCCCAGGTAGTACCAGAGGAACGCATTCGACGTGTTGTGGCTGGTGGTCGAGCCAGACGAAGTAGAACCAGAAGAACCGGAAGACCCAGAAGAACCCGAGGAGCTAGAGGAACCCGACGAGTTCGAGGAGCCCGAGGAATCACTACTGGACGAGTCGGTCGGCTCCTGAACGCCTGCCTTCTCACATTCGCTATCTTCCACGCGCAGGCCGGTCTTCGCGTCCTGGCAGACGCGGGCGTACTCTTCGCCCTGCGACAAGAATGTGTTCTCTTCCTGGTGCATGGAGTTGTAGGCGAAGATGCCACCACCAACCAGCAGCACGCCAGCGCCAGCTACGGCAATCATCTTGGCGAGGCCGGGGCGGGTCGCGCCCAGGTTCAGGGTCTGCTGGGCAGAGGTCTGTGCGGCGCGGGCAGCAAAATTGGCGACTGCTTCCATGCGGTTGCCGGGCTTCTTCGGGCCGTTGGGGGTGGTGGTTCCGCCGGGGTATTGGGGAGCAGAACTCATGCATCTCTCCTTGAAGGGTGGTGCGTGGCGTAACGCTCAACGCGTACATGAAGCTGAGTGGGTACAGCATCATCCGGCGACTTTCGCCGGATTATCGGTGTGGTTCCAGCATATCAAGCCCTGGCTTTCGGATTATTAGCTGACGGCAAAATCTCAGCAAGCTTCGCCGCATGTTGCGCCGTTGTTTCCCTTCTGTTTGCTTTTGCGGTGATTCCCGATGAACTATCAGCCGATTTCACCGCCTATTGGGGGCTGGATGCGCTGGTGGCAGTACTGCCAAAAGGTACCGCCGAAAGGTCACGATTCGTCATACATCCCCTACACTGCACCGGGTTGCAATACTTCTTCACACAAACTCGCGCCGGAGTGCGCAAAAGTTTTAGAGTATGCCACATGTCTACACCGCATGCATCATCTCGTTCACGTCTGCCCAAGTGGGCTACTTCTTTCGGCAACCAAATCATTGCCTCCCTCATTCTGGGTATTGTTCTCGGCGCGCTCGCCCTCGCACTGGGTGGGGACGCGAAGAGCAACCCCAACTGGCTCATGGTGACTCTGGATACCATCGGCTCTTCCTACGTCACTCTGCTGAAGGCGGCTGTTGTTCCGCTGATTTTCACCGCCGTGGTCGCATCCATCTCTAACCTGTCGCAGGTGACTAATGCGGCGCGCCTGGCAGTTAACACGCTCATCTGGTTTGCGATTACCGCGTTCTTCGCGGTACTCATTGGTATTGCGATGGGCCTCATTGTTCAGCCGGGCGTGGGCGCGCAGGTGCAGGGCAAGGCGTACACCGGCTCAACCGGCTCGTGGACCGCGTTCCTGACCGGTCTGATTCCGGTGAACTTCCTGGGTCTGGGCGTCAGCGCTAAGTCCGGTGATTCCGGTATCACCGCCTCGGCGTCTTTCAATGTGCTGCAGATCCTGGTCATTTCCGGTGCGGTCGGCATTGCCGCGCTGAAGGTCGGCGAGGCAGCCAAGCCGTTCATTGACGTGGTCAAGAGCGCTCTGGCGATTATTCAGAAGATTCTGTGGTGGATTATTCGCCTGGCACCGCTGGGTACCGTGGGTCTGATTGCTAAGGCGGTGTTCGCGTACGGTTGGGCGTCGATGGGTTCGCTGGTCGCGTTCGTTATTGCCCTCTACATTGGCCTGCTGCTGGTCTTCCTCGTGGTCTACCCGATTATTGTTCGCGCGAACGGCCTGTCGGTCCGTCAGTACTTCTCGGGCGTGTGGCCGGCGCTCCAGCTGGGCTTCGTGTCCCGCTCCTCGATGGGTTCGATGCCGATGACCCAGACCGTTGCCGAACGCAACCTGGGTGTTCCCCGCGCCTACGCATCCTTCGCCGTTCCGCTGGGTGCGACCACCAAGATGGACGGCTGCGCCTCGGTTTACCCGGCTCTTGCCGCGATTTTCGTGGCTCAGTTCTACGGTATTCAGCTGGACTTCACCCAGTACCTGCTGATTGTGATGGTGTCCGTGCTCGGTTCGGCTGCGACTGCCGGTACGACCGGCGCTATCGTGATGCTGACCCTGACCCTTTCCACTCTGGGTCTGCCGCTGGACGGTGTGGGTCTGCTCCTGGCGATTGACCCGATCGTTGACATGGGCCGCACCGCTCTGAACGTTGCCGGTCAGGCTCTGGTTCCCGCGATTGTGGCTCGCCGCGAGGGCATTCTAGACGAAGCGCTCTACAACGCTCCCCGTTCGGAGGGCGGCTTCGTAGCTCAGGAATTCTACGATGAGCACATCGCCGGTGAGGCGCAGCGACTTCACGAGGTGGAGGACGCGGTACGCCGCTAATCTGGCAAGCTAATCAGGCAAAGGTTCACGCGCACGGCGCTAGGCGGTACCGCTTAGCGCCGTGTAGCTTCTCCGCCTCCTATGCTTTCTCCCCCCCAGCATGGGCGCACAGCACGGGCGAAATACATTTGTCAAACGTCATAAAAACGTCACTATTGATTCTTCTTTTCTTTAATTCTTGAGAAGAGTTATGATTTTGAACGGCGTGTTCCATCTCCTACGTGGTTGAGGGGGATGGGACACGCTCTTTTTATGCCTCCTGACCTTTTCACCCTACCTTCTCACCAACCCTCAATCTGCACCCGAGAGTAAAGCTCAGAGTAAAACCCGAAAGTAAACTCACCGGCAACGCCTAAAATAGAACCCATGACTACCAGCGCTTCACCGACCCGACTGATTCTTGCCTCCGCCTCCCCGGCGCGCCGCAAGCTCCTGGAAGACTCCCGCATCGCGTTCACGGTGCGCGTCTCCTCCGTAGATGAGGACGCCGCGCTCGCCACCGCCAACGAGCAGGCGCGAGCGCAGGGACGTGCGGGGCTCACCCCGGCTGAGACCGCCTCCCTGCTGGCGCAGTTGAAGGCGCAAGCCGTTGCCGCCGAACTTGCCGCCGAGGGCGTGCGCGATGCGCTGGTTCTGGGCTGCGATTCGGTCTTCGAGTTTGAGGGTGTTGCCTACGGCAAGCCTCACACTGCCGAGGCGGCGCGCGAGCGCATCAGCGCGATGAGCGGCAATTACGGTGTGTTGCATACCGGTCACGCGCTCGTGGATTTGCGCGGCATTGAGCCGGGTGCCGAGCTGCCCGCTGTTTCTGAGCTGCGTAGCGCTACCGTCCACTTTGATGAGCTCAGCCCCGAAGAGATTGAGGCGTACATTGCTACCGGCGAGCCGCTCTGGGTGGCAGGTTCCTTCACCCTGGACGGCTACGGTTCGGCGTTTATTCGCGGTATTGAGGGTGAGTTCCACACGGTGGTGGGCCTGTCCATCCACGCGCTGCGCGATATGCTGCGCCGCCGCGAGGTTGCGGTGACCGAATTGTGGCTAGCACCCGAAGACGAGGATTAGATCCAGCGTAATCGTATAAATCTGTCTCAAAGCGCGCCCTGGAATACACATTATTGAACACCAATCGATAAGATAGAACAGTATGATGCGCGTTATATTCGCCAATCCTGCCGATGTATCCTTGGAGCAGGAGATTAAAGGAGAGCTTTAAGTGACTCAGCACCAGGCAGAAGCCGCCAAGAAATTTACTGCAGTCCCCGGCCGCCACACCGGCCCGGTCAGCAAGATTCTGATCGCTAACCGCGGTGAAATTGCAGTCCGCGTGATTCGTGCAGCCCGCGATGAGGGTCTGCAGACCGTCGCCGTCTACGCTGACCCCGACCGCGACGCCCAGCACGTAAAGCTTGCCGATGAAGCCTACGCTCTCGGCGGCGCCACCGCGGCACAGTCCTACCTGGTCATGGACAAGCTCATTGAGATTGCTATCCGCTCCGGCGCTGACGCAGTGCACCCCGGTTACGGTTTCCTCTCTGAGAACGCGCAGTTCGCGCAGAAGTGCATCGACGCGGGCCTGACCTGGATTGGCCCCTCCCCCGAGTCCATTACCCAGCTGGGCGATAAGGTAGCGGCCCGCCACATCGCGCAGAAGGTGGGCGCTCCCCTGGTGCCCGGCACCAAGGACCCGGTCAAGTCCGCCGATGAGGTTGTTGCCTTCGCGGATGAGCACGGCCTGCCCATTGCGGTGAAGGCCGCATTTGGTGGCGGTGGCCGCGGCATTAAGGTGGCGCGCGACCGCGAGAGCATTGTTGAGATGTACGAGTCCGCTGTTCGTGAGGCTACCGCGGCGTTCGGTCGCGGTGAGTGCTTCATCGAGCGTTTCTTGGATTCGCCCCGCCACGTTGAGACCCAGTGCCTGGCGGATGCGCACGGCAACGTCGTGGTGGTTTCCACCCGTGACTGCTCCCTGCAGCGCCGTAACCAGAAGCTCGTTGAGGAGGCGCCCGCCCCCTACCTGAGCGATGAGCAGAACGAGCGCCTGTACGAGGCGTCCCGCGCGATTCTGCGTGAGGCTGGCTACCAGGGTGCCGGTACCTGTGAGTTCCTGGTCGGCACCGACGGCACCATCTCCTTCCTTGAGGTGAACACTCGACTGCAGGTGGAGCACCCGGTTTCCGAGGAGATTTCCGGTCTGGACCTGGTTCGCGAGCAGTTCCGTATTGCCCGCGGCGAGAAGATTGAGGAGAAGGACCCGGTTCTGCGCGGTCACTCCTTCGAGTTCCGTATTAACGGTGAGGATGCGGGCCGTTCCTTCATGCCCGCCCCCGGCACCATCGAGAAGATGACCGTGCCCACCGGCCCCGGTGTTCGCTGGGATTCCGGCTTCGTGGCTGGCGATGTTATCGGCGGTAACTTCGACTCCATGCTGGCTAAGCTCATTGTCACCGGCGCGGACCGCAAGCAGGCTCTGCAGCGTGCCCGCCGTGCCCTGGCTGAGCTGACCATTGAGGGCATGCCCACCGTCATTCCGTTCCACCGCGTCGTGCTGGATGATCCCGCTTTCGCGCCGGCTGAGGGCGGCGATTTCAAGGTGCACACCCGCTGGATTGAGACCGAGTTCAACAACACCATCCCCATGTACTCCGGTGCGCCCGGCAGCGTGGATTCCGATGAGGATGAGCGCACCACCGTGGTCGTTGAGGTCAACGGCAAGCGCATGGAGGTGTCCCTGCCGGATCTTAGCGGTGGCGCGAAGCCTGCCGCTAAGCCCGCCGCCAAGACCCGCAAGTCCCGTTCGGCACGTAGCGCGGCAAAGGGTGGCGGCGACGAGCTGACCAGCCCCATGCAGGGCACCATCGTGAAGGTGGCGGCTTCTGACGGCGACACCGTCGCTGAGGGCGACCTGATTTTAGTGCTGGAGGCGATGAAGATGGAGCAGCCCATTACCGCGCACAAGGCGGGTAAGGTTTCGGGCCTGTCCGCTAAGGCCGGCGATACCGTCACCTCCGGTGCGGTGCTGGCGACCATCAAGTAACGCTTCGCCGCGATACTGCGGTCTCGCGAGCGCTATAGGCTATACGAATCCCCCGGAAAGGTATGAGGTCCTCTCTCGTATCTTTCCGGGGGATTTTCTATGTCCGCTCCTGTCTGTTTCTGCGTTCCTGCCTGTTTCTGTGGGGTTTGAGCGGCTACCTATTGCGATTACGTCCAAATAGTGGCTGTATTTGTTGGGTCTCTTCTGAACAGAGTTATAATGTTGCACTTTAGAGGAGCCTTTCAGATTCCTACGCCCACCGCACCCCACCCGGTGCGGTCACGGCACCCGGTACGCACCTACGGCACACCCGCCTCCTGCGCCGCCCGGTGATGGAACACCCACCTCAGGCTCCTTGTGTACACACAAATTCACCATCTCGGGAGTTTTCCTCATGAGCACCTCTGCACCCGACACGAAAGCGTCTGCTGCATCGGTGAAGAATACGACTCCTCGCAGTCGAGTTATTCTTGCCTCGCTCGTTGGTACCACCATCGAGTTCTACGATTTCTACATTTACGCCACCGCAGCAGTGGCTGTGTTCCCCGTGCTGTTCTTCCCCTCGAAGGACGCAACCACCGAGCTTCTGGCATCCTTCGCAACCTTCGGCGTCGCCTTCATCGCGCGCCCCCTCGGTTCCGTGATTTTCGGTCACTTCGGCGACAAGATCGGCCGTAAGGCAACCCTCGTCGGTGCACTGCTCACCATGGGTCTGGCAACCTTCATCATCGGTCTGCTGCCCACCTACCACCAGATTGGTCTGTGGGCACCGACTATGCTGACCATTATGCGTTTCTGCCAGGGCCTGGGCCTGGGCGGCGAATGGTCCGGTGCGGCACTGCTCGCCAGCGAATACGCTGAGGACGGCAAGCGTGCCCGCGCCGCCATGTGGCCGCAGCTCGGTGCCCCCATCGGCTTCGTGCTAGCCAACGGCTTCATGCTGCTGCTGACCAGCTGGATTTCCTTCAACTCCGCAACCGACGCTAAGAACTTTGATCACCCCTTCCTCATCTGGGGTTGGCGTATTCCGTTCCTGATGTCCATCGTGATGGTCGCTGTCGGCCTGTACGTTCGTTTCAAGCTGGAGGAGACCCCCGTCTTCGCCAAGGCTGCCGCTAACAACGAGAAGGTTAAGACCCCGCTCGTTGAGGCGTTCAAGGTCGCTTGGTGGCCCATGATTCAGGGTACCTTCATCATGGTGGCATGCTACGTACTGTTCTACCTGATGACCGCATGGGTTCTCTCTTACGGTATCGGCAAGGCGGATAAGGGCGGTCTGGCTATCCCCTACCGCGAGTTCCTCGTGATTCAGCTGATCTCTATTATCGGCTTCGCAATCTTCATCCCGATCTCGGGTTGGCTGGCTGATAAGTACGGCCGCCGCACCCAGCAGCTGTGGACCACCATTGCGATGGCAGTCTTCGGTCTGTGCTTCGGCCTGCTCATCTCCCCCTCCGTCGTTGGTACCGGCGCGAACGCGAACGTTGCAGTGGTCACCCTCTTCATCTTCATCGGCATGTGCCTGATGGGTCTGTCCTTCGGTTCCATGTCCGCATACTTGCCGGAGCTGTACCCCACCAACGTGCGTTACACCGCCAGCGGTATCGCCTACAACGTGGCGTCCATCCTCGGTGCGGCGCTGACCCCGTTCGTGGCAGTGTGGCTGAACTCCTCCTACGGTGTGGCTGCCGTGGGCGGCTACCTGGCATTCGCCTCGATCCTGAGCGTTATCTTCATCCTGCTCACTCACGAAACCCGTGACGTGGACATGAACGCTGTCAGCACCACGAAGTAAAACTTCGAACAGCTAACGCTCCTCTACGGCAAAGCGGTGGGGGTCGCCTCCTGAATTCCTTAGATTCAGGAGGCGACCCCCACCGCTTTATTGTTTTCCGGGATACTGCGCCAGGCGTGCAACGCCCAGCTCAGCACCTCGTGTGCGCGGATTACAGGCCGCGAGTGTGCAGCTTGCGAGCCGCCTCAGCGATAGAGCCGGAGAGCGAGGGGTAAACCGTGAAGGTATCCGCCAGGTCATCCACCGCAAGCTTCTTCTCCACGGCCAGGGCAATGGGATAAATCAGCTCGGAAGCACGCTGACCAACCACCACGCCACCAATGACAGTGCCGGAGTGGCGGCGTGCAAAAATCTTCACGAAGCCATCGCGCATCGCCATCATCTTCGCGCGCGGGTTCGTACCCAGCTGCAGGGTTACCACATCACCACGGTAGGCGCCCTCAGCAAGATCCTTCTCGCTCACACCCACGGTCGCAATTTCCGGGGAGGTGAAGATGTTCGCGGCAACCTTATCGGTGCGCAGCGGGCGCACCGCGTCACCGAGAATGTGCGCCATAGCAATACGGCCCTGCATCGCAGCCACGGAAGCCAACGGGTACACGCCCGTGCAGTCACCAGCGGCGTAAATGCTGTTCACGCTCGTACGGGACACACCGTCCACCTTAATGTGGCCGCTCGGGGTCTGCTCCACACCGGCAGCTTCCAGGCCCAAATCCTCAGTGTTCGGAATCGAACCAATAGCAACCAGGCAGTGAGTGCCAGAGACCTTACGGCCGTCCGACAGGGTCACGATGACGCCGGTACCATCCTCAGTGCGCTCAACAGCAGCGGCACGAGAACGCGGCATCACTCGCACGCCGCGACGCTCAAAGACGTCCTCCAGCACACGGGCTGCGTCCTCGTCCTCGCCGGGAAGCACACGGTCACGCGAAGACACCAAGGTCACCTTCGAACCCAGGCCGTTATATGCCGAGGCGAACTCCGCACCGGTCACACCCGAACCAATCACAATCAGTTCCTCGGGAACCTCGCAAAGGTTGTACAGCTGAGTCCAGGTCAGAATGCGCTCACCGTCAGGCATACCGGTCGCCATTTCACGCGGATGCGTACCCACCGACAGCAGCACAAAGTCCGCCTGCAGGGGGTAGACCAGACCAGCCTCATCAGTCACCTGAACGGTGTGGCGGTCCAGGAGCTTACCGGTACCGTGAATAATCTTCACACCCGCAGAAGCCAGGGCGCGCTTAATGTCGGCGGACTGCTGCTGAGCCAGGTCGCGGACTCGGCGGTTCACGCGGTCCATATCAACACGCAGCTGAGGTGCCTTGCCCTTCGTGTTCTCAATGCCCAAGCTACCTGCCTCGGAGAAGCGGGTCATCATATCCGCCGTAGCGATCAGGGTCTTAGAGGGCACAACGTCGGTCAGAACGGCGGAGCCACCAATGGCATTGCGCTCAATCAGAGTCACGTCCGCGTTGGATGCGGCAGCCACCATCGCTGCCTCGTAGCCACCGGGGCCGCCACCAATAATTACAATTCGCTGAGATGCATAGTTCACCTTTGAAGTCATGCCTTAATTGTGAGCTATGCCGCCGCTACGGGGCAAACGCACTCGCCGTGCAGATATGCCATATTGTGGCAACCTGCACGGCGAGCATTTGCTTGGGGCATGCCGGTTAGACGGGGCACTCCCCTACTCTTCGAGAGCCTGCGGTTTCTCGGCATAAATCGAGTTGATGAACTTCTCGGCCCACTGCAGCATCGCGCCGTCCACCAGGTCCTTGCCGCCAACCGGCATGGTCTTCGGGCGCGGCACCAGAGTCAGCCAAGTGTCCGTACCCTTCGGCTGGGCGTGCGTGGACCCCGGGTACACGCGCTTCAGGCGCATCTGGCGGGACTCCGGTAGCGGCGTAGCGGTCACCACGCGCACCTTCGGGCCCAACACCACCAGCTCGTGAATACCGGCGGCACGGGCGTGCATACGCACCGTCGCCACGGCAAGCAGGTTCTCTACCGCCTCCGGCAGTTCGCCGTAACGGTCGACCAGTTCCTCGCGTGCCTCCGCGATCTTCTCTTCGGTATCGGCGGCAGCGATCTGGCGGTACGCCTGCAAGCGCAGACGCTCAGAATCAATGTAGGTGTGAGGAATATGCGCGTTGACGGGCAGGTCAATCTTCGTTTCGACCTCACGCTCTTCCTTCTCGCCGCGGTAGTTCGCCACCGCCTCGCCGACCAGGCGCAGGTACAGGTCAAAACCAACGCCGGCAATATGACCGGACTGTTCGCCGCCCAGCAGGTTGCCGGCACCGCGAATCTCCAGGTCCTTCATGGCCAGCTGCAGGCCCGCACCCAGCTCGTTATGGGTCGCCACAGCCTTCAGACGCTCATGCGCAATCTCGCCGAGGGTCTTATCCACCGGGTACAGGAAGTACGCGTAGGCGCGTTCGCGGCCACGACCCACGCGTCCACGCAGCTGGTGCAGCTGGCTCAGACCGTAGTTCTGGGCGTGGTCGACAATGAGGGTGTTCGCGTTCGAAATATCCAGGCCGGTCTCCACAATGGTGGTGCAGACCAGCACGTCAAAGCGGCGCTCCCAGAAGTCCACAATAATCTGCTCCAGGCGCGATTCACTCATGCGGCCGTGGGCGGTGGCGATGCGCGCCTCCGGCACGAGCTTGCCGATTTCCGCGGCAACATCATCGATATCAGCCACGCGGTTGTGTACGAAGAACACCTGTCCTTCACGCATGAGCTCGCGGCGAATTGCGGCAGTAATCTGGCTGTCGGTTCGCGGTCCCACGAAAGTCAGCACGGGGTGGCGTTCCTCCGGCGCGGTGGCAAGGGTGGAGGTCTCTCGAATACCGGTGAGCGACATTTCCAGGGTGCGCGGAATCGGGGTAGCGCTCATGGCGAGCACGTCCACATTCGTGCGCATCTGCTTGAGCTTTTCCTTGTGCTCCACGCCGAAACGCTGCTCCTCGTCAATGATGACCAGGCCCAGGTCCTTAAACACCACGCTGTCCGAGAGGATGCGGTGCGTACCGATCACCACATCCACCGCGCCGGATGCGATTTCTTCGGTAATCTGGCGGGTTTCTTTCGCCTTCTGGAAGCGGGAAAGCACGCGAATCTTCACGGGGAAGCCCGAGAAGCGCTCACTGAACGTCTCGTAGTGCTGCTGGGCGAGCAGGGTCGTGGGTACGAGCACGGCAACCTGTTTGCCGTCCTGTACCGCCTTGAATGCGGCACGTACGGCGACCTCGGTTTTGCCGAAGCCCACATCGCCGGAGATGAGGCGGTCCATGGGGATTTCTTTCTCCATGTCTTCCTTCACCTCGTGGATGGCGGTGAGCTGGTCGGGAGTCTCGTTGTAGGGGAAGGATTCTTCCAACTCTCGCTGCCAGGGGGTATCGGGTGCGAAGGCGTGGCCACGCGATGCCTGGCGTGCCGAATAGAGTTTCACCAGGTCGGCAGCGATTTCCTTGACTGCCTTGCGAGCGCGGGACTTGGTCTTAGCCCAGTCGCTACCGCCCATCTTGGACAGGCTCGGGTTCTCGCCACCCACGTAGTTGGAGATGAGGTCCAACTGGTCGGAGGGCACGAAGAGGCGGTCGGGTGCGCCACCGCGCTTGGCGGGGGCGTACTCGATGACCAGGTATTCCTTCATGGGTTGCACGCCGTTGACCGGGGATGCGCCAGCCACCGGGCGGGAGGTCATTTCGACGAACCTGCCGATGCCGTGGCGTTCGTGCACCACGTAGTCGCCGGGGTTCAGCGCGAGCGGGTCGACGGCGTTGCGGCGGCGGCGTGTCTTGAATTTCTGTCCGGCGGCACCTCGGGGTGCGTAGGTTCCGCGGCGGCCAAGCAGTTCGGCTTCGGTGAAGACGGCGAGCTTCGCCTCCTCAATCAGGAAGCCTGCGGAGGCGGGCGCCTCGCACACCTCAACGATGCCGTGTTCGATGTCGCCGGCGGGGTCCGCTTCGAGGCTGGTTCGGCGGGCTGCGGGTACGGCGGGTGCCCCTTCGCCGGAGTGGAAGAGGTCGATGAGGCGGTCGGTGGAGCCGCGGCCGTTGGTGAGGGCGAGGACGGTCCACTGTTTCTGGATGAGGTCGCCGACCTGACTGAGCATGCGTTCGACGGAGCCGTTGAATGCGGTTGCGGGGGTGGCGTTGACGGTGTAGGTGTCGATTCCGTCTTCGATGGCGTCGGCGATGCTCTGGTTTTCGAGCGCGCCTGGGTTTTCGAGCGCACCTGCGGCGGCATCTTCGAGCAGGTCTGCGTCGGTGACGAGTTCGGTGATTTCCCACCAGCTGAGCTTGGCTTCGAGTGCCTGTGCGGTAGTTTGGTCGATGGTGCGGAATCCGCTGTCGCTCATGCGTAGCTGGCCGAGGTCGATGGGTGCTACTGCATCGGCTTCCGCGGAGGTGTCCCATGCGGCGGCGAGGAATTCTTCGTTGGTGGCGACGAGGTCTTCGGCGCGGGCGCGCACGCGCTCGGGTTCGACGTTAATAATCATGGACCCTGCCGGCAGCAGCTCGGTGAGGGTATTCATGGATTCGATGAGCAGCGGGGTGAGCGATTCCATGCCTTCGACGTAGATTCCGCCGGCGATCTTTTCGAGCATGGTTGCGGCTGCCGGGTAGTCGGCTTTCAGGCGTGCGGCGCGGCTCATGACCTCGGGGGTGATGAGCAGTTCGCGGCAGGGCAGCAGGGTGAGTTCGGTGAGTTCTTCTCCCTCGCTGAGGGTGCGCTGGTCGGCGACGGAGAAGTGGCGCATTTCGTCGAGTTCGTCGCCGAAGAATTCGAGGCGAACGGGGGTGGTTGCGGTGGGCGGGAAGACGTCGATGATGCCGCCGCGTACGGCGTATTCGCCTCGCTTGGCGACGAGGTCTACGCGGGAGTATGCGGCGTCGTTGAAGCCTCGTACTACGTCTTTGAAGGGGTATTCTTCGCCGCGAACCAGGTGTACGGGTTCAAGTTTTTCGATGCCGGTGACGATGGGCTGGATGACGGCGCGTACGGGCGCGATAACGACCTGGGGGCGCTTGGTCGCTTCCCCGGTCATGGCGCGCAGTACCTGCAGGCGGCGGCCTACGGTGTCGGAGCGCGGTGAGAGGCGTTCGTGGGGCAGGGTTTCCCAGGCGGGGAAGAGCGCTATGTCGGCGGCGGGTAGGTAGGCGCGCAGGGCTGCGGCGAGGTCTTCTGCTTGGCGGTCGGTGGGGGCGATGATGAGGCTGAGCGCTTCGGGGGTGGTTGCGCGTACGGCAACGGAGATGTCGGCAATGAGCGCGGCGTGGGTTCCGGCGACGGCGCCGATGAGGGTGCGTGCGCTACGTTCAGCGGGCTTCGCGGAGGCGGCGGTGCGGATCGCGACCCAGTTGCTGAGTTGGTTGAGGGTGTTCAGGAGGGGGCGCAGGGGTGCTTCGAGGGGCTGTGCGGTAGCTTTTCGGGTGGTGCTCACGGGGTTCTCCTGAATCTGCGGTCCTCGGTTCCGGCGGTTTGGCTGGTGGAGGGTGCCGACGGGTGGTCGGTGTGAGGTGGTGTCGGGTGGGGTGCCCAAGTGTTTTATTTTGAGGAATTTTATGTGCACTTTTTGGTGATGTGCGCGGCTTTTCTATTGTAGGTCTACTCTGCTTTTTATGGCATTTTTCTTTCGTGGGGTTCTTTGGCTGTAGATACAGCTTTTTGCACCCGATTGTCGCTTTCATTGGCGATATATGAGTATGGTTTTATTCTGTGTCATTTCTTGTGCCACAACGCCGATTTTATAGGGCGTAAATCACACTCTAACCCACATTTTTGCACTTTGTGCACCATTATTTTCATAGCTTAATCCTGTACCCTAATCATTAACACTTACAGAAAAACCACACAGTATATCTCCTTCCGGATTCTGATTACCTCTTCCAACCAACCTCAGGTTTTCAGTATTTACTGCGGTTTTTCTAGTGCAATAATTCACCGTTTCTTTCGATGTTTCTTCCGGAACGTCGCATCAGAAAGACACAAATGACAACCACATACACGAACAATCCCGCTGAAAAGCCCCATGCCCATTCATGGTCTGCTAAGAAGTGGGCTGCTTGCGCACTCGCTTTTGGTACTGCTTTCACTGCGGCACCGCTTACTCCTATTACTCCCGCCTCGGCTGCTACCGGCACCCATGATGGTTCCAGCAGCGATAAGGCGGCTGCTTCCTGCTACGAGGTCAAGCAGGTTAATCCTTCTGCCTCTTCTGGCACTTACTGGCTGTACACCCCGCAGATGAGCGGCCCGGCACAGTTCTACTGCGATCAGGAAACTGATGGCGGCGGCTGGGTCATGATTGGCCGCGGTCGTGAGGGTTGGACCGAGTCCTACAATGGCACCGGCGACCCGAATCAGCTGCATCAGAACCCCACCGGTCCTGCCGCTTTTACTCCGGTCCAGCTTCCCGCAAACACTGTCGATGCGCTGCTGAACGGCATTAAGCCTCAGGATCTTCCCGACGGCATGCGCCTGCACCGCGCCCACAATGCGAGGGGCACCCAGTGGCAGAACGTTTATGTTCAGCGTCCTCAGACTGAGCAGTGGACCTGGGCGATGAGCTACGGTCAGCGTTGGGGCACCGTAAAGTTCACTGGTGCGGGCATTAACCGCACCGCTCATATGGGCGGTTCCCCTTCGGAGATGGCTCCGGGCATCACCACCAGCTCGGTGCGTTTCTTCGCTAACCCGAACCAGGGCTACCAGATTGGTTTTGCGTACGGCGCACTGGTGAACTTCGGTAATGAGAATTCTGATTCGTATATTTACCACAAGCGCGGTTCCTTCGGTTACTCTATCCCCTTCACTCAGGTGTTCCTGCGCCCGAAGCTGACTCAGCGTGACTTGAACTTCTCGCAGATTGGTTCTGGCTCTGCCGCCAGCAACCGTCGTGCTCTGCCCAATAGCTACACGATGCCCGTTCGCTGGCGCACCAGTGAGCAGACTGGCACCGGCAAGAAGAACGAGATGAACACCTACGTTCAGGCTATTACTCAGGTGGGCGATACCGTCTTCACCGGTGGTGACTTCAAGTATGTGGAGTCGGCTGGCGGCGAGCGCGTAGATCAGTCGTACCTGGCTGGCTACAACGTGGATTCGGGTGAGCTGGTTCGTTCCTTCCGCCCGACCTTCAACGGTCAGATTAAGGCTCTTGAGGCTCTGCCGAATAACCGCCTGGCAGTTGGCGGCGAATTTACCGAGGTGAATGGCGAGAAGGTTAACCACTTCGTCATTCTGGACGCGACCACCGGTCAGATTGACCGCACGTGGGATGTTCAGGTTCAGCGCCGCAATGGCGATGCCGCCCAGGTGAAGACCCTACTGGTTCAGGACGGTTACCTGTACATTGGCGGTAACTTCACCCATGTGAAGGGCAATACTTCTAAGGCGTACGCTTACTCGCGTGGTGCCGCTCGTATTAACCTTTCGAACGGTGCGGTGGATTGGAATTGGCGCCCGAACTTCAACGGCACGGTCAACGGTATTACCGCTGCATCCGATAACTCGACTGTTCACGCTGCGGGTTACTTTACCGAGCTGAATAACCAGCGTGCGTTCCGTCTGGCTGCTTTGAATGGTTCTAACGCTTCGAACATTAAGTGGGAGTGGGAGCCGTCGCTGAAGCTGAACATTACTGACCGTATTGTGTACGCGTTCCAGTTCGATGTTCAGGATGCTGGCTCGACCGTGTGGACTGGCGGTGCTGACCACCTGATTGCGAACTACTCGAAGAATGGTTACGGCCGTATTTCTTCGTCGATTTCTAAGTACGGTGGCGACTGGCAGGATCTGCACCTGAGCGGTAACACCATTTACGGTGCATGCCACTGCGGTGACGTGCTCTTTGAGGGCTCTACCGGTTACCACACCTATTGGAAGGAGTCGAAGGCAGTTCACCGTATGCGCCTGGTCGCAGCGTTCGATAAGGACAGCGGCGAGGTTATCGGTGATTTCAGCCCGGTTCTGAAGGGCGCTAGCGGCTACGGTGTGTGGGAGTCCTTCGTGGATTCTCGCGGCAACCTGTGGGTTGGTGGCGACATTAACCGTTCGCTGGGTGCTAATGGTGAGCAGCGCACTGTCGGTTTCGCTCGCTTTGCTCCTCGCGATGTAACCGCCCCGTCGACTCCGTCGAACCTGTCGGTTCAGCGTGATGGTTCAGTGGATAAGCTGTCCTGGTCTGGCGTTCGTGAGAGCGGTGCTCGCTACCAGGTGCTGCGTGATGACCGTGTGATTGCTACGGTCTCGGGTACCAGCTACGAGGTTGAGCACACCGATGGCGCTCGCTACTACGTGCGTTCCATCGATGCAT
>ERZ773011.51-NODE-51-length-30928-cov-14.0297_pt1 | contig 30928 bp, 25 predicted proteins | sample MGYA00580662_ERZ773011 | MGnify/ENA primary metagenome ERZ773011 (study PRJEB29015, sample SAMEA2738118) | human oral metagenome | biome: human oral; feature: human-associated habitat; material: saliva | place: China | collected 2169 ... | reverse complement strand
CATCAGGGTGCCCGAAGCGAAGCGAGGGCGGGTGCCCCTGTAGGAACGAGGACGAACACCGCACCGCAGAAGGGATTTAGCGTCCAGTCATACCCAGCAGCTTATTCGCGCGAACGCGAGCCCAACGCTCCGCGTTCAGCACAGCCTCCAGCGTCAAATCAGCGTCAGAGACAGCCTCAGCGCTACCGGTGTGCTCCTCCAGCACGCGCGCCACCGAATCGACAATGTCGGTAAAGCGAATCGCGCCCGCATGGAATGCTGCCACGGCTTCCTCGTTGGCGGCGTTGAACACTGCCGGGTGGGTGCCGCCGACCTTACCGGCGGCCTTAATCATGCGCACGGCGGGGAATGCTTCCTCGTCCAGCGGCTCAAAAGTCCAGGATGCCGCCTTCGACCAGTCACAAGCAGGCACGGCACCGGGGATGCGGTGCGGCCAGGTCAGACCCAGCGCAATGGGCAGCACCATGCTCGGCGGCGACGCCTGAGCAATGGTCGAGCCGTCCACGAACTGAACCATGGAATGCACAATCGACTGCGGGTGAACCGCCACGTCAATACGGTCCAGGTCCACGCCGAATAGGTGGTGTGCCTCAAGCACTTCGAGTGCCTTGTTGACCATGGTTGCCGAGTTGGTGGTGACGACCAGGCCCATGTCCCAGGTGGGGTGTGCGAGCGCCTGCGCGGGGGTCACGTCGTGCAGCTGTTCGCGCTTGTAGCCGCGGAATGGGCCGCCGGATGCGGTGAGAATGAGTCGGTCGATTTCTGCGTCGGTTCCGGAGGCGAGGGCCTGCGCGAGGGCGGAGTGTTCGGAGTCGACGGGCACCATGGGGGTCTCGAGGGGCGATGCGTCGACGGCGGCGCGTACGAGCGGGCCGCCTGCGATGAGGGATTCCTTGTTTGCCAGTGCCACGCGGTAGCCGCTGTTGAGGGCGGTGAGGGTCGGTTCCAAGCCGATGGAGCCGGTGATGCCGTTCAGGACGGTGTCTGCCGGGTGTGCTGCCGCCTGTACGGATGCTTCGGCGCCGTGGGCGATCTGCGGGGTGTAGCCGGTGACGCCGGCTTCGGAGGCTGCCGCTTCGATGAGTTCGCGGAGGCGCTGCGCGTCTTCTGCGGTGCCGCTGGTGGCGACCAGTTCGGCGCGCACGTGCACTGCCTGGCGTGCGAGCAGTTCGAGGGATCGGGAGCCTGCGGAGAGGGCGACGACCTTCAGCGGTGCGTCGTCGGCGGAGGCGCTGGTGCCCTTGAGCGCGGCGAGGTGGTCGATGACTTCCATGGCTTGGGTGCCGATGGAGCCGGTTGAGCCGAGGAGGGTGACGCGCTGCGGTGCGCGGGTGAGTTCTGTGAGGGCGTCGGTGAGGCGGTCGCGGCTGCCGCCGACGCGTGCTGAGGATCCAAACTTCATGGTTCTAGTGTCTCATGAGCTCGCGGCTTCGCAGGGGCACGCTGATTCGCCGCTACGTAGAAGGACTCAGTATAGATGAGCCTCAGCGCAGAAGACCCCAGTGCAGAAGAATCCCCCCACCCTGGTACGGGGCGGGGGATTCAACACATAACGTTTTAGAGCAGATCCTGCAGCAGCTCAATGCAGCGGTCCAGGAAGGCATCCACCTGCGATTCCTCGTAGCTGACGGTGCCCGAGGCGGGGCGGAACTTTGCGTGGCGCACCACGGAGGGGTCCAGCGGCTCTTCGCTGTTGAGCTGGGCGTACACGCGGTCGCAGATGGCGTCCACATCGCCGACGAAGTAGCCCATGTGGCGGCGCTTGCTGGGGCGGCGGAAACGCTCACCGGCGGGGCGTTCCAGGCGGCCTGCGAGCAGCTCGCCGGTCTCTACGAGGGAGCGTTCCCAGTTGTCCAGGCCGTACGCCTCAATGTAGCGGCTGCGTTCGAGCTTGGCGAAGCGTTCCTCAATCTTTTCGAGGGCGCGGTCGACCACATCCAGCTGGTAGCCGCCGGGTTCTTCGCGGAAGACGACCTGACGGATTCGTCGGGAGGTGTAGAGGTCTTCGGGCAGCTCGGAGGCTCCGCTGAGCTTCTCGTAGTCCTCGGCGAGGCGGGTGAACAGGCGGTCTACTTCACTACGCTTGTAGCCGGGTTCGGTTTCTGCTGCACGGGCAAATCCGTCTCCGCGGGTGGTGCTTGCCAAGGTGGCTCCTCTCGACGATTGAACTTTAAGAATACCAATGCTGAGGCTACCCGATGCAAGGTTGGAGGGCGGTGTCTTAGATATAGTCCCTTACACCCTGATTCACCGGGTACAGAAAAGGCGGGGCGCCCCTCCCCCGTTCGTGGGAAGAAACGCCCCGCCTTCGTCAGCGATCAAAGCTTCAGGCCTAGAGCGGCATAATAAACCGGAAAATCAGGCAACCAGCCGCCGCAGCAAAAAGAATCGAGTCCAGGCGATCCATCATACCGCCGTGACCGGGCAGAATATTCGACATGTCCTTCACCCCCATACGGCGCTTGAACACGGACTCCACCAGGTCACCGGCAGTCGAAGCGACCACCATGACCGCCGCCAGCGGAATAGCCCAGTACCAGGGCGAACCCATAACCGCCAAGGCGATAGCGCCAACAACCGCCGAGCCGACGAAGGAACCAGCCAGGCCCTCCCAGCTTTTCTTCGGGGAAATCTTCGGCGCCATCGGATGCTTACCCCAATTCACGCCGGCAATAAAGCCGAACGTGTCATTGCAGATGGCCATCAGCAGAATCATGAGGACGCCGCGCTCGCCGTGGTCCGTCTGGAAGTAGACCATGGCGATGCCCAGCATCAGCGGCACCCACAGCAGAGCCAGGGCGCTACCGCTCAAAGATTTACCCAGTGAGACCTGACGGTCAGCACGCACAAGAGCAGAAGAGAGCAGCAGCACCAGCAGGCTCACCGCCAGGGCGATGCCCAGCCCGGTAAAACCGAACAGGTAAGAAACCACCACAATTGCGCCAGACAGGCCACCCAGCAGATACTCCGGGATGCCGTAGCCGCGGCGGGTGTTGAGCACGTGCCCAATCTCCCAGGCGCCCAAAGCTGCCGCGCCGGTAGCGATCGCAACAAAAATCGGCTGGTACATCAGACCCAGCGCCAACAGCACGCCGAAACCAACGCCCACGCCAATGGCGGCGGGCAGGTTACGGCCAGCTTTGGCGCTACGCGACTTCACCGGCGTTGCAGCGGTCTGCGGGCTCGGCTGTGGAGCAGGCGGCGTGCCTCTCTCTTCTTTCGCTTCTTTGCGTGTACTCATTAGGGTTTAGACCTCGAGCAGTTCAGCTTCCTTGTGCTTGTACAGTGCGTCGACCTGGTCGGTGTGCTTCTTGGTCAGTGCGTCCAGTTCCTTCTCAGCACGTGCGCCTTCATCTTCACCGATTTCGCTGTCCTTGACCAGCTTGTCAATAGCGGTCTTAGCGTGGCGGCGAACGTTACGGATGGAGATACGAGCCTCTTCAGCCTTGTGGTTGACGAGCTTGGTGTATTCCTTACGGCGCTCAGCGGTCATTTCGGGCATGACAACGCGGATAGCTGCACCGTCGTTGCTGGGGTTAACACCCAGGTCGGAGTCACGCAGCGCCTTCTCGATAGCTGCCAGTGCGGTCACGTCGAAGGGAACGATCTTGACGGTACGTGCGTCCTCAACGTTGAAGGACACCAGCTGCTGCAGCGGGGTCGGTGCACCGTAGTACTCGGCGGTCAGGCCGCTGAAGATTGCGGGGTTCACACGACCGGTGCGGACCTTAGCGAACTCAGTCTTGGTTGCTTCGATGGTCTTTTCCATCTTCTCGCCGGCTTCGGCAAGGATTTCTTCGATCACGAAAGGATCTCCTTTGTCGGTATTCTGGGGGATCAGAATTGTCGGTGGGTGCGCGTTCCGCCCTCATGATTTCTCACCGGTTCGCGGCGCATCCGAGGCGAAAACCTAACGAATAACGCGAAGTCGACGGGAAAGAGGCAGAACGTCTTGTTTGATATAAGTCTAGACGGTACCGGCGGGCATAAGCGAGTTTTAGCGCTTACCCGCGCGGTACCGTCCAGAATAAGTCCGCACCATCAGGCACGGTCACAGTGTGAGGGGGCGTTCCGCACGCCCCGCCCTAAAAATTTAGGGGTTAGCGAGTAACGAGGGTACCCATCTTCTCGCCCAGGATTGCGCGGGTCACGTTACCGTCACCCTGCATGCCGAACACGCGCATGGTCACGTTGTTGTCGCGGCACAGGGAGAACGCGGTCTGGTCCAGCACGCGGATGTTACGCTGCATTGCCTCATCGTAGGTGAGGTTGTACAGGCGCTCAGCGTTGGGGTCCTTGTTCGGGTCAGCAGTGTAGATGCCGTCCACGCCGTTCTTAGCAACCAGAACCTCGTCTGCGTGGATTTCCAGAGCACGCTGAGCAGCCACAGTATCGGTGGAGAAGTAGGGCAGACCCGCACCAGCACCGAAGATCACGACGCGGTCCTTCTGCATGTGGCGGATCGCGCGGCGAGGAATGTAAGTCTCAGCAACCTGCGGCATGGTGATAGCGGACTGAACGCGGGTGTCAATACCCTCCTGCTCCAGGAAATCCTGCAGAGCCAGGGAGTTCATCACGGTGCCGAGCATACCCATGTAGTCTGCACGGGAGCGGTCCATGCCCGCCTGAGAGAGTTCAGCGCCACGGAAGAAGTTGCCGCCACCAATCACGATGGAGGTCTCAACTTCGCCAACGGTTGCGGCGATCTGCTTAGCGATGCTGCGCACGACCTCGGTCGAAATGCCAACTTCGCCGCCACCAAAAACCTCACCGGAAAGCTTGAGCAAAACGCGGCGACGGCCGGTCTCATCGTGGTGAATCGGGTGCGAAATAGCTTCGGGCATGGTTCCTCCAGTGGCTTACCTAGGGGTTGTTATAGGTGATCGGGGCGGGCTCCTGCCGCCTAGTCCTTATCAAGGATACAGCAAAGCCGGGTAGCCACCAGTGGTGACTACCCGGCTTCAGGCTATAATCCCAACCTCATACGATTTCCCTTACCGGGAACCCGCAATGCGGGAGGGTAGAACTGCTGCGAGTCCTTATGCACCCACGCGGAAACGTGCGAATGCGGTAGCGGTTGCGCCAGCCTCGGACAGAACCTGTGCAACAGACTTCTTGGAGTCCTTTGCGAAGTCCTGATCCAGCAGGGTGTTCTCCTTGAAGAAGCCCTTCAGGCGACCCTCAACGATCTTGTCCAGAATCTTCTCGGGCTTGCCCTCAGCGATTGCGGTCTCGCGAGCAACGCGCTTCTCGGTCTCGATCTGGTCTGCGGGGATGGACTCAGAATCCAGGTACTTAGGGCTCATTGCAGCAATGTGAACTGCAACGTCGTGTGCGATCTCGTCGGTGTTCTCACCGGAGACAGCAAGCAGAACGCCAACCTGTGCGGGCAGGTCCTTGGAGGTCTTGTGCAGGTAAACTGCAACGTTCTCGCCCTCAACGCGTGCAACGCGGCGGACAACGATCTTCTCGCCGAGCAGTGCACCAGCGTCGGTGGTCAGCTCCTCAACGGTCTTGCCCTCGTAGGATGCAGCCTGCAGCTCTTCCAGGGTGGAAGCGTCAGCAGCAATAGCAGCCTCGAGCACGTTCTGGCCGAAAGCGATGAAGGGGTCGGACTTTGCCACGAAGTCGGTCTCAGAGTTGACCTCAATCATGTAGCCAACGCCGTTCTCAACGCGTGCAGCCACCAGGCCCTCAGCGGTTGCGCGACCCTCGCGCTTGGTGATGCCCTTCAGACCCTTAACGCGGATGATCTCGGCAGCCTTCTGCTGGTCGCCGTTAGCCTCGTCCAGAGCCTTCTTGACGTCGAGCATACCTGCGCCGGTCTTCTCGCGCAGTGCCTTGATGTCTGCTGCGGTGTAGTTCGCCATTGTGAACTCCTTGTGTTGCTGTAATAAATCGGGATGACATCCCGGTGGTACAAATGGCGGACGGCGCCGCGCCCAGGTCAGGGCGGGCGCCGTCCGAACGTGGTCCCCACGGGCGGGGGCCACAAAGCATAAAGCTTAGTGGGCTAAGAAAGCTTACTTAGCTGCCTCTTCAGCCTGTGCAGCCTCGTGCTGCTCCAGGAGCTCGCGCTCCCAAGCTGCCATGGGCTCCTCAGCTGCTTCAGCCTTGCCGTTCTTCTTAGCGTTGCGCTCGATCAGGCCGGCTGCCACTGCGTCAGCAATCACGCGGGTGAGCAGGTTGACGGAGCGGATAGCGTCGTCGTTACCGGGGATCGGGAAAGCAACCTCGTCGGGGTCGCAGTTGGTGTCGAGGATAGCAACAACGGGGATGCCCAGCTTCTGAGCCTCGTTAACTGCCAGGTGCTCCTTCTTGGTGTCAACAACCCACAGGAGGGAGGGAACCTTGGACAGGTTGCGGATACCGCCGAGGGTCTTCTCGAGCTTCTCGAACTCGCGACGCATGAGGAGCAGTTCCTTCTTGGTGTAGCGAGAACCTGCTACATCGTCGAAGTCAATCTGCTCGAGTTCCTTCATGCGCTCGATGCTCTTGGAGATGGTGCTGAAGTTGGTCAGCATACCACCGAGCCAGCGGTGGTTCACGTAGGGCATGTTCACGCGGGTTGCCTGCTCAGCGATAACTTCCTGAGCCTGCTTCTTGGTACCCACGAACAGGATGTTGCCACCGTGTGCGACGGTCGACTTAACAGCCTCGTATGCCTTGTCGATGAAGGCGAGGGACTGCTGCAGGTCGATGATGTAGATGCCGTTGCGCTCGGTCAGGATGAAACGCTTCATCTTGGGGTTCCAACGGCGGGTCTGGTGACCGAAGTGAACGCCGGAGTCCAGCATTTCACGCATAGTTACGACGGGCATGTCGTCTCCTTTGTGGTGCCGCGCGGACCTCCCATTCGGGCTAGCCCAACGCGCGCATAGTAGTTATCAGTTTTTCCTGGCGGCGGTTAGCGTTCACGGTTACCCGTTCAGCTCAGGCCCTAACCACCCCGTGTGGGTGGACCGAAGGTCCCTTATCGGCTCCCCATGTGAGGATGCCGCTCACGCCGCGCGTCGTCAGTGGTACTGTGCGGCCCCCTCGAAGAGGGAGAATACCCGCGCAGGCACACTGCAATACGACATTGTACCGTATATTCCGCGATTAATCCGCCGGGTCGGGGTTAAAACCTGTGCGGGCGGTTCGGGTGTGTGCGGGGGCACTGTGGATAACGGATTTTAAGGCGGAAACGGCGGAGTTATCCACAATTTTTCGCGAGGCGCTGCGGGGCGGGGCGATTCGTGATGTGCTCAGAAGATGAAGCAGAACATGAAAAGTTTAGAGAACTCGCTGCGGCGCGTAATGCTGGTGGCGTGCTGCCTGCTGGGCGCGCTTGTGAGTGCGGGTGGGCAGGATTATTCGGGCGGGAGGGGCGTTACGGGCTGGACTGGTTTTGCAGACGGCGGCGCATCCGTCGCGGAGGTAACAGATTCCGGCACCGTTGAGCTCACCGCGAGCCGACTACGCTACCGCTCCCCCACCGCCACCTCCAGACCGCGGGTAATCCATCCCTTTGAGAAGCCCGCCCAACGCTGGAGTGCCGGGCATCGCGGCGTAGACCTCGCCGTGCCCGAACACGACCGGCGCGTCTACGCACCGGCACCCGGCAAAGTGGTGTTCAGCGGCACGGTCGTCAACCGCAAAGTGCTGGTCATTGCGCATCCGGATGGGCGGCGCAGCACCTTCGAACCTATGGATGAGGCGCTCCCGGTCGGCACCACCGTTGCAGCCGGTGAGGTCATCGGCACCGTCGCTACAACCTCCGGCGGCGACAGTGAGCACCCCTACCGGCGGTGCTCCACTCCGTGCCTGTACTGGGGTGTGCGCCAGGGAGGCGCCCGCGGGGACGGCAGCGGCAAGGACGCCGAGTACATCAACCCCATGAGCCTGCTGGGCTCGAAGGAACCAAGCATTCTGCTACCCGTGCCGGGCGGATATTAAACAGCAGGCCCGCCACCTCCACAAAGGGAGGTAGCGGGCCGTTAAAGCCGCTACAGTAGGTGGGCTCTAGGGCAGAGCTACTTACTGGAGGACGTCACCGTCATCAGCACCGAGCTGGCTCGGCTGCGCAGGCTGCTGAGCTGCCTGACCGGGCTGAACCGGCTGAGTGGGCTGAACCGGTTGCTCAGTCGGAGGGATATAGGCAGGCATTGCCTTGGTCGGTTCAGTCTCACCGTAGTTCAAGCCCTGCTGCGGGGTGAACACCTGAGTCGGCGAATCATCACCGACAGTGTAGGCGTTGTTCTGTGCGGGGTAACCGGGCTGAGCAGTGTAACCGCCCTGTGCCGGGTAACCATTCTGAGCCGGGTAGCCGTTCTGTGCATCAGCCTGGGTTGCACCGTAACCGGTTGCAACACCCGCAGCTGCACCCAGTGCAGCAGCCGAAGCGGCACGACGCTCACGGCCCTTCGCACGAGCCGCCGCGATCTTCTTGCGGAAGACGAAGAGCAGAACCAGGATGAGCAGCAGCAGACCCACGATGACCGCGTCCACGATTACGTCGGTCATGCTCAGGCCGGACACCGGAACAGCCAAGGCGTTACCGCTAAACACACCGTTCTCACTCTTGATGCTCAGCTCACCACCATTAACGGTGAACTGCACACCGGCACGCGCCAAATCGTAGTTGAGGGTGTTCACTTTCTGCTGGTCCAGCGAGGAGAAGGTCGGTGCCTTGAAAGTGAGCTCGTAAGGAACACGGTAGTAGTTACCCAGCTTCTGAGCGAGCTTAATATCCGGCTTCAGAGTGTAGTCGGATCCGAAGGGGTGGTAGCCACCGGGGCGGGTGACGGTCACCTTCGATTCGGGCAGGTACTCGTTCAGTCGCTGGTTGAACTCGGCTTCGTCCTTACCGCGAACCTTCACGCTCACGATGGTGGCATCGCCGTCCTGACGAACCTCGGTCTCGTCATTGCTACCACCGGCAAAAGCGTTCTTCAGAGCCTCTTCTGCGCCAGCTACGTCAGAGCTCGGGAAGGAGTAGAGGAAACGTGCCTCAATGGAACCGTCCAGGCCCAGGGAGGTAGCCACCTTCACGCCCTTCATGGTCACCTGCTGCGAAAGGTAACGGTTCAGGTGAAGGACGCTCTTCGAAGAGGAAGAGCCAGAGTTACCGGTGTTATCAACCTGGTAGCTGTGATCGGAGCTGTCCTTCAGGATAACTTCCAGACCGTTGCCTTCCGGAGAGCACAGCAGCGAGCAGTCCAGTACGCCCTTCATGGTCTTGCGCACGTAGAAGGTCTTCGACTCTTCCTTGACTTCTCGGGTGTAGCTCAGATCGGTGGTACCCGCACCCAGCAGCTTCTTCAGCTTAGTGTTCAGGTCATCCAGGGAGGAAGCGCTAAAGGTCAGGGTACGGCCAACTTCTTCCTTTGCCGCGCTGGTAGAAGCAGAGGGAGCCATATAGGTTGCCTGGGAAGACGTCAGACCCTTCTTCAGCTCGGAGCCCTCAGGCTTGACCTGATTCAGGTATGCGTCAACCGCAGCGGCGGTCTCCGAGTTCATGATGTCCTTCGCTACGAAGGAGGCAGTAGCAGAGTAGCCACCATCCTTTTCCTGAAGCTCAAGAACCATCACCTTGAAGCCACGGTCCTGCACGTCCTTCGCGGAGATGGTGGAGCCGCCGGAGTTCTTCACTTCCTTCTCGCCAAACTTCACAGTGGTTTCGCTGCCGCTACTGTTGAACACACTATTCTTGTTGGAGGATTCAATCACGCCATCAACGACAAGAGCTTCGGGGAGCCAACCCAGCAGTTCCTTCGAGCTGAAGTTTTCCTTCACCTGGATACCCTGTACCAGGCCCTGCTCGGTATTGAGAATAGTGACGGTAGGCTCGGTCTTGGAACCAGCCGCCTTCAAGATAGAAGCAACCTTGGTACGGTACTCATCCACAGAGGAGAAGGGAATGGTGAAGGTCGCACGTGCCTTGTCACCCTCAGACTGAATACCGCCGTATTCCAGCCCCTCGGGCAGGTGCTTACGCACGGACGCATCAAGGGCTTCAACGCCGCCCTTAATCTTGTCCTTGTTGTCCTTCATGTTGAAGGAAACCTGCATGGTGCGGGTACCCTTCTCGGCACTCTCAAGGCCAAGCTGAGTATCAATCTTTGCACCGCAGGCGCTCAGAATCAGGGCGGCAATGGTCAGCAGAATCGCCAGGAACATCCAGCGCTGACGAGCCGGCGCACTCGGGGTGTGAGTCATCGCGTGCATACTAGGCTCCCATCAGGCGAATCGCCACGTAGTAGACGACCATGGACGCCAGAACCCATGCGGTGCTCAGCGCCGCGTGCATGATAATCGGGGACTTCGCGAAGCGACCCAGACGGTTCAGACCCAGGTAGGTGAGAGCCTCGCCCGAGAACACGGCGAAAGCAAGCACCAGAACCATAAGCATGGTCAGGAAGAACGCACCACCACTGCTATTGGTGAGGGTCAGGAAGAACACGAGCAGGTTCAGCACCAGGAACGAAGGAATCAGCGCCAGGGAAGACACCGACACAGCGTGCATACTCGCGGTGAAGGACGCCGGTGCCTTACCGATACGCGCGGTCAGCTGCAGCTGCACACCGCGCAGAACCTGCACACCGAAGATGGCAAGAGCCATCAGCACGTACGCCAAAATCATGCGTCCGGTCGGTACAGCCTGCGCTGCGTAGGCACCACCGTAGGCGGCACCGCTTCGACCGCCGAACATGTAGCCCAGCATGGACATCATGACAACGGCAGCTAGGATAACCAGCTGACTGAAGAAGAACGCACCCACCAGCGCCTGCAGAGTCGTGGGAACAATCCAACCCCACGCACCGGCGGAAGAGATGCGGGCGTGCGCGGTCGCCGGGTTGCTGGAGAAAACGTCCAGGAACGCATTCCAGGTAGCACCCAGTGCCTTCACCGCCGGATGCGGTGCGCTCGGCGCATAGGTTGCCTGGCCGGGCTGACCCGGCTGAGCGGCACCCGGCTGGGTTGCGTCGAACTGAGGCGCGGCGGCAGGCTGGCTGGGCTGTGCGGAGGCTGCCTGAGCCTCAGCGTTCGGCTGCGCAGGGGCTGCCTGAGCGGGCTGAGGTGCCTGCTGCGGCTGAACCGGCTCAGACTGAACAGGCTGCTGAGGCGTTACCTGCGCGGCGGGCTGAGCGGGCTGCTGCGGCTGAGCGGGCAGCGAAGCGTCCTGCGCGGGACGTGCGCCAGCATCGTAGCCGTAACCACCGGCTGCAGATGCGCCCTGCGACGGGTCGTTGGGAGTGTTCTCCGACATTGAGATCCTCTCGTATGATGTGTGGAAGCAACACCTACCGGCAGAATCGGCATCTACCGGCGGCATCACGCTGTCTTTCGTGACAAGACTCTTCAACCCTACCGTACTGAACGCTATGATGCGTCTTCGTTCGTCATTTACTCATTTTCATCACCATTGATGCATTCCTTGCACACAAATAAGCGCCCCGAGAGCACGACAAAAGAGCACGAAAAGAGGGCGCGAAAAAGCCCCGCCCGCCGACAAGTGGGTGAAGTCGACGGGCGGGGCCGTAGGGAGTGCGGGGCTCGAACCCGCGACCAAGGGATTATGAGTCCCCTGCTCTAACCGGCTGAGCTAACTCCCCATCCGGTGCAGTGACGGCGCACAACGGACGCCAGCACCATCCTCTAGAGTACCTGAACGGCGACTGAGAACGAAAAACGCTCTACTACTCAAGTCCACCGTCCAGTGCCTAGAGAAGCTTAGCGGCGCGAATCCAGGTAACGCTGGTACGGAGCGTCGCTCATGTACAGTTCCTCGAAGGTGCGCCAGGTGTTCTCAGCGCTGTGGAAGCCCACGATGCGGCGGGACTCGCGGCCCATCTGCTCACGCTCAGCGGCGGGCAGGGAGAGCACAGCCTCCAGCTTCTTCGCCAAATCCTGAGCGTTATTGGGTTCGAAGAGGTAGCCGTTCACACCCTCCTCCACCAGGTGCGGCAGAGCCAGTGCGTTCGCGAGCACCACGGGGGTGGAGGCGCTCATCGCCTCCAGGGACACCAGGGACTGCAGTTCGGCGGTACCGGGCTGGCAGAACACGTCAGCCATCTGGTACACCTCAGGCAGATGCTCATCCGGAACGAAGCCACGGAAAATCACGCGGTCGGACACGCCGCAATCGTGCGCCTTCTGCTCGAGAGCCTCACGCAGCTCACCACCACCGGCAATATCCAGCACCACGTGCTCGAGAGTATCCGGCAGCAGGGAGAGCGCCTCAATGAGCACGTCCACGTTCTTCTCTTCAGCCAGGCGACCCACGAAAGCAATACGCAGCTCACCGGGAACCTTGCCGGCGTCAGCACCCTCAGCCAGCTCGTAGTCGCTGATCTCAATACCGTTAGAAACGGGCATGACGGGGCGATTGAAATGACCCAGGTCGCGCATCGCATCCGCACCAATCTGGGTGGGGGTGGTAACGACCGCTGTCTTGGAAAAGCAGAAACGCATATCCTTCCAGGTGATCTTCTCAATCACGCGCTTCACGGGAGCGGGGAAAGGCAGGAACGGGTCCAGGTTCGCCGGCATGAAGTGGTTGGTGGCAATCACACGGATACCGCGGCGCTTCGCCTGGAAGATGAGGGCGCGGCCAATAATGTAGTGGCACTGCACGTGCACCACGTCCGGGCGGACCTCGTCAAGGATCGCGCCAACCTCGGACCAGATCTCCCAGGGCACGCAGATGCGGTTCGTCTCGTGGGTCGGGGGCAGATGCGAGCGCAGGCGGTGCTCCACGATGCCGCCCTCTACCTCGGTGCGATAGCTGGGGCCGGGGATGGGGCTGGCTGCGACTACGTGTACGGAGTGGCCGCGCTTGAGCATGGAGGTGGCGAGGCGGTGACCGAATTGTGCTGCACCGTTGATGTCCGGCGGGTAGGTTTCTGCGCCAATCAGAATCGTCTTTGCCTGTTCCATGACGGGGCTCCTCATCGGGGTGTAGTGTGTCGGTGACTTTGGGGTTTCGGGTGCGACGGTGCGCCGCTTCTACCTCTGTCTGCCGCGTGCACCGGGTGGGTCCGGTACGTACAGCACTTGTCTATTCTACCTGTGAGCTGCGTCCTTCTCCGACTCGTGGAGGGAGGGTTTTGGCTGGGAGTTACCTCCAAACCTCCCGCCGGGGCAGGAGCCTGCACCCTGCCTGTAGACGCACAAACGCCCCGATACGAGTATCGGGGCGTTTGGACGCTTGGCGTTAAACCTGCGCCGGTTTTAGCGGCGAACAGTATTTAGCGGCGAACCAGGCGGTTCAGGAAGTGCAGGACGGTTGCAATGGATGCGCCCAGTGCTGCGAAGGACTTCCAGCGTGCCTGCAGAACCTCGGGCTTGCGCACGTTCTCTGCCAGGCCGCGGCCGGTAGCTGCTGCACTTGCAGCAACCTCGGAGGGCACTGCCTTGAGAGCGTCCAGAGCCTGCTGGGTGTTGTTCTGAACGTCGCCGGTGTAGGACTGCAGGTCGTCGCGCAGGGCTGCCAGGTGCTGGCGACGCTCTGCGGTGCGCTGCTTGAGCTCTTCGAAGGTCGGCGGCTTGGGCTCTTCCTCACCGCGTGCCTTGCGCTCTTCAGCTTCCTGACGTGCGCGTTCTGCTGCTTCTTCAGCTTCCTTAGCCTTCTGCTCTGCACGCTCTGCCTGTTCCTTCTTCAGGCGCTCAGCGGACATGGCGGTACCTTCCTTGAGTACGCCGAGGTCGAAGAGCAGACCGAAGATTGCGGATTCGGGCTTGAACGGCAGCTGTGCCTTGACCTTCTTCAGACCGACCAGGGCGCAGATTGCCAGGACGATGAGGAAGATGAGGGCGAAGACCAGCGCGGATGCCCAGTAGGGCATGACGGTGCCGAGGCCGAGGATTGCTGCGGCGACCAGCGCAATGATCAGGAACAGACCGAAGACTGCTGCGACGCCGAAGAAGGCTGCGCCCTTACCAACGGCGATGCCCTTGGTCTTCAGCTCGTGCTTTGCGATCTGGATTTCGTCCTTGATCTGGCTGGGTCCGAGGGTCTTGAAGGTTTTGCCAGCGTCGATGATGTTCGCGACGCCGGACTTAATCCCGCTGATGCCAGCAAAGAAACCCTTGGGTGCCTTGGGATTAGTAGTAGTGGTCATGACCACCTCTCCGTGACGTGTTTTTGGAGGCTTCTTTTTCGCACTCCACCTCCTATAGTTTAGCCCCTTATGATACCTGCGCGTGACCGTTTGGGCGGAGGGTTGCCGTATCTCTTCAGGTATTTTTGACTTTCTGGAGGCTGTGTTGAGCTGCTGGCGTAGCTTTCTGAGTTTGGTTACCCCTGTGGATTTGCTCTGGAGTAGGCGTAAGAGGATGCCGGCGGGCGGCTCCCCCACTGCGCGCCGGGTGGGTGAGTGGCGTGTGCGGGTGGGGAACTTTTCGGTGCGTTAGGCTTCACATTTTTGCAGGGGAAGCATCTTCACCTCGCGGGGGCGTAAGCCCGAGGGGTTAGTGGTTCACGACGTGGAGAGAACGTTCCGACTGGACTCGAACTAGCGAGGCGAAGATTTTCCGAGCGCGCGAGGAAATAAAAACCGTTATCCTGCCGAGGGCGTAAGCCCGAGGGCCTGGAGCAGGCGCCCCAGCGCCTGCGTATGGCGGAGTGGTTACTGGTTCACGACGTGGAGAGAACGTTCCGACTGGACTCGAACCAGACGGAACCCGAAGAGAGCGCCCCAGCGCTCACGTAGGGTGGAGTGGTTACTGGTTCGAGTCCGAGGAACGTATATAGCAAGAACCCCGGAACAAAGTTCCGGGGTTCTTGCTATATCTGCTCCCCCGACTGGACTCGAACCAGTAACCCTTCGATTAACAGTCGAATGCTCTGCCAATTGAGCTACGGGGGATTATTTTGTTTTCGTTGCTGGTTTCCCTTGCAACGAGTAATAACTATACCGGGGCTGTTTGGGCTCCGCAACTTGAAATGCCGTGAAGTACATCACTCTTTGGGTTGAGCGGTTGGGCTGAGTGGTTGGGCCGTGTGGTTAGTTTGGGTGGCGCCCCGGCAACCTGCAGAATACGGGGCATTCGGCAGGTTGCCGGGGCGTAAGCAGAAGAACCGTGCTTAGCCGCGCTGTGCGTTGAGCTGGCGGCGGCGCATTTCCAGTTCGAGGAGCTGACGCTGTACCGCTTCGAACTCTTCGTCGTCGGGGTTGGCGCTGAGCTGCTCTAGGCGCATCATCAGGTCGGATTTTTGGCGGGCGATCTGCTGTTCGAAGAGGGCGTTGAGTGCGCCGGTGACGAAGTTGGGCAGGTGCTCGTCGCTGCTGATCGGTAGCGGTGAGACGGCGAGCTCCGCAATGGCGGGGTGTACACCTTCTACCGCGCCGGAGCGCACGCAGTTGATCCACTCGATACCGGGGGTGGGTGCCATGACGGTTGCGGCGTGGATGATGCCTGCGGCCACCTCGCGGTGGGTGCGGTAGCGGAACTGCACGGTGGCGAGGTTACGCCACTGTTCCACGCTGATGAGCTCGGGGTGTTGCAGGGCAATCTCGAGCGCCGCCTTTTCGAGGCGGGCAACCGGGTCGCGCGGGTCGGGGGTGAGGAATTCCTCGACGGCGGGGGCGGTCGCCTCCGGCTGGGGTGCGGCGGGCTGAATGTTGCTTGGCGGGTGCGCGGCAGCGTTCTGCCCGGCGTAGGCGCTGGGTGCGGCGTGGTCTTCCGGTGGCGGTGCATCGTAGGCGGGGTCGTAGGGCGCGTCAGCATGAGCTGCCCCCTGAATACCCGTATAACCCGGCGCGCCCGCGTAACCCTGTACGCCCTGCGGTCCCTCGTTCAGGCGCTCGTAACGCGGTGCGGCGGCGGCCTCCGCCTGCTGGGTGCGAGAAAGCTTCGGGTGGTTCTGCGCGTACGCCACGGCACGCTGAATCTCGTCCAGCTCCAGGCCGAGCTGACCGGATACCTTACGCATGTACGCGGGGCGCAGGTCGCGGTCCTTAATGCCGGCAATAATCGGGGCGATAGCGCGCATCGCCAGCACGCGGCCTTCAAGGGTCGCCAAATCGTACTTGGCGAGGGTCGAATCAATCGCAAACTCGAAGAGCGGGCGGCGCGAAGCAATCAGCGAGCGCACGGCGGCGTCGCCCTTGTGCAGGCGCAGGTCGCAGGGGTCCATGCCGTTCTCAGCAACCGCCACGAAGGTCTGCGCGACGAATCGCTGATCCTCCTGGAAGGCTGCCATGGCGGCTTTCTGGCCTGCGGCGTCGCCGTCGAAGGTGAAGATGATTTTGCCGCCGGAGCCGTCGTCGGTAATCATGCGGCGCACCATCTTGATGTGGCCGGGACCGAACGCGGTGCCGCAGGTGGCAACGGCGGTGGTGATGCCGGCGAGGTGTGCCGCCATGACGTCCGTGTAGCCTTCCACGATGACGACCTGCTTATTCTTGGTCATATCGCGTTTTGCCAGGTCGATGCCGTAGAGCACCTGGGATTTTTTGTACAGCTGAGTCTCGGGGGTGTTCAGGTATTTGGGGCCCTGGTCGTCGTCAAAGAGGCGGCGGGCACCAAAGCCGATGGTCTCGCCGGCAATGGTGCGGATGGGCCAGATAATGCGGCCGCGGAAGCGGTCGTACAGGCCGCGGTTGCCCTCGGAGAACATGCCGGTCGCCTTCAGCTCCTCATCGGTGAAGCCCTGGGAGCGAAGGTGCTTGAGCAGGTGGTCCCAGCCGCGCGGGGCGTAGCCGACACCGAATTTGCGGGTTGCGGCGGGGTCAAAACCGCGGGCGCCAAGGAAGCGCTGCGCCTCCTGAGCATCGGCGCTATAGAGGTTGCGTTCGAAGAACTCGGCGGCAATCTTGTGCGCGTCGAGCAGGCGGCGGCGCATACCCGCCTCGTAGCGGTCGCCGGGCTTACCGCCCTCGTAGTGCAGGGTGTAGCCGATGCGCGCGGCAAGGCGCTCCACCGTCTCCACGAAGCTGGTGTGTTCCATCGCCATGACGAAGGAGTACACGTCACCGGATTCACCGCAGCCGAAGCAGTGGTACGAGCCGACCTGCGGGCGCACATTGAAGGAGGGCGTGCGCTCGTCGTGGAACGGGCACAGCCCCTTGAAGGTGCCTATACCGGCGCTTTTGAGGCTCACGTAGCCTTCGATGATTTCGCGGATATCGGTACGGGCGCGGACTTCGTCAATGTCTTCTTTGCGGATTAATCCAGCCATAAACTCAATTCTACGGTGGGGGTCAACAGGTAGCGCCTGCAGGCGGTGCAGGCGCGGTAAATAGGGGCAGAAAAGGATGCGCCGCGACGCGCAAACAGGCTCGCAAAAAGGATGCGCCGCGACGCGCAAACAGCACGCCGCGGCACACAAGTGACGGTGTTTAGCCGCCGGAAATATCCAGCTCAGCCTCCACCAGACCCAGACGCTCAGCGTCCCCCAGGATGCGCGAATCCAGCCAGCCATCGGGCAGGTGCGGCTGCTTGGGGCTGCCGGCGCGGCCGCGCGAACCCTCCACGGCGGCACCCGGGTAACCAATCGAGTGGTCCAGCTGAGCAATCAGCTCACGGAAGGTCGCCAGGTCGGGTACCTGAGCCATCTTCGCGCGCAGCTCGCCGCCAACCGGGTAGCCCTTGAAGTACCATGCCACGTGCTTGCGGATCTCCCGCAGGCCGCGAGTCTCATCGTCAAAGGTTTCCACCAGCAGTTCTGCGTGGCGGTAAATCATGTCCGACACCTCAGTCAGGGTCGGGCGGATACGCTCCGACGAACCCTCAAACGCATTCTGCAGGTCACCAAACAGCCACGGGCGACCCTGGCAGCCGCGACCAATCACCACGCCATCCACGCCGGTCTGCTCAACCATGCGCACCGCATCCTCAGCGGAGAAAATATCGCCATTACCCAGAATCGGCACGTCCGGAATCAGCTCACGCAGCTGCGCAATCGAATCCCAGTCAGCCTTACCCGAATAATGCTGCGCCGCGGTACGACCGTGCAGGGCAATCGCCGCAACACCGGCATCACGCGCAATCTTGGCGGACTCCAAGAACGTAATGTGGTCATCGTCGATGCCCTTGCGCATCTTAATGGTCAGCGGAATATCGTTGCGGGACGCCTCCTTCACCGCGGTCTGCACAATCGCCGTGAACAGGTCAGTCTTCCAGGGCAGGGCGGCGCCGCCACCGCGGCGAGTCACCTTAGGAGCCGGGCAGCCAAAGTTCAAGTCAATGTGGTCGGCACGGTCCTCTTCAACGACCATGCGCACAGCCTTACCGACGTTGACCGCGTCCACACCGTAAATCTGGATGGAGCGGATCTTCTCGTCCGGGTCATGCTCAATAATACGCATGGACTCGGGCTTACGCTCCACCAGGGCGCGCGCAGTCACCATTTCGGTAACGTACAGGCCGCCGCCATATTCACTGCAGAGGCGGCGGAAAGCCTTATTGGTCACGCCAGCCATCGGGGCGAGAACCACGGGAGTATCAACGGTCAGATTGCCCAGTTTCAGGGGCGGAAGGGTAAGACGGGGTGCTTCAGAATTCACCCCTATATTGTGGCATACGGGGGCAAATCGAGAACCGGACTCAGCTGAGGGGATACAGCGGGCACGACACAACGGCACGGTGCAGGCTCAGCAACCGCAAGGAGTCGCAGGTACGCACAAGGGGCGGGGAAGCTCTCCGCTCCCCCGCCCCTCTGAGCAAGAATCAGCCAGCAGGCTCGATGCCGAGAATCTACTCGCGAACCTACTCGGTCACGTAAATATAGGTCGGATCCCCCTCCACAGAAGCAGTACCGGCGCGCAGCAGCACGTCGGTCACCTGAACCAGCGCCTCCATAGAGTCATCAACCTCAACCAGCACCGGGTACTTAGCGCTCAGCAGGGACAGCACCTGCATAATCGCCTCCACGGCGCCCTCATTATCGAAGTCGTAGCCCAGCAGCAGCTCGGTGGCGGTGTTCTCATTCACCAGCGCCGCCTCCGGGTCAGTCTCGAAGGGCTGGTAGCTCACCGCAAACGCCACAATCGGGCCCTTCTTACCCTCAGCGGCCGCCTCACGAATATGGTCGCGCAGCACCACGGCACCAAAAGCACGCACCTCATCCGAAAGGAAGTAGCGGTTCACCGTGCCCAGACCCACCTCGGCGGGAACATCCCAATCGTGGGAGCGGCGGTAGAACTCCCAGAGCGCGGCTGTCAGCTCAACCGAACCGGTCGCCAAATCCTCAATAGCCTGAGTCTCGTTGCCGTCAGCATCCTCACGCAAAGACACCGGAGGAATAGCACCCGGCTCCACACGCACCATACGGGAACGCTGAACCAGCTTAAAACCAGCAGCCTGAGCGAACTCCTCACCATCGCTAAACGGTGCAAGCTTCACGCGCAGAGCAGTGGTCTGACCGTGCGCCGCCGCAACCTCACGCAACGCATTCAGCAGGGCGGTACCAATACCCTGACGGCGGTGATCAGCAGCCACCTCAATGTAGGACCACAGGCGCGTCGGATGCAACAGCGAAGCAACCACAGTACCCGCTGCCACCGGCACACCCGAAGCAGTCACCACCAGAGTGCGGCTAAACGGCGCGTCCGTATCCGGGCCGAAAAGGCCACGCTGGCGCTCCTCAACCTCATTGCGGGCAGAGTTCCAAATCTCAAGCAGGGCAAGGTCATCACCCTCCTGCCAGGGGCGAATCTCAAATTTTTCGCTGAGACGTTCAGCCATGTCCGTGCACCTTTCTTTCGCTCACGTCGATCGTGCCAATCATGCCAATCAGTCTAACCAGGGTAGCCCAAATACACGACGGCGGGTAGCCTCTTTCGCTCTAAGAGGCTACCCGCCGACCATGTTATGAAATATTTTTAGCCTGCCAGGCGTGCAGCCAGGTAAGACTTCACCTGATCCAGAGCCACACGCTCCTGGTTCATGGTGTCGCGCTCGCGGATGGTCACAGCCTGATCCTCGAGAGTATCAAAGTCCACGGTGATGCAGAACGGGGTACCGATCTCGTCCTGGCGGCGGTAACGGCGGCCAATAGCGCCCGCCTCGTCGTAGTCCACGTTCCACAGGCCACGCAGCTCATTCGCCAGCTTCGTTGCCGGCTCAGACAGTTCAGCCTTCTTCGACAGCGGCAGAACAGCAGCCTTGACCGGTGCCAGGCGCGGGTCGAGCTTCAGCACGACGCGCTTATCCACGCCACCCTTGGTGTTCGGCGCCTCGTCCTCGACGTATGCGTCAACAAGGAACGCCATCATCGAACGGGTCAGACCGAAGGACGGCTCAATCACGTACGGCACGTAACGCTCACCGGTGGCCTGGTCGAAGTACTCAAGCTTCGCGTTAGAGTGCTCGTTGTGCACACCCAGGTCATAGTCGGTACGGTTCGCAACGCCCATCAGCTCGCCCCACTCGGAACCCTGGAAACCGAAGCGGTACTCAACATCAATAGTGCCAGCCGAGTAGTGTGCACGCTCCTCCTTAGGAACGTCGAAGCGGCGCATGTTATCCGGGTTAATACCCAGGTCAACGAACCAGTTCCAGCAATCCTCAACCCACTCGTTGAAGTACTTATCAGCGTCATCCGGGTGCACAAAGTACTCGATTTCCATCTGCTCGAACTCACGAGTACGGAAAATGAAGTTACCGGGAGTGATCTCATTACGGAACGACTTACCGATCTGGCCAATACCGAACGGCGGGCGCTTACGAGAAGCAGTGACCACATTGTTGAAGTTCACGAAAATACCCTGAGCGGTCTCCGGGCGCAGGAAGTGCAGACCCTCCTCATTATCAACCGGACCCAGGTAGGTCTTCATCAGACCGGAGAAGTTCTGCGGCTCAGTCCACTCGCCACGAGTACCACAGTTCGGGCAAGCAATCTCATCCATGCCCTCAGCCGCGCGGCCCTTCTTCGCCTCAAAGTTCTCCAGCAGGTGATCCTGGCGCAGACGCTTGTGGCAGGACAGGCACTCAACCAGCGGGTCGGTGAAGGTCGCCACGTGACCGGACGCCTCCCACACCGCACGAGGCAGAATAACGGAAGAATCCAGGCCAACCATGTCCGCACGGGAGCGGACGAAACGCTGCCACCACTGCTGACGGATGTTTTCCTTCAGCTCCGCACCGAGGGGGCCGTAGTCCCATGCGGAGCGGGAACCGCCGTAAATTTCACCGGCCTGGAAAACAAAGCCGCGGCGCTTCGCGAGCGCAATAACGTTATCGAGGGTGGACTTTTCAGCCATAGTTACTCCTTCTGCCCCGCCACCGGCTGTGACGTGCGTGAGTTCGGGTTGATAAGGGACGCAACCCAGAACGGGGCGCCCGTATTCGCGCTCATCGGCGCAGTATGCACACTTTTTGATGCAAGACACTAGGGTACCATCACCACCCCGCCCCTGGGTATGCCCACCCTGCCCACCGCTCCCCCATTTTCGGGAAGCCAGGACGTACCCGGCGGGATAAACTAGGAAGCATGGAAGAAATTTTTATTCGCGACGACATGATCCGCCTCGGCCAGTTCCTCAAGCTCGCCAACCTCGTAGAGGACGGCGCGCAGGCACGCGAGGTCATTCAGCACGGCCTGGTAAAGGTCAACGGCGACATTGAGGAAGCACGCGGCAAGCAGCTGCACCCCGGCGACACCGTGACCTTCAACGGTGTGACGGTGAAGGTTGCGCACGAGGGCTAGTAGCGCCTGATTACACTTTTGGGGTCTGGGAACGGTAAGGGGCGGAGTCTGTGAGGGACGGCGTTCGTCCTCGTTCCTCCCCTCACTAAGCAGAGGCGGGGCGCCGCATATTTCCTCCGCGCCTACGCAGGGGCACCCGTCACCCGGACGCTCCGCCCCTCCTTGCTTCGCTGCGGAGAGCGTCCGGGCTGACACCCTGAGGGCGCATCCGGAAAACGCGGCCGCACCCGCACAGCTCTACAGGCAGGCCTGCTAACTCCAGCGCGGAAAGGCGGTATCGTCCGAAAGTGACATCAGGGTGCCCGAAGCGAAGCGAGGGCGGGTCCCCTGTAGGAACGAGGACGATAACCGCCTTTCCAAGCGGAATCCAAGTGCCCCACCCCAGCTTTTCCAAGCGGAACCAGACGGAAACAAAAGCTCAACGCAAAGCCCCCGAGTCATCAGACCCAGGGGCTTTCCATATAGCTGTATTAGGCGTCAGAGCCTTCCGCGGTGCCGGTCGCCTCCGCAACCTTCTGCGCACGAATATGCGGCTCCTTACCCTGCACCTTCACCTCCAGGAACTCGCCCACGTGGCGAATCTCCATAGCGCTCACACCGTGACCCGCACCGGCGTACAGCACCTTGATGCCGTCGGTGTACTTGCGGATCCAGTCGTAGGTGTAGTTCACCATCTCCTGCGGGATGACCGGGTCTTCCTGGTCGCGGCCGAAGAACACCGGCAGTTCGGTCTTCTTCAGCTCCTCATCCTTGAAATACGGCGAGTCCGAGTCCACCGCGTAGCCGGACAGACCCACCACGGCGGCGAACTCGCCGGGAGCGTGACGCACCATCGACGTTGCGATGCCCATGCCCTGCGAGAAGCCCAGCAGGGTCACCGAAGCGTAGGGTTCACGGTTCGCACGCACCCACTCCAGCACGTAGTCGCTCGCCTGTTCAATGGCGCGCTGGTCAGATTCAAGCTGCTGGTTCAGCGGGTACCACTGGTAGCCGATAGCGTCTGCGGCAATGTAGGCGCCGGTCGAGTCCGCGGAGAACTGGGTGCCGACCGGCTGCGGTGCACGCATGGAGGCGTAGGTGAAGCCCTCCTGCGGAAGGTGCGCCGCCAGGGACAGCAAATCATGCTCCTGGGAGCCGTATCCGTGCAGCATGAGCACCAGGTGGGTGCCTGCGCGTTCGTTCTCGGGGCGGGTATATTCGACGACGTATTTGTTTTCGCTCATGCACCCATCTTAGCGAGGACTCCCCCGCAAACCTGCACCGCAGGTTCCGCCGCTAGCTTGACCCTCACCTAACGTCAGGCTTTAGAGTGAAACCATGGACGCGAACATGACACCACCTGACGGGCACCATGAATACACCGTAGGAGAGGCAGCATCATTGCACGGGCTCACAGTCCGCACGCTACACCACTGGGAGCAGCGGGGCTTACTCAACCCGGCACATGATGAGTTCAACGGGTACCGGTACTACACCGATACAGATCTTGAACGGATCACCGTCATCATGGGGTACCGCGCCATCGGCATGAGCCTTGACGCTATTGGCAACATACTGCAGGATCGGGCGAACAGCACCGAGCATCTGCTCGCTCAGCGGGATATGCTTCAACGCAAAATCGCCGCGTATGGGCGCATGCTTGAAACCATCGAACACCTTTTGGAGGACACCATGGCACCTAAAAATGAGCAGCTCAGCCCTGCCGAAAAAGCAGAGATTATGGGCGAAGGGTTCAGCCTCGCCCACCAGCAGGAAGCGCAGGAGCGTTACGTGAAAACTGACGACTGGGCTGAATACCAGCGCCGTACTGCCTCAATGGACCGTGCCGACTGGCAGAACGGCAAACAGCAGATTGACGAGGTCGAACAGGCTCTCGTCGAGGCATTCAACCGCGGCGTGCAGCCGGGCAGTGAGGAGGCGAACGCGCTCGCCGAGCGGCACCGCACCTCCCTGTTCTTCTTTGAGGTCACCCCCGCTAAGCACGCTATTCTAGCCCGCGGTTACGTTGAGGATGCCCGATTCAAGGCGTACTACGAGAAGCTTGCGACCGGGCTCGCGGAGTGGTTGCGGGACGTCATCTACGAGAATGCTCGTGCACACGGTGTTGACCCGCAGGAAGCTAACTGGGGTTAAACTACCCGGGGTTAAACCTTTGGGCTGAGAATACCCAGTACCTAGGCCAGTACCTAGGGGTGAGTAGCTGAGTGTGAAAGCTGAGCACGAAAAAACGCCCGGCATTCCCCGTACTCAGGGGAATGCCGGGCGTTACATGCTGTATCCGCATGAAAACTAGATAGCTATCTAGCGGGTGCCGTCGAGGTGACGGCGGTGCTCCTGAATACGGCGATCCAGGTGCTCAAGGTTCTGTTGCAACCCCGCAATCTCGTTTTCAATCTTTCGGCGGGCTCGCTCCATCACGTCGATGGAGAGCGCATGATCATCCGGATTGTCCAAGATTGTACGAATGTCGGCAAGACTCATGCCGGCCTGACGGCAGGTAGCAACAAACCGTGCAGCGGAGATAGACTCCGCATCAAAAATACGGGTTCCGTGAGCATCACGGGGCACAGCAATGAGCCCCTCTTTCTCGTAGTACCGCAGGGCGTGGGTGCTCACCCCCAACTGCTCCGCTACCTCTTGAATACTTACCACAGCTTTAATGCTATGGGGTTAGAGCGGGTCTAAAGCAAACCGAGAACCTTTACCTTCCAGCGCAACAGGAGGCTACTTCCGCGGTATCTCGCGGCGGTTTCAAAAGCACCTCAAAAACCGAAAAATATTCCCTGACTTGGCATGATACTCTTCATGCGGATGCAAAGAAATGCCGGGCGCTCGCATCATACGAACACCCGGCATTCTATTGCATAACCCTGAGGGTGAAGGTTAATTCTCGGTGGGCGGAAGAACCTGTGAAGACACTATCTACCCGCCCGAAAATTACTGGCACTTAGGTGGCTTAAACAGCATCCAGAGGGCACAATCAACGCCCCGTGGCTGCTCGCGATTCTAGTGGGCCACCGTAGCGTACAGGCGAGTCATCGAGTCCAGCGCCTCACGCTCACGCTGCGCCTCACTCGGGGTAGCGGATTCATCTTCAACGCCGAGGGCGCGCGCCAGAATCTTCTCCACCTGCTTCGCCTCAATCAAGAAGCCGTCATGGCCGTGATTCGACTCGATAATGTCCACGGACACCGGGGTGGGCAGCGCCTCCGCCAGGCGGTGCGACTCATGCGGGAAGAACAGACGGTCCGTGTTCACCGCCGCAATCGTCCACTCGCAATCGGTGGGCGCCAGCGCCTGCGCCAGGGTACCGCGGCCACGCGCCACATCGTGCGAAATCAGTGCCTCGTTCACGGCAAGGTAGCTGTTCGGGTCAAAGCGCTCAACCAACTTGGCGCCGTGGTGGTCCAGGTAGCTTTCGATGGCGTAGCGGCCACGCGGCTCACCCAGCGAGCCGCCCACGGTGCTTTCGCCACGGTTCTCCTCGCGGCCGAAGCGGTGCTCCAGCTCGGCGGGGCTACGGTAGGTGGTGTGCGCGATACGGCGTGCCAGGGCAAGACCGTTTACCGGCGCGGGACCGGAATAGTAGTCGCCGCCGGCGAAGTTAGCATCCGAACGAATCGCAATGTTCTGGGTGTGAGCCCACGAAATCTGCTCCGCCGTAGCCGAAGGACCGGAAGCAATCACAGCGCATCCGCGCACCAGCTCGGGGTTGGTTGCCGCCCACTCCAGGGCGCGAGCGCCACCGAGGGAACCACCAATGACGTAGCGGAAGCTGGTCACGCCCAGGGCACGTGCCAGGCGTGCCTCAGCACGCACAGAGTCGCGGATGCTCACCTGCGGGAAGCGGGAACCCCAGTGTTCACCGGCGCCCGGGTAGCCTTCGGGAATGATGCTTGCCGGTCCGGTGGAGCCGTAGCAGCCGCCCAGAATATTGGGTGCAATCACGAAGTAGCGGTTGGTGTCCACGACCGAGCCGGGGCCCACGATGCCTTCCCACCAGCCGTCGGATTCGATAGCGCGAATCAGCGGGGCGGGCATATCGGGGGTGGGTACGCCGCGGGAAACATGCGTGTCACCGGTGAGCGCGTGCAGGATCAAGATGGCGTTATCGCCAGCCTCGTTGAGGGTGCCCCAGGTTTCGTAGCCGATGGTGACCTGCGGCAGGGTCACGCCGGATTCGAGCTCCAGGTCGCCGATGTTCAGCTGACGCAGGTAGCCTTGCGCTTCCGGATGTTCGCGCTGAGTGCCCGCCACGGGGATGGGCGCGGTGACAGGCTGGTTGATAGTGCCGGACTGGCTAGTGCTCTGGGTGGTCATGGGGGTTCCCTTCACTGGGTTGGCCGGCGAGGTGGTGCCGGGTGTGAGCGGGGTAGGTGTGAGCGGGGTACTCGTCTGCGGGTAGAAGGAGCAACGGGTTGGGCGGCATCAGCGCCGCGCAGTGACAAAATGCTCCATAACGGGGAATCCGCAGGTGGACCGAAAAGCCGTAGCTTACCGGTCCACCTGCGGGTTGCATCACCGTTTAGGAGAGGGTGTCGAAGCCCAGCTGCAGGTCGGCGAGAATATCGTCAATGTTCTCAATACCGACTGCCAGGCGGACGAAGTTCGGGTACACACCAATCTTCTCCAGCTCCTCAGTGGAAAGCTGAGCGTGGGTGGTGGAGGCGGGGTGAATCACGAGCGAGCGCACGTCACCGATGTTCGCCACGTTGGAGTGCAGCTTCAGTGCGTCCACGAAGTTGCGGGTCTGCTCCAGGGTTGCGTCCTTGAGGGTGAAGCCGAGCACCGCGCCGGGGCCCTTGGGCAGGTACTTCTGCGCACGCTCGTACCAGGGGGAGGACTCCACGCCAGCCCAGATGACCTTCTCGACCTGCGGGTTTGCTTCAAGCCAGTGGGCAACCTTGGTGGCGTTCTCAATGTGGCGTTCGATGCGCAGGGAGAGGGTTTCCAGACCGATGCCGATGTTGAAGGCGTTGGTCGGGGAGATAGCGGCGCCGGTGTCACGCAGCAGGGAGACGCGCGCCTTCAGGATGTAGGAGAGGTTCGCGCCGAATGCGGAGTCCTTGCCCAGGTCGCGTGCATAGATCAGGCCGTGGTAGCCGGGGGCGGGCTGGTTGAACTTGGGGAACTTCTCGGGGTCTGCACCGTAGTCGAAGTTACCGGAGTCAACAATCACGCCGCCGATGGAGGTGCCGTGGCCACCCAGGTACTTGGTGGCGGAGTGGACGACCACATCCGCACCGTGTTCGATGGGGCGCAGCAGGTAGGGGGTGGGTACAGTGTTGTCCACGATCAGAGGCACGCCGTTTTCGTGTGCAATTGCTGCGATGGGCTCAATGTCGAGCACGTCGTTGCGGGGGTTGGGCACGGACTCGCCGTAGAACAGCTTGGTATTGGGGCGAACCGCGGCGCGCCACTCATCCAGGTTATCGGGGTCCTCAACGAAGGTGGTTTCGATACCGAGGTCGGCGAGGGTGTACTTGAGCAGGTTGTAGGTGCCGCCGTACACGGAGGGGGAGGCAACAATGTGGTCGCCTGCACCGGCAATGTTCAGGATTGCGTAGGTGATAGCTGCCTGGCCGGATGCCAGCAGCAGCGCGCCAACGCCGCCTTCCAGGGAAGCGATACGGTTTTCGATGACTTCCTGGGTGGGGTTGTTGAGGCGGGTGTAAATGGGGCCCAGCTCGGCGAGGGCGAAACGGTTCGCTGCCTGCTCGGCACTTTCAAAGACGAAAGAGGTGGTCTGGTAGATAGGTAGTGCCCGAGCTCCCGTTGCGGCATCCGGCGCCTGACCTGCGTGGATCTGGCGGGTTTCGAACTTCCAACCGGCGGGGTTGGCGGGAGTCGGGACGGTAGTGTTGTTGCTCATGCTTGGCTCTCCTAAGGGGATAGTTAGGGGGCCGCATGCCGAGCGGTACAGGAATCGTCGTCGAATAATCCTGTCACGATTGATGTACCGGATTCGGTCACATCGGTCCCGCGCTTGCGTCACGCTTTTGCGTGTCGCCTGGTCTTCACCCAGGGCACCCCACCGCGGAGGAGGGTTGCCGGCCAGCTAGCTGGGGCTTGTCGCTGGCGCTCTTGACCTGTATTCAGGGTGTCATAGGGCGCGGGGCGGGGTCAAGGATTTTGTGGGTGCGCGGCACTTTAAGACATTTCATTGCAAAGATGACGTTTTTTAACGTCTGTAACAAAACGTTAGTAACGAAGCCGGGGCAGTCGGGGTGCGAAGGTACCCACCCAAAACCGCCCGTATAGTAACCCTCATCACTTTTAATCGTGCTTTTCGGTACACTGGGACTACGCATACACTCGTGCGGGGCTTCGCACACGTCGCCTACCCCTCGCCTACCCTTCCGGCGCAGAAGCCGGAAAACCGACCTCAAAGGTTGTCCATCATGTCTCTCGTTCTCGATGCGGTGCAGCTTAGCCGCATCTTTGGCACGGGCGAACGCGCCTTCACCGCCGTCGACCGCGTGTCCCTTCGCATCAGCTCCGGTGAAATTCACGCCCTCCTCGGCCCCAACGGCGCGGGCAAAACAACCACCGTGCAGATGTGCTCAACCCTGCTCACCCCCACCAGCGGCACCCTCACCGTGAACGGCGTTGACGCCATCGCCCATCCGCAGCGGGCGCGCCGTCACGTGGGTCTCGCGCTGGGCGGGGATAACGGCTTCTACCCGCGCGCCAGCGCACGCGACAACCTGCTCTTCTTCGCGGATATTGCGGGGGTCTGCGGGCGGGCTCGACGACACGAGGTGGAACACGCCCTAGCCCGCGTGGAACTCACCGACGCCGCCACGCGGCCCGTCCAGGAGTTCTCCCGCGGCATGAAGCAGCGCCTACACATTGCCCGCGCTACGCTCGGCTCCCCCGCTCTGCTCCTGCTGGATGAGCCGACGAACGGGCTCGATCCCGATATCGCGCTGACGGTGCGTGCCCTGATCCGTTCTCTGGCAGAAGACGGTGCCGCCATTTTGCTGACGAGCCACCTGCTGGGCGAAATTGAGGATCTGGCGCACACCATCACCGTTTTGGGTGCCGGCTCCGTTGCTGTGAGCGGTAGCCTCGAGGATGTTGCCGCACACGCCGGCATTGCCGCCACGACCGTGGTTCAGGTTGACGCCAACGCAACCGAGGGTCTTGATACGCTGCGCGGATTCCTCGGCAATCAGGCGGCGGTACTTTTTGCCCCGCGCGGTTCCGGCTGGGAACTCACTCTCTACTGGCACGGCGAGCGCGCCACCTTCGAGGCGGGCGCGGCGCACCGCATCCTGGCGGAGGGGCTTGCCGCCGCACGCATCGGGGCGCGGACCGAACCGTACACGCGACCGGCGACTCTGGAAGAGGCATACCTGGCGATGGCGGAGGGGCTCAAGCGATGAACGCACACGGCGCGCACGGTAGTGAAGGTGTGAAAGAGTCCCGGCAGCAGACCCAAGGGTACGATTTGAGCCAGGAGTGCGCCCGCCAGTTGCGACTTATGGGCTTTAGCCTGCGGCAGTTTCTGACGGTTCCCTACTTTATTCAGCTGCTCATCAGTACGGTGCTCGGGTCGGTTATTATTCAGGCTCTTGCGGTGCACGCGGCGGCGCAGAGTTCCGAGGGCCACTCCGTTGACCCGACCCTGGCGTGGACTCGCGCCGGTATTGTGGGCATGTGGTCGGTCTGTATCGTGTCGGCGGGCATCATTAATTTTGAGCGTTTCCGCGGGACCCTCGTGTACCTGTGTTCGGGGTCGATTTCTCCGGTGCGGGTGCTGGCGGCTATCGTTTCGAGCGCCTCCATTGTGGGTCTGGCGGCTCTACCTCTGTCGTGGGCGGTTTGGGCTCTTGTGACGCTCAATCCGCGGGTCACGGACTTTTCTGCGCTCTGGCCGCGCTACGTTCTGGGCGTTCCCCTGCTATGGCTTGCTTGCCTGTCGGTCACGTTCATGATTGCGGTGTTCTTCGTGGCGACGCCGAACGCTATCGCCTACGAGGAGCTGCTCCTCGTGCCGGTGTTTATTCTCTCCGGGGTTCTTTTCACGACCGTTGAGGCGCCCGCCTGGCTGGATGCCGCGGGCGTGCTCATTCCCCTACAGGCACCGGTGCACCTGCTGCTTGGGCGTACCGCTATCACTACCCCGGCGGATGCGTTCCTGCCCGTGGCGCAGACCCTATTCGTGAGCTTCATCTGGGCGTTGTGTGCTTTTCTCTTTGCCCGGAGGGCTCTCTCCACTGCCCGCCGTCGCGGCACCCTGGGGGCGATGTAGCGTGCGTGCTCTCTCTTCTGTTGCCCTGCCTGGCGCTGTTGCCCTGCCTGGTGTGATGCGTCGGGCTCTGTCTACCGCCTCTATTGGCTGGTCGTCGTCCATTACCTTTGCGACCCTCGGAACGGCTATCACTACCCTGGTGCTCGTGCCGGGCCTCAACGTGCTTTTCACGGTGCTTCTGGGTGCCGACCTCGCCGCGAACGATACAGTACGCATCGGCTGTGCAACCGCCCTGATTGCCACCCTCAGCTCGGTGGCAGCCGGTATTGTCGCGCGCGTCGCCACTGACCGTTGGATTGGTGTCTTCGAGTACGTGTGCACGGCACGTCCCGTGGATGCGGGCTATTGGCTGGGCGCGGCGGCGGTACCGGCCCTGTTGGCGTCCGTGACGGGTCTGAGCAATGTGGGCATCGTGTGGTTACTGTCCCTCACGGCACCCTCTACCGGAGCGGTTTCGGGGCTTCTGCTTGGCGCCCTTGCGCTGATGCCGGTTGCGGTTCTGGGCGGGGTCTGCCTGGGCATTTTTGCCGCCGGCCTGGGGCTATACCTTTCGGATCCGTATACGGGATCCAATTTTCTGGCGATTATTCTGCCGGTTAGCGCGGGCGTCATCGTTCCGGTGAGCACCTACCCCGCATGGCTTGCGTGGCTGTGTTCTTGGGTTCCGGGGTCCCGGCTGGTGCAGGCTTTAGATGCTTCTGGCGGTATCGCGAGTAGCACCACCCCGGATATCTTCCTGCTCCTGGCTGCTGATACAGCCCTGGGGATGCTCTACGCCGCGATCGGGTTGGGGCTGACGTATCTTGCTGCCCGCCGCATCCGCGCCGGTGCCCGCGCCTCGCTGCTATAACGTTGCTATAGGGTGTGAAACCCAAAAAGAACGAACCTTTTAAGTACCCGCTACCCGGCGCATTATCCAGGTGTCATATTCAACTGGGCACCGCGACCAAGAAAGAACCTCCTGTGACCATCCCTCCCGCCGCGTACACGCTAGAGACCCTCGGTTTCGACCCCTCCTGGCAGGGCGCGGCAAT
>ERZ773011.48-NODE-48-length-31337-cov-10.1696_pt1 | contig 31337 bp, 23 predicted proteins | sample MGYA00580662_ERZ773011 | MGnify/ENA primary metagenome ERZ773011 (study PRJEB29015, sample SAMEA2738118) | human oral metagenome | biome: human oral; feature: human-associated habitat; material: saliva | place: China | collected 2169 ... | reverse complement strand
CAAGATCAACCGCCGCACACATCGCATTCACCAAACCCAGCAGCTCACCCTCCGACAGGGTGCGGTCAGTAAAAAGCAGAACCTGCTCCACCGCCTGATAGAGCAGCATCTCCAAACCAGAAACCACCGTGCCGCCGTTCGCCTCCCAAGCGCTCGCCAGCACCGAAGGCCACGGGTTATACGCAACATCGAGCAGTACCGGCCGGTGCGTCGCGGAGGCGCCCTTCAGTCCGCTCAGCTGGCTCGCCCACTCATCCGCCGCATGGGCAGGAAGAGTAGACACCACCGGGTGATGACCGCGCTCAGCAAGATTCTTCGGCAGCTCAGCTAGGGAAATCTGCTCCAGCTGAACACCCAGGCGGTCCGCCGCCTCCTGCACGCTACCAAGCTTATGCAGGGAACGAGCGTACACGCTCACGCGGCGGTACCCCAATGCGTGCAGCGCCGCCAAAGCGGAAATAGCGGTCGCTCCCCCGCCCACAATCGCGGCGGAATCCTTGAGTGGGTGCGGCTCCAAACCGGCGTGGCGCAGCGCGTTCACAATGCCGATGACGTCCGTATTATGCCCCAGCACCTTCTCGCCGCGCGGATACACCGTATTCACAGCACCGGTCACCTGCGCCATCTCGCTGATCTCATCGCAATACTGAATGACCGCGGTCTTCAACGGCATCGTCACTGACAGACCCGCAATATACGGGGCGTCCTCCGTACCGTCCGGGTGGCGCACACCGTGCATTATCGCCGGCAAATCATCGGGTAGAGTATCGCGGCGATCATATTCAAGATTCGCCTCGCCCAAAAAGTCGTACGCCGCACGATGCAGCGCAGGTGACAGGGAATGCTCAATCGGGTGCCCCAGCACGTAGGCGCGGCGAAGATAGGGCGCTTCACGGTACAGCGCTTCGCGGTACGGTTCAGTCTTCATCGGTACTCTCTCGCTCTCAACGCTGGGGAACGCTCTCAACGCTTGGGGCTTACGGACACGCACGCCACGAACTCGCGTTCATAGGCGCACTCTACCCATTTTAAGGGACAAACCACTATTCGGGTATAGCCAAATAACCGACCGCAACCGAGTACAACCGAGCACAGCCCAGTATTCGGGTACAGCAAAGGCGGGCACCTCCCCCACTCTCGTGGAGGCGGTACCCGCCTCAGCAAGAAACCTTCAGTCCAAAACTATCGATCGTAGCTACCGGCTGAACCAATCAGCAGCAACTTAGCTACAACGGTTCGGGTGATTAGAACACCATTGGTTGTACTCTTCAACATAACGCTGGTGTTCAGCGTACGTGCGGGAGTACTTGGTCTCACCGGAGTCCAGGTCCACAGTCACCCAGTAGTAGTACGGGTTCTTCTCAGGAGCCGCAGCAGCCTTAATCGAAGCCAGCTGCGGGGAACCAATCGGACCCTTCGGAAGACCCTTATTCGCATAAGTGTTGTACTTATTGCTCTTATCGGCCTTCTGCTCTTCCGTCAGGTGGTACGAGCGGACACCCAGACCGTAGGTCACGGTCGCATCCGACTGAATCAGACCCGAGGTCTCACCATCGGGGTTGTTCAGACGGTTCTCAATGATGCCTGCAACCGCCACGTAGTCCTTCGGCTGAGCCTCAAGCTCCACGATAGAGGCAATCGTCAGCACCTCAAAGATCTTCTGATCGCCGCTCACGCCGGCTTCCTTCAGGTCAGCCTTGGTCTTATCAACCATGGTCTGAATGACCTTCTTGATGTCGGTGCCCTTCGGGAAACGGTACTCACCCGGGTGCAGCCAACCCTCAATCGAGGGGAAGTTGCTCGGCACACCGTACTGGGTGTAGTTGCTGACTGCGTCCTCAACCTGCTTGCGGGTGAACGCACCGTCAGAACCGGAAACAATCAGATCGATGGTCTCAGTCATGCGCTTACCCTGCGGAATCGCCAGGTACAGTACGTTGCTGTTCGCCTCGATAATGGTCGTAATCGCGCTCGAGCTGCTCATGTGCTGCTGCAGTTCGTAGGTGCCAGGCTGCAGGTACTTGCCCTTGCTTTCCTTGGTGTACACCTCAACGAACTTATCAGCATCAGCAATGATGCCCGCCGCCTCCAGCTCCTCAGCCACCTGCGCGGTGGACTGGCCAGAACGAATCGTGAACGTCACGGTCGTACCGTTACCGCCACCCGAGTAGTCACGAGTCTTGAACGGGTCGTAGCGAGTAATCAGGGCACCAGAAATGATGACCAGAGCCACGACAAACAGGGAAATTGCGCTCAGCATGACGGCGCGGCGGCGGCGCTTACGCGCACGCAACGTAGCTACCGACACGATTTCCTGTTCCATCGTGATGCCGGTAATGCCCTTACGTTCGTCCTCAGCCGTCGGCCTAAAGAGGTCGAGCCCGCTCTCTTCGGGCTGTTTATTCTGTTCGGTCACTGAAGGTTCTCCGTTTCGTTGACGGCACCGACCGTGGTCCCTTCTGACTCGGACGGTCGGTTTTCTTCGTGGGCCGGATCGCTCACCTTGTACCCGGCTACGGACTGCCCCGCCTTGAGGGCATCCAGGCTGTACTGCAAAATGTTCACAGCCGCCACCTGGTCAACCATAGTCTTGAAATCTCGGCTGGAAACCCCAGCCTCGTGCAGTGCACGGTGAGCGCTCACGGTGGTGAGTCGCTCATCCACCAGCCAAATGTTAATGTGTGTTTTCTCTTCGGCATCCAGCTCGGAGCGCAGAGCCTGCGCATACTCCCGAGCCATTTCCGTGGAGGGAGAATCCCCACCACGCATGGTCTTCGGAAGCCCGACGAACACCTCCACCACCTCGTTCACCTCAATCAGCTTGCGCAAAACACGGCGGTCAGAGTTCTTCTTCGCGTCGCGGCGCAGCGTCTTGAGCGGGGTGGCGAGGATACCGTCGGGGTCGCTGAGGGCGGTGCCGACGCGGGCGTTACCCACATCGACACCCATCCGCACTCCGCGCTGGAATTCTGCCATATTTAGGCCTGAGCCTGTGCGATAGCGTCGCGGACAGCGTCCAGTGCAGCACCAATCTTGGATGCATCCTGGCCACCACCCTGAGCGACGTCGTCCTTACCGCCGCCACCGCCGCCGAGAACACCGGCAGCAACGCGGACCAGAGCGCCAGCCTTCACGCCAGCCTCACGAGCACCCTCGTTAGTTGCCACCAGGATGACGGGGCGACCATTAGCCACACCCACCACAGCAACAACCGCAGCCTCGGAGCCGAAGCGCGAACGCAGATCCAGAGCCAGCTCACGAACACCGTTAGCGTCCAGTTCGCCAGCGTCATGCGCCAGAACGCGAACAGAACCGATGGTCTGTGCGTTCTCCAGCAGCTTGCCAGCCTCAGCCTGCAGCTTCTCGCGGCGCAGCTGAGCCAGTTCCTTCTCAGCAGCCTTCAGCTTAGCCAGAGTCTGGTTAATCTTCTCCGGCAGATCAGCGGAGGACTGAACCTTCATCAGGCCGGTCAGCTGGTTCACCAGGGTACGCTCAGCAGCCAGGTGGTTGAAGGAATCCAGACCCACCAGAGCCTCAACACGGCGGTTGCCCGAACCAACAGAGCTCTCAGTCAGCAGGGTCAGCGAACCAATCTCAGCGGACGAACCAACGTGGGTACCACCGCACAGCTCGCGGGAGAACTCGCCACCGATTTCAACAACACGCACCACGTCGCCGTACTTCTCACCGAAGAGGCTCATAGCGCCCAGAGCCTTAGCCTCAGCCAGCGGCATCTCACGGGTAATCACCTCGTGGTTATCGCGGATCGCGAGGTTAGCAACCTCTTCAACCTCACGCTTAGCGGACTCGGACAGGCCCTCGTTCCACGCGAAGTCGAAACGCAGGTAGCCTTCCTTGTTGAAGGAGCCACGCTGAGTAGCCTCGTTGCCGAGCACCTGGTGCAGGGCAGCGTGAATGATGTGGGTACCGGAGTGTGCCTTCTCACCGTCGCGGCGGCGCTGAACATCAACCTGTGCCACAACATCGGCACCAGCATGAACCTCGCCCTCACGCACAACAGCGCGGTGAACGCTCAGGCCCTTCACGGGCTGCTGAACGTCCTGAACGTCAATAATGAAGCCGTTACCGGTAATAACACCGGTATCAGCTGCCTGGCCACCAGCCTCCGCGTAGAACGGAGTCTCATCCAGGACAACCTCAATCTTGTCGCCAGCCTTAGCGGCGGGAACAGACACGCCGTCCACCAGGATTGCGCGCAGCTTAGTCTCAGTACGCAGCTCGGTGTAACCGGTGAAGATGGAGCCACGCTCGTCCACGAGCTTACGCAGCTCGGACAGGTCAGCGAACGCACCCTTCTTCGCCTTAGCGTCAGCCTGCGCACGGTGACGCTGCTCAGCCATCAGCTCGCGGAAAGCCTTCTCGTCAACCTTCACGCCAGCCTCAGCAGCCATCTCCAGGGTCAGGTCAATCGGGAAGCCGTAAGTGTCGTGCAGAGCAAACGCCTCAGCACCGGAAACAGCGTTGGAGCCGTCCTTCTTAGCGGCAGCAACAGCCTCTTCCAGACGCTCAGTACCGGTCTCAATGGTGTGCAGGAACGCCTTCTCCTCAGCGTACGCAATGCGGGAAATACGCTCGAAGTCGTCAGCAACGTACGGGAACGCACCCTTCATCGCATCACGCGAAGCCGGGAACAGCACGGGCAGGCAGGGCTCAGTAACGCCCAGCAGACGCATCGCACGGATCGCACGGCGCATCAGACGGCGCAGAATGTAGCCGCGACCCTCGTTGGAGGGGGTCACGCCGTCAGCAATCAGCATCAGCGAAGAGCGGATGTGGTCAGCCACCACGCGCATACGCACGTCGTCCTCGTAGCCCTCGTCCTTGGGAGACTCAGAGCCGTGGTACTTCTTACCGGACAGCTCAGAAGCAGCATCCAGAACCGGGCGGACCTGGTCAGTCTCGTAGAAGTTCTCAACACCCTGCAGCAGCATGGCAAGACGCTCAACGCCCAGACCGGTATCGATGTTCTTCTTCGGCAGCTCGCCCAGAATCTCGAAGTCATCCTTGCCGATGCCCTCGCCACGCTGGTACTGCATGAACACAAGGTTCCAAATCTCAATGTAACGGTCGTCGTCAGCCGCCGGGCCGCCTTCCTTACCGTACGCGGGGCCACGGTCGTAGAAGATCTCCGAGTCGGGGCCTGCAGGGCCGGGCTGACCGGTGGACCAGTAGTTTTCCTTCATGCCCATACGCTGAATACGCTCAGCGGGGAAACCAACGGTCTTAGTCCAAATCTCGAACGCCTCATCGTCACCCTCATAAATGGTGACCCACAGGCGCTCCGGATCCAGGCCGAAACCACCCTTATCCTGAGGGGTGGTCAGCAGCTCGTAAGCAAACGGAATCGCCTGCTCCTTGAAGTAATCACCGAACGAGAAGTTACCAGCCATCTGGAAGAAGGTACCGTGACGCGCAGTCTTACCGACCTCTTCAATGTCCAGGGTGCGGATGCACTTCTGCACGCTGGTCGCGCGGGAGAACGGAGGGGTCTCACGGCCCAGGAAGTAGGGAATGAACGGCACCATACCGGCAATGGTGAACATAGCGCCGGGCTCGTTCGAAATCAGCGATGCCGAAGGCACCACAGTATGGCCGCGGGAAGCGAAAAAATCGATCCAGCGCTTGGAAATCTCCTGTGAGAGCATCTCGTTCCTTAGAGTAATCTGTGCGAAATTCTAAATTAGTCTACTGACCTATGGTGCCTGCCCGAGAGCAAAATGGCTAATCGAGCCAGTCTCGTACCGTGGCTCGTACCGTGGTTTACGGGCGAAGACACCACCTTAAAACCTAGTTGAAGAAGCCGTCACCGAGCTGACGGTCACGCGCAATACGCTGCTCACGCGCTCGCTTCTGAGCCTCTTCCAAGGAGGCAATCTCAGCCTCCACCTCAATGAGTTCACGCTCAGCCAGGCGGCGGTTCGTGGACTCAATCTCAGCCGAACTCATCTGGCGGTCCCATGTATCCAGGGAGCCAGGACGCAGATCCTGCTTCTGGCGCTCCACCTTAGCGTTGAGCTCCATCTCCTTCTCCTGCATGCCCTCACGCACGCGGGCGGCGAACTCAACAGCACGCAACGCATACGGCTGCAGGGGCTTGCCAATCGGCGAATCGAAGAACTTTCCCATCTGAGACTCCGGGTTGAGGGCAAGCTCACCGTGCTCACGCATGAGCAGGGCGCTGCCGGGGGTACGCTGAGCAGGTTCGGAGGCGGTGGCACGCTTGGAAGCGAAGTAACCAACCGCCGCGCCGGCGCCAAGCAGAAGAGCTGAACGAAGCAGACCCATTAGTTTTCACCACCCGCAGAGTAAGAGGACTGTGCCGAACCGTACTGAGCTGAACCGTACTGACCGCCAGTGCTACCAGTGTTGGCGGTGCCGTGTGCATCGCCGGACTTGCCGCCGCGGAACGCCTGACGCACACCGTACGAGAAGGACGCAACCTTAATCAGCGGCTGACCCACAGTCGAAGTAACCAGCGAGGACAGTGCAGAAACGTTCGCGGACGCATCCGAAACGTTCGAGGTGATGTCGTCAACCTTCTCCAGCTGCTCATTGGTGGTCACCACAGTGCGGGTCACCTCTTCGATGAGGGGGCCGGTGCTCTGGTTCAGCGAACGAATCGTCACGATAAGCTCATCAAACACCTTGGTCAGGCGAATAATGGGTAGCGCAAGAAGGGCCACCAGAATCGCAAAAACTCCTGCTGAAATCAGGCCCGCAATATCTCCGCCAGTCATCTATAACCCCATTCCGCTCAATGCATGATGCTTATCAATAGTCGTACAGGACCGCGTGCCACCGTGGCACGCAGCCGGATTGTGCGTACAGTTCAGGACTGTATACACAGTTCAATCCCCTATTTTAGTCGAAAAATCCTTCAAGCGCCCCCTAAACTCTCATGAAACTCCCAGCGAAGGAAGATTCATAGGTTCAGCGGCACCACTGCCCTCTGGTGTATATACCCCAAAAACCCGCGCGTTAAACGGGAACAACCCGCCCCCACCGAACGGTGCAGGACGGGTTGCTTCTCGAAAAATCGAGATTATGCCAGACGCGAGTAGTACTCAACGACCAGCTGCTCGTCGCAGATCACGGGGATCTCTTCGCGCTTGGGCTTGCGCTCAAGCTTTGCGTGCAGCTTCTCGATCTCAACGTTCAGGTATGCGGGAACCTCGGGCAGAACTGCCTGGTTCTCACCTGCAGCCGCAGCCTGGAAGGGGGTGGTCTTCTCAGCCTTGGGGTGAACGTGGATCAGCTGGCCGGGCTTGACGTGGAACGAGGGGCGGTCCACGCGAACGCCGTCAACCATGATGTGACGGTGAACAACCATCTGACGTGCCTGTGCAATGGTGCGGGCGAAGCCTGCACGCAGAACCAGAGCGTCGAGGCGGGTCTCGAGCAGCTCGACCATGTTCTTACCGGTCTGGCCCTCGGTACGCTTTGCCTCGAGGTATGCGCGGCGCATCTGTGCCTCGCGGATGTTGTACTGAGCGCGCAGACGCTGCTTTTCCTTCAGCTGGGTAGCGTAGTTGGAGTCAGCCTTCTTGCGGGCACGGCCGTGCTGGCCGGGGCCGTAAGGACGACGCTCGAGGTACTTTTCTGCCTTCGGGGTCAGTGCAATGCCCAGGGCACGGGACTGACGCACGGTACGGCGGGTGCGGTTGTGCTTAGCCACAATCTACCTTTCATATGTGAGGCTCCTGCACCCTCACGGGTGGGGCCTCGGTCTGTTGAATACTGGCCTCCTCGGTTGACCCCGCCGGGATCCGTACGCGACCGATTCGGTCGTTGCTGTACGGCGGTGGGGCGGAGAGCTCGGGGCAGAGTACCCCGCAGCTACATTACTGACACCCGCACGGATGCGGGCATAGTAATTGCCAGACCCGTCAAGCTTACCGGATGCACCCGGGCTTTACCAGCCTTTTGGGAAATCTTTGGTTCAAATCACTGTGCGTGTGGGTTTTTGATGCATACCCACACGACCCCCACAGGAATTATTTATGCCCGTCAGGACTCTTTAGGCGCGACTTCCCCGAAAAATTGCGGCGCTAAGATGTTGGATTGTAATCATTTCGTTATTTTTAACCTGTGTCTTTATGGGAAATAGCTTGAATCATGCCCCCATATCGCCTAGACTAGAAACCATAACAAGCTTGGCGTCCGCCCTTCCGGGAAGGCCGACAGCCAAGACGTCTATCACAACTCAAAACTCTGACGCGGTGCGCAGTACTACCGAGGTACTACGCACCGCTTTCTGTTTGCCTACTATTGAGCTAACGGGTCGTATCCTGCGCCGGAGCCGCATCCAAAATACGGCGAATACGCTCACGCCGCTCCGTCAACGTGCGCTCAAAACCATGCTGCGTCGGCTCGTAGTAGACCGTGCCGCGCAGGGTATCCGGCAGGTACTGCTGCGCCGCCACATGCCCCGGCGCGTCATGGGCGTAAATGTACCCCTCACCGTGACCAAACTGCTTAGCCCCCGCATAATGACCATCACGCAAATGCACCGGAACCTGACCGGCAGCACCCGCGCGCACATCCGCAATCGCACGATTAATCGCGTTATACGCGGCGTTCGACTTCGGCGCGAGCGCACAATAAATCACCGCCTGCGACAGGATAATGCGCGCCTCCGGCATGCCCACCAGCGCCACCGACTGCGCCGCAGCCGTCGCCACCTGCAGCGCCTGCGGATCAGCCAGACCAATGTCCTCACTCGCCAAAATCATGATGCGACGAGCCACAAAACGCGGATCCTCGCCGCCCTCCAGCATGCGCGCCAGGTAGTGCACTGCGGCGTCCGCGTCAGAGCCGCGCATGGACTTAATGAACGCACTCACCACGTCATAATGCTGATCGCCCGAACGGTCGTAGCGGATCGCGGCACGGTCCACCGCCTCCGTAGCATGCGCCAGGGTGATGCGCACCGGCGCGGCAGGTTCGGGGGCCTTCTCCCCCGCCTGTTCAGCCTCACTAAAGGCAATCGCAGCCGCCGCCTCCAGGGACGTCAGGGAGCGGCGAGCGTCACCTCCAGAAACCGCCGCGAGGTGGGCGCGTGCATCCTCATCAATGACCGCCGCACCACCAAAACCGCGCGGGTCAGCCAGCGCACGGTCAATCAGATGCTCAATATCGGACTGCTCCAGCGAATGAACCCGCAACAGGAGCGAGCGCGAGAGCAGCGGCGAAATAATGCTGAACGACGGGTTCTCCGTCGTAGCCGCCACCAGAATCACCCAGCGGTTCTCCACGCCGGGCAGGAGTGCATCCTGCTGAGCCTTCGTGAAACGGTGAATCTCATCGAGGAAGAGCACGGTGGTCGTGCCGTACATGTCGCGGTCCAGCAGCGCCTGATCCATGACCGCGCGAACATCCTTCACGCCCGCGGTAATTGCCGAAAGCTCCACGAACTTACGGCCCGGCGCGCGCGCAATCACATGCGCCAGAGTGGTCTTACCCGTACCCGGAGGACCGTACAAAATCACCGAAGACGGGCCAGCCGGTCCGGCGTTCTCCCCCGCCAACACGCGCAAAGGCGCACCGGGAGTCAGCAGATGATCCTGGCCGAGAACCTCATCAATCGTGCGCGGACGCATACGCACCGCCAACGGCGCACGAGACGCCGAACGGGAAGAGTGCGCACGCGACGCAGAGGCACGCGAAGAGGGCTCCTCAGCGGGCGCGCCAATCAAACTCACGCGGTCCCCGTCATCGGGCAACTCAAGATCAAAGAGGGAATCAGCCATAGTCTTACTCTATCGTTTCACAATCTGGAGGCAGGTACGGGGTGTGGATACACAGCTGCGGATTTAGCTCGCGGCGTGACACCACACGGGTTAGCGTAGGCCTAGAGGGTCTCACTATCGAGAATCAGGGTCACCGGGCCGTCATTGACGAGCTCCACCTGCATGTCCGCACCAAAAACGCCGGTCTCCACGTGCAGGCCACGCTCACGCAACGCCTGAACGTAATCGTTGAACAGCGGCTCACTCACCGCACCCGGAGCCGCAGCAGACCAGGAGGGGCGGCGGCCCTTCTTCGCATCCCCGTACAGGGTGAACTGGCTGACCGCCAGCACGGGTGCACCCTCATCGAGCAGGGACTTCTCCCCCTCCAGCAGGCGCAGGTTCGCGGTCTTATCGGCAAGCTTCGCAATCTGCGCCGCACCGTCACCATGCGTAATACCGACCAGCACCAGGTAGCCGGGCTGCTCAATCGCACCGACCGTCTCACCGTTCACGCGCACCGCCGCGCGGGTCACGCGCTGAATAACTACTCGCATCGTTCACCTTTCAACTTGGGTTCACCTTTCAACTTGGAGCCGGCCTTCACCGGGCTCATACATCTCTTTCAACACCACACTCGGCAGCTGTTTTAGAGGCAGCCGCCATCAGAGCACGCCGCGCAACTGCACAGCACGCAAAAACTGGTTCGCCGCCCGCGGGGTACGAAACTCAATAAAACGCTTCTGCAGGTGCTGCCCGCGAGCCTCCGCCAACAACTCCCCAACATGCGGGTAGCTCCTCCACGTGTACCGAATCATATTGTCCGGGTCGCGCAGAATATTCTTCAGCGGCGGCTCCACATTATCCGCCCACAGCCTCTGACCCGTCACCGCACGGCGCACCGTCCGGCGAACCACACGCCACATGACCACCGCACGGCTATAGCGCAGGTAAATCACCACATCCGCACGCTCCAGCAGGCGGCCACGCACCTGCGGATACTGCCACTCCGTAATCCACGCAGGCTGCTCAATGAGCGTCTGAACATCCGCCTCAAAACTAGGGCGCGGAGTCCAATTCGGACCCCAATGCAACGAGTCCATCTCCGTATGCGGAATGTCCAGGAGGCGCCCCAACCGCGTCGCAAACGTCGTCTTACCGCTACCGCTCGGACCGGCAACCACAATACGCATGTTCCCCTCCCCCTTTGATGAGTACACAAACCAGCACACACGCCAGTTGATACAAAAGGTGGGCTGCGACCCTGCACCAGCAGAATACACAGCCCACCCTCAACGACGACCCCGGCAGAACTCAACGCCCGCCAGGTTCACGCCGCACATGCCCACACCCCTCTACGGGGCGCACGACCAAAGACTAGAGAAGATTACTCCTCGTCCTTCTTCTTCGGCTTGAAATCAACGCCAGCTTCCTTACGCTGCTCCGGAGTAATCGGTGCAGGAGCCGCAGTCAGCGGATCGTAACCATTACCGGTCTTCGGGAACGCAATAACCTCGCGGATCGAATCAACGCCAGCCAGCAGGGACACAATACGGTCCCAACCAAACGCAATACCACCCATGGGCGGTGCGCCGTACTTGAACGCATCCAGCAGGAAGCCGAACTTCTCCTGAGCCTCTTCCTCACCAATGCCCATCACAGCGAACACGCGTTCCTGCACGTCACGGCGGTGAATACGGATCGAACCGCCACCAATCTCGTTACCGTTGCAGACAATGTCGTAAGCGTACGCCAGAGCCGAACCCGGGTCGGTGTCGAAAGTATCCATGAACTCGGGCTTCGGGGAGGTGAACGCGTGGTGCACAGCAGTCCACGCGGAGTGCCCCAGAGCCACGTCACCGGACTCAGTAGCCTCAGCAGAAGACTCGAACATGGGAGCGTCAACAACCCACACGAAGGACCACTCGCCGTCCTTAATCAGGCCGGTACGGTGACCAATCTCAACACGAGCAGCACCCAGCAGCGCGCGGGAAGCCTTAGCCTCACCAGCAGCGAAGAAGATGCAGTCGCCGGGCTTCGCGCCGGTAGCCTCAGCCAGGCCAGCACGCTCAGCGTCAGTAATGTTCTTAGCCACCGGACCGGTCAGCTCGCCATCCTCCTGAATGAGGACATAAGCCAGGCCCTTAGCGCCACGCTGCTTCGCCCACTCCTGCCAAGCGTCCAGGGTACGGCGAGGCTGAGAAGCACCACCGGGCATCACAACAGCACCCACGTAAGGAGCCTTGAACACGCGGAAAGTGGTGTCCTTGAAGTACTCGGTCAGCTCAGTCAGCTCCAGGCCAAAACGCAGGTCAGGCTTGTCCGTACCGTACTTCTCCATCGCATCCTTGTAGGTCATGCGCTGAATCGGGCGGGGAACCTTCACATCAATCAGGTTCCACACAGCCTCAACGATGCGCTCGCCCAGCTCAATGATGTCTTCCTGGTCAACGAACGAAGCCTCAATGTCCAGCTGAGTGAACTCAGGCTGACGGTCCGCACGGAAATCCTCGTCACGGTAGCAGCGGGCAATCTGGTAGTACTTCTCAATACCGCCCACCTGCAGCAGCTGCTTGAACAGCTGCGGGGACTGCGGCAGAGCGTACCACGAACCCGGAGCCAGACGAGCCGGCACCAGGAAGTCACGCGCACCCTCAGGGGTCGAACGGGTCAGGGTCGGGGTCTCAACCTCAATGTAGCCATCCTCGGCCAGCAGGTTGCGTGCCGCACGGTTCGCGTCCGAACGCAGACGCATGATGCGAGCCGGCTCCGGGCGGCGAAGATCCAGGTAGCGGTAGCGCAGGCGCGCCTCCTCACCCACCTCAACGTGCTCATCAATCTGGAAAGGCAGCGGAGCGGCAGTGTTCAGCACCTCAACGGCGGACACCTCAACCTCAATCTCGCCGGTCGCCAGGTTCGGGTTCTCATTACCCTCCGGGCGCTTAGTCACCAGACCGGTCACGCGCAGCACGTACTCGTTGCGCAGGTGCTCAAAATCAGCCTCATTGTGGAAAACACACTGGGTGACACCTTCACGGTCACGCAGGTCAACGAAGGCGACACCACCGTGGTCGCGGCGGCGAGCCACCCAACCGGTCAGGGTAACAGTCTCTCCAATATTTGCGGCGGTCAGCTCGCCGTTGGTGTGAGTGCGAAGCACAGACATTCCTTTCATAGCGGGCACCTCACGACTATAGACAGTAGCCGGGTACACGCGGTTGATGATATGCGCACACTGCGTGCGCCTCATATATTGTATCCCCTCCGGGCAGGTCGAGGGCAGAAAAAAGGGCGCGGAGGCAGGGCGCGGGTTTGTGCCATAGGTTAGTGTCTTCTGTCGTAGTTAAAAACCATGGCAGAAGACACTAACCTATGGTCGAAATTTATAGTCTTAGCCTTACCGTATGAGCAGTCCCCGAAGATAGGCAATAACTTCCCGCTCTCTCTGAAAAATATCAGCCCACGTGAGGTGCACGACCGTCCAGCCGGCACGGGTTAGGGCACGGTCGCGGGCGGCTTCGTAGCGGTCCCTGCCGGGGTGGTCCACGTATTTCTGTTCGCCGTCGAACTCGAGAATGACCCGCGCCTCGGGCCAGGCGAAGTCCACCCGATAGTTACGCCCCTCGCACGAAATCGGGTACTGAGTTACGGGCAGGGGCAGCATGTGTTCCATGAGTAGGCACCGGGTGAGGCTTTCACCAGCCGACTCGCTGGATGCATCCACCGCCTGCGCCAGGAGAGGCCCTGCGGAACCGCCGTACCCCGTGAGGTTCAGGAGAATCTCGGTTACCTCGCGGGGCTCCATTAGCCCCCGCCGCATGATGGAGTCGGCGAGGATTACCGCCTCCCGAAAGGGCATGCTACGCGCGCAATCCTGCAGCGTGCGAGCCACTGTCGTCACCATGATGGATGTGCCGGGTAACCTGGTGACTTCCTCGGGGCCGGTGGCGCTGTAATGCCGGGTGATTCTTCCCTTGTCAGAGGTGCTATGACTACAGCTATACACGCTTATCATTTGGGGAGCAGAGAGTACATCAAGTCCCCATAGTGCCGCGGCTGATGTGTGGGAGAAGATCCCTTGAAGACCCATCATCTGAGCAGCGATGCACCGTACCGTGAGCCGCTCTTCGGGGGTGAGCGCTTGGGCATCGCGGGTGTAAATATAGGCTCCTCGCTGAATACGTTGTAACGTTCCTACCGCTACCATCGCACGGATATGCCGGGCTCCAATACCTCGTGAGTTGAGGATGCGAGGGGTGAGCACGAGAGGATACAGCTCGGCTGCACGTGTGATTGGGACTTGCACGGCTGGGGTTCGGGGGTTCAGGATATTTGCGGTATTCATGGCTTTATCCTGACAGCCTCTGCGAAGTTGTGGGGCCTGTTCGTGAAATCTGTGGATAACTTCGCTGTTTTGAGGGAAATATCCACTATCCACAGGTTTAGGTTGTATCTCAGAATTTTTGTGCCATAGGTTAGTGTCTTCTGTCGTAGTTAAAAACCATGGCAGAAGTTGCTAACCCATGGCACAAATCCGCGCAGCATAAATCAACACAGCACAAATCCACGCGACCAAAGAGCACAACAGCGCAACAAAAAACCCGCCCGGCAGGGAGGTTAACATCCTCCCCACCAGGCGGGTACACATCCATATGCGGGCTTAGAGTAGCCAGATACTACAGCGGCCAAACACCACAGGTGCTAAGCCTCTACCACTCACCTGCTATTTACAGGCCCTCAGCACGCACAATCTGAACATGCAGGTCCTCAGCCGGCGGCATCCACGAAGCCGGATCAGCAGCAACCTGCTCACCCGAACGGATATCCTTCACCTCGTGAACCGGGGCACCCGATTCATCCGAGGAAATGAACCACACGAACGGAATGCCGCGCTTCTCAGCGTACTTAATCTGCTTACCGAACTTCGCCGCATTCGCAGATACCTCACACGCGATACCGCGGGCACGCAGTGCATCCGCAACATCATTCGCAGCAGACCAGCCCTCATCATTCGTCAGAGCCACGAACACAGCCGAAGGCACCTTACGGCTCGCCTGCGCAAAACCCTGCGACAGAATACGAGCCACCACACGGGTCACACCAATCGACAGGCCAACACCCGGGTACGTCTTCTTACCGTTCGACGCCAGCGACTCATAGCGGCCACCCGAGCAAATCGAACCCAGCGACTCGTGACCGACCAGAACAGTCTCATACACGGTGCCGGTGTAGTAGTCCAGGCCGCGAGCAATCGACAGGTCAGCCAGCACCTTACCCGGCGCACGGCGGGACGCCTCCTCAATGACCTCAGCCAGCTCAGCAAGACCCTGATCCAGCAGCTCATGCTCCACCGAATACTTAGCGGCAAGCGCACGCACCTGCTCCACAAAAGAAGCATCCTCAGTGCGGATCTGCGCCAACTCCAAGGCGGCAGCGGCAGCATCCGCGCTCGCACCAGCCTCAGCCTGCAGCTCCTCAGCCACACGCTCAGCACCGATCTTCTCCAGCTTGTCAATAGAACGCAGAACAGCCGCAGTATCAGTCAAACCCAGGCCCAGGTAGAAACCCTCAGCCAGCTTGCGGTTATTCACACGCAGCTTGAACTCAGGAATCGGCAGCTTCGACAGCGCATCAACAACAACCAACGCCAGGGTCACGTCGTAACGGAACGGCAGCTCGCCGTCGCCAACCACGTCAATGTCAGCCTGAGTGAACTCGCGGGCACGACCCTCCTGCGGACGCTCACCACGCCACACCTTCTGAATCTGGTAGCGCGAGAACGGGAAATTCAGGTAACCGGCGTTCTCCACCACGTAACGGGCAAACGGCACGGTCAGGTCAAAGTGTAGAGCCAGCTTTTCCTTAGCCTTAGCTGCCTCGTCCTCCTGCAGGCGAGAAATTGCGTAAACTTCCTTGTCAATCTCACCCTTGCGCAGCAGCTGCTCAATAGTCTCTACCGAACGAGTCTCAATCGGGGAGAAACCGTGCAACTCAAAAGTCTCACGCAGAGTGTCCAGAACATGATTCTCAACCAACCGCTCAGCCGGAAGATACTCGGGAAAACCAGACAGCGAAGCCTTGCGAGCCATACGCGATACTCCTTGACAAAGAACTCGACAACAAAACCCCGGAACACCTCCGGGCATATCTACCCATCATACCAACACCCACCCCAGCACAGCACCTACTCCCCCACCTCACCCCGCGTAAACCCGCACAAACCCGCGGCCGGCAGGTTCGCCCACAACACAACACGACCAGACACTACTCACACACACCCCGCAGCGGCTATGCTTAGGAGGTGCACACGCACACCCAAACGGGTGCCCACCACGGGGAACAGCGCAAAGGCGCCACCCCCAGCACCCCCGAGTGAAAGAGTTATAGCGGTGACTACCAAACCCGACGACACTGTAAACCTCGAAAAGGCACGCCAGTACGGCCGCGTCTCCGAGGACGGCCACGTCTTCGTCATTGTCGACGGCGAAGAATACGCCGTAGGCCAGCTGCCCGGCGCCTCCGAAGAAGAAGCGCTCAGCTACTTCGCCCGCAAGTTTGAAAACGTCGAGGCGCAGGTTGCCCTGCTCGAATCCCGCCTCGCCAACAACGCCCCCGCCGCAGACCTGCAGAAGGGCATCACCTCCATCGGTGCACAGATTGGTGTGCGCAACATGGTCGGCGACTACTCCGGCCTGCAGAAGCGCCTCATCGCGCTGGCAGAGCAGATCGCTGAACTCGGCGAAAAGCAGCAGCAGGCACGCGCCGAAAACCGTGAACGCGCCCTCGCCGTCCGTGAAGAAATCGTCGCGGAAGCCGAGCAGATTGCCGGCCAGGACCCCGACCAGATTCACTGGAAGAACTCCCACTCCCGCATGAACGAACTGTTCGAAGCGTGGAAGAAGGCACAGCGCGAAATTCACCTGGCGAAGAGTGTAGAGGACGAGTTGTGGAAGCGTTTCCGTGCAGCCCGCACCACCTTCGACCGCAACCGCCGCGCACACTTCTCGCAGCTGGACGACCGCAACGCACGCATCAAGCGCGCCAAGGAAGAGTTGATCGCACGTGCGGAAGAGCTGTCCACCTCCACTGACTGGTCTGAAACTTCCCGCGCATACAGCGACCTGATGCGCGCTTGGAAGCAGGTACCCCGCGGCCACCGCCGCGAGGACGACAAGCTGTGGGCACGCTTCCGCGCGGCACAGGACGTGTTCTTCAACGCCCGCAACGAAGCCGAAGCAGCACAGGACGCAGTCTACGCCGAAAACCTCAAGGTCAAGGAAGCACTGCTCGAAGAAGCACGCGCACTCCTGCCCGTCGAGGACATTGAGGCAGCAAAGGCAGCCTTCGAGAAGATCCTGGACCGCTGGGATGCGGCAGGCCGCGTACCCCGCAACGACCTGCGCCGTATCGACGGCGAACTGCGCCGCATTCAGGACGAAATCAACGGCGCCGAAGAGGCAAAGTGGAAGCGCAACGACCCCGCCAAGGCAGCCCGCGCGAACTCCCTGCTCGCACAGATCGAGGACTCCCTCGCCGAACTGGAAGCAGAGCTCGCCGCAGCTGAGAAGGGCGGCGACTCCAAGAAGATCGCCAAGGCTAAGGAAGCTCTGGAGGCGCGCCGCGCCTGGGCAGCAACCCTGCAGGGCTTCGGCAACTAGCAGCTGACGCTAACTCAGAAGCCACATGCTTACCAACAAACCTCCGAGCGGTGGTAACTCGGCAAGCATGTGGCTTCTTTGTATTTTAGTAGCTGTTTATATTTGCGCCCGCGGTAGCGCAGATTCCACGACCGGTCAACAGATTGCTTGATAGGTTAGCATCTTGGCTACGAGCTAAAACCTCTCCTAAGTCAATACATTATGACTGAAGTTATAACTCATGAACCAATTTTCTACATAGATTGGCGTCTGCATTTATTTCATAGAACCTATAATCACATTTAATCACTACAATCCAAGTGTAGCAAAAGACCTTTTCACTTAATACGGCAGCACACCCCTGAGGTTAAATACTATCTGGTGAGTGCTATTCCATATAAGAAGTTCAGAAAAAGAGCAGTTGCAGTGACGAGTAAGTACATGCAAAAAACTCGAATACTAGATTTGATGATTATCTTTTGAGTATTTTTATGGTTCCCCTCTTCAGCGTCATCTACCATATATTTTACAAAATCGAGATATACCAGATATGAGCTCGCTCCGAGAATGGCACCAACCACCGGAATCGCTGTTGTAAGAACCCCAAAGGGTTCTCCTTGAATCAAGGCAATCGTGAAGCCAATAAACAACCCGATAGTCGTTCCCCTACCAGCATAATCAATAAATTCACGTATTAACGGAATGAAGTACCCAACCTGCCACCTCGCTTTTATCCAGGAGCACTTCTCTAAGAAGCCCATTCCTTTAATAAGGTGCAGAGCGTCATCAATGCTAATCTCACTGGCATTTTCCCAAACTTCAATTGTAGAGTAGAATTCTTTCAGAGATACATAAACCTCCTGGAATGAATCATTTTTGGGAGATAAGTTAGTCATTTTCTTCAGCTGATTCAGTGAATTCATGCATCGATTCCGAGCAACAGCACTTGAGTTATCTTCAGCTTTTTTAATGAAATACTGAACCTTATCAATAAAGTCATTTTCTAAATCTTTCCTGGGAAACAGATTAAATGGGTGACGTAATTGATAAGCGAAATTCTTAAGTTCCTTCTTTCCAAATCGCTTCCAGTATTCAGCCCTAGTTTCCTTACCTATCCCAAAATAACTCAGAACATTTAAGATAATCTCTCGCTTTGCAGCAGAGTACCAGTAATATCCAGTTGCTTCAAGGACAATATCAAAAATAGTCCAGGCAATTGATAAAACCAGGCAAAGAGCTGTAACTGCTACGACCGTACCAAAACTATACAAAATTATTCCCTTCTTTTGAAATTATAAGAATACGAAAAACTGCCAATGCTACTACGTACTCTATAACCAAAGGTACGGGGCACCCCTGACAAGATAAGGGGCTGCGCCTGCAGAATTTGTGCCATGGTTTAGCGTCTTCGACCATGGCTTTTAACTACAACCAAAGGCACTAACCTATGGCACAAATCCGTAACCATGACCGAATTTGTGTCTGCGCCAGGTAGGCGGAATCTGGTTATGGTTTAGCGTTTTCGGTAATGAGTTAGTGACTCTGGGCTGGGGTTTTAACCATCGCCAAAGACGCTAAGTCATTACTGAGTTTTCACCGGCGGCAGGTAACTGGCTGTTTCGATAGGTTAGTGTCTTCGCCGTGAGCCTTTAACCCGTAATGAAGACACTAACCTATCGAAGGTTCCCCCGCCCCTCCCCTAAACGGCGAGAAGCCACATGTGTTCGAAACACATGTGGCTTCTCAGCGTAAGTCGGCGTATGAAAGAGCCTACGCCTCCGAGGGTTTCGCGCCAGTCAGGCGGTACGCCTTGTACACGCCCGTCACGTTACGGACCACGTTCAGCACATGCTCCAGCATGAAGCGGTCACCCAGCTCCAGGGCGAAGCGGTCCACCACGGTACGATCCTCCGAAGTGTGCACGCGCGCATCCAGGATGTTCACGCCCGACTCAGAGATAGCACGAATCAGGTCGCTCAGCAGGCCCTTACGGTCCAGCGCCTCCACCTGAATCTGCACACGGTACGTAGCGGTCGGCGAAGACGCCCACTCGACCGTAGTCACGCGCGGCTCCTCGTCAGCGTTACGCATGTTCGGGCAGTCGCGGCGGTGCACCGAAATGCCGTTGTAGCGGGTCACAATGCCGATAATGTCATCCGGCGGGACCGGGGTGCAGCAGCGCGCAATCTTCGTCAGCACACCCTCAGCACCCGGCACAATCACGCCGTTATCGCCAATCGCCTTGCGGGTCGACTTCAGCAGCGTCTCGTCAAAGTCGCTGACCTCAACCTCGGGTGCCGGCTCGTCGCCGCGGTGCACCTCAACCAGGGTGTCGATAACTTGCTTCGGCGCGATTTCGTGCTCACCAATCGCACGGTACAGCGACGCCACATCGTTCTTGTGCAGCAGCTGAGCCACCTGAGTCATAATCTCCGGGCTCATCATCTTCTGCAGCGGCAGCTCGCTGTTGCGCATGCTCTTGGTGAGCATCTCGCGTCCGGCGAGCAGCGCCTCCAGGCGGCGTTCCTTCGCGAAGTACTGGCGGATCTTCGTGCGAGCGCGCGAGGAGCGAACGAACTTCAGCCAGTCCTCGCTGGGTCCGGCGTCTTCGTTCTTCGTGGTCATGATTTCGACGGTGGCGCCGGTGGGCAGGACCGTGTGCAGCGGTACCAGGCGACCGTTGACCTTCGCGCCGACGGTGCGGTCGCCGACCTCACTGTGGATGGCGTAGGCGAAGTCCACGGGGGTGGAGCCGTTGGGCAGGGCGATTGCCTCGCCGTTGGGGGTGAGTACGACGATTTCGTCGGTGTCGAGGGTGTCTGCGAGCGACTCGTAGAACTTCTCCGATTCCGGGTTGGAGTTCGAAATCTCGGCGATGGACTGCAGGATGCCGACGTTCATCATTGCCGAAGTCTGGGTGCCCGGCTCCTTCGGGTCCTTTACGGGTGCGCCACCACGAGCCGCGACCTTCTCGCCGCGTGACGCCGCCTTGTAGCGCCAGTGCGCCGCCACACCGTACTCAGCTTCTTCGTGCATCTTGTAGGTGCGGATCTGAATCTCAAGCGGCAGGTTACCCGGACCGTACACGGTCAGGTGCAGCGACTGGTAGTTGTTGTTCTTCGGGTTCTTAATGTAGTCCTTGAAACGGCCGGTCATCGACGGCCACAGGGACAGCACGTGGCCGAGCACGGTGTAGCATTCCGCCTCTTCCTCAACCATGATGCGCACGGCGAGGATGTCGTTAATCTCGTCGAAGCTGCGGCCCTTCGTCTTCATCTTCTGATGAATCGAGTAGTAGTGCTTGGGGCGGCCCGTCACGGTCGCGTCGATGCCCACCTCTTTCAGACGCTCCGTAATCTTGGTGCGTGCCTCGTTCAGGAACTTTTCGAGCGCGGGGGTGCGTTCGCCGACCATGCGCACCATTTCGGCGTAAATCTCCGGGCTCATGGCGGCGAAGGACAGGTCCTCCAGCTCCCACTTGATCGTGTTCAGGCCCAGGCGGTGCGCGAGCGGCGCGTAAATCTTCAGGGTCTCTTCTGCCTTCTTCGCGGCAGAAGCCTGCGGCACAAAACGCCAAGTACGCGCATTGTGCAGGCGGTCGGCAAGCTTAATGAGCAACACGCGGATGTCCTTGCTCATGGACAGCACGAGCTTACGGATCGTCTCAATGGAGGCGTTCTCGCCGTAGGTCATCTTGTCCAGCTTGGTCACGCCGTCGACCAGGTAGGCGACCTCCTCGCCGAACTCTTCGGTGAGCTGCTCCATCGTGTAGTCGGTGTCTTCCACCGTGTCGTGCAGCAGGCCGGCGGCGAGCACGGGACCGGTCGCGCCCATCTCCGCAAGAATCGCGGTCACAGCCACCGGGTGGGTGATGTACGGGTCGCCACTCTTACGCTTCTGACCCTCGTGGCAGCGGTTCGCCACCTCGTAGGCGCGCTGCAACACCTGGATGTCTTCGTCCGGGTGGTAGCGGCGCACGGCACGTACGACCGGTGCAATCATCGGAGAGAAACGGATGGTGCCGCCGTGCGAGTCGGAGGCTTCCATCTTGCTGCTGCGGCTACCGAAGACCAGGCGGTTGGGCACACGTCCGCCAGCAGCCATGACGCGGTGCGAGCCGCGTTTCTTCTTTGCGTCAGACGAATCAGTTTCAGGCAGAGGAATCGGGCCAGCGGGCCGAACCGCGGGCTTCTCGGCGGTCCCTGCAGGGTTCTCAGCGTTGGTGTTCACGGCAGGTTCTGCACTCATTCCGGGCTCCTTTGGACGTAACAGCGATGACCTGAGCCCCCGAATCTGCTCGTCGTTGAAAGGCGTGGATGCGGGCGCGCAGTATCTTCTACCTTTATCCTACCCAGCACGCGGATATGAGCCAAAATATGCGCGTAAACTATGCCGCACTGTGACACATTAGACCTGTGAAATATTAGGCCGGCGTACATGAAGTGGTTCAGCGGGGCATGAGGGAGGCGCTACTCCCCCGGTTCTGCTGCCCCGTGCCGCCGCGGGAGCAAACCAGCGGGCATAAACCAGCGGGCACGCTAAAGGGGAGCCGACACCTTTCGGTATCGACTCCCCTATCGTTAGCAGCGCCAGTAGCGCTGGCGGAACGCTGGCTAACCGTTCAGGTTCACGCGGTGAATCTCAATGGTTGCACGTGCCGGCTTCTTAGCGGGCTTCTCGGTTGCCTTCTCGTCCTCGGTTGCCTTATCTGCAGATTCCTCAGACTTCGCAGCCTTCTCAGCCTCGGCGGGTTCCTCCGAAGAGTCACCTTCAGACTCATCAGCATCCTCAGCGTCCTTGAAGTTGCCGCTCTCCACCTTCGCGGTGTGCTCACGAATCTGAGGCTCACCCAAACGCAGCGAAGCATACAGCGGCGCAGACACGAACAGCGTGCCGAACATGCCCACCAGAATACCCACGAACAGCGACAGGGACAGGTCCTGCAAAGTACCCGCACCCAGGATGAACGCGCCAATGAACAGAATCGCGCCCACCGGCAGAACACCCACAATAGCGGTGTTAATCGAACGGACCAGGGTCTGGTTCACCGCCAGGTTAATCTGCTCGGCAAAGGTCGTGTCGCGGCATTCCAGCACATCCTCGGTGTTCTCACGGATCTTATCGAACACCACCACCGAGTCGTACAGCGAGTAGCTCAGAATCGTCAAGAAACCAATAATTGCACTCGGAGTAATCTCGAAGCCGAACGCGGCGTACAGGCCAACCGTCACCACCACGGTGAAGAACAGGCCCGCAATAGACGCCAGCGACATCTTCCAGGTGCGGAAGTAGAACGCCATACCAATCAGCGCAAGCACCACAAACGCGACCAGACCCCAGAACGCCTGACGGGTCACATCCGCACCCCAGGTCGGGCCCACAAACGAGGAGGTCACGTCATTCTCAGAGACGCCGTAACCCTCCTGCAGAGCCGCCTTCACCTGCAGAGTCTCATCATCGCTGAGCTTGCTCATCTGGGCACGAATCGTACCCGGCGCAATATTGGTCACGCGAACATCCGAAGCATCCTTCGCCTTCTCGTGAATAATGCGCTCACCCGTAGCAGTATCAACGTGCGCGGTCTTCGAGACCACAAACTCCGAACCGCCACGGAAATCAATACCCAGGTTAAAGCCGCCACCAACAGCCGGAATCAAAACCGAAACCGCCATCAGCACAGTAGCCAGCAGCAGCCACAGGCGGCGCTTACCCACGAAGGGGTACGAGCGGGCACCCGAATGCAGGTCATTACCGAAGCGGGCAAAAGCATTAGGTTTCACATCGGTAGCCATGCTTAGCTCTCCTTCTTCTCATCAGAAGCAGACTCGTCAGCCTCAGCGGCGGCACGCTCTGCACGGCGACGCTCAGCAATGCTCAGCTGCTTCTCCTCCGGGCTGCGGAGGCGACCGGCACCACGGTACAGCGGCGTAGCGCCCAGCGACTCAGGCGACAGACCCGAGTGGCGGTGACCCTCACCGAAGTAGCGGGTATTCGCCAGCAGAGTCAGCATCGGGTGAGTGAACAGGTACACGACCACAAGGTCAGCAATCGCCGTCAAACCAAGGGTGAACGCGAAGCCCTTCACCGAACCGACCGAGACCACGTACAGCACCACAGCAGCCAGCAGGTTCACAGCCTTCGACGCCAAAATAGTGCGGGATGCACGCTGCCAACCGTGATTCACCGCCGACGGGATCGTACGGCCCGCACGGATCTCGTCACGGATACGCTCAAAGTAGACGATGAACGAGTCAGCCGTAGCACCAATCGCCACAATCAGACCCGCCACACCAGCCAGGGACAGGCGGTAGTTCAACGCCCAACCCAGCAGCGCAATCGCCTCATACGAGATAATGCCCGCAACAATCAGCGACATCATCGTGACAAAGCCCAGCAGACGGTACTGGAACAGCGAGTACACGAACACCAGCAGCAGACCAATCAGACCGGTCAGCAGGCCCACACGCAGCTGCTCCGAACCCAGGGTCGCAGAAATCTGCTGCTCCGACTGGATTGTGAAGCTAATCGGCAGGGCACCGTACTTGAGCTGATCGGCGAGAGCCTTCGCTTCCTGCTCGGTGAAGTTACCGGTAATCTGCGGCTTACCATCAGAAATTACTGCCTGCGACACCGGGGAGGACAGCACCTTGCCGTCCAGCAGAATCGCGAAGCGGGCACGCGGATCATTTGCGTTCTTCGCACGAATCGCGTTCAGGCGAGAAGTGATGTTCTGGAACTTCTCACGGGCAGCATCATTGAACTGAATGTTCACAGCCCAACGGCCCGTCGTCACGCCCTGACCGCTCGTCTCCTGCGAGTGGCTTGCGGTAGAAATATCGCTACCGCTCAGCTCCACAGGACCCAGAATGTACTTCTCCCGACCGTCAGTGGAACACGCCACCATCGGCTTAGTCGGGTCCGCACTATCGGCGTCCTCATTGCGTGCCGCGGTGCAGTCCTTCGCCTCATACTGCTTGTACAGGTCCGCAGTAATCCAGTTGCGGTCCGAACCATCAGTCGGTTCCGCGGAGGGCTTGGGCAGCTTATCGTCCGCAGTGCGGGCATCCTCAGCCACCGCAGTACCGGCACCAGAAAGCAGCACCGGGCGGAACGTCATATTTGCAGACGCCTGAATCAGCTGACGAGTCTCAGCGCTAATCGTTCCGGGAACCGAAACAACCACGTTATTACCCGAGCCGAAGGAGGTGGTAACCTCCGCCTCCGAAACGCCGGCACCATCAACGCGCTGACGAATAATCTCAACCGCCTGGTTCAACTGCTCCTGGGTGACGTTCCCATCCGAAGAGCCATTGACCTTCGGAGAAAGAATCATCTGAGTACCACCCGAAAGGTCCAGGGCGAGCTTCGGTGCCCAAGAACCTCCCGAGTAGGTGCTACCGAAAATACCGGCAGCCATAACAACCATGAGCAGGACCATCGAGAGGAGCGCCCCTCGCGCGGCTGCAAGCGGTGAACGCTTAGCCATAATGTTCCTTCTTCGTATGAATAGTATTGAGTGTTCTACAGATTCCGTAACGCGAAAACCCGACGCCGCTCATGGGCGCCGGGCTCATACGCTCTGAATTACTTAGCAGTATCAGAAGAGGTATCGGAAGCGGGAGCTTCGGATGCGGTAGCCTCGTACACGTCCTCGGTCAGGGGCGCTGCGGGGGCTTCCTCCTCAACAAGGTTCAGGATCGCATTCATGGACGCAGTAATCACAACGCCCTCTGCAATCTGAAGCTGCAGCTTGTTGCTCTCAAGGTCAGTGCTGACAACGGTGCCATAGACGCCGGAAGCAGTCATCACCTGATCACCAGGGACGAGCGCACGTCGCATTGCCTGCAGCTCCTCCATCTGCTTACGCTGACGCTTCTGCGCAGAGAACATCATCCATGCCAGCAGCGCCATCATGGCAATCATAATCAGGAGGTTAAAATCCATGGTCTCACTTTCACATCCGCACCCGTGCCGCTCACCGCGAGGGTTGAGCGTACCAGAAGGTGTGGAATCGTAGATACAGTACGTATCCATCCTACGCGAGAGCATGAGCTTTAGTGACCCGAACCAGCATTTTTGTGAGGTTAACCTGAGTTTTGGACTCTCTCGGCGTAATTTTCTGTCCCCAATGAAGCCCGGCAGCGCCTGCAGAAGTGGTGCAAGAAAGATGCGTTGCCGAACGATACAAGGAGCGCACAGAGAAGCCCGCGGGAGGTTGCTACCTCCCACGGGCTACTACTGTGTCATCACCTGCTGTGTTATCAGCTGGTGCGGGTCTAGAGCTGAATCGGGCCTAGAGCTGAATCTCCGGGGCCTCCAAGCCGAGGTGCTCCCACGCCGCGGGCAGAGCCACACGACCGCGCGGAGTACGACCAATCAGGCCCTCACGCACCAGGTAGGGCTCGGCAACCGTCTCCACGGTCTCAGTCTCTTCACCCACCGCAATGGCGAGGGTGGATAGACCCACCGGGCCGCCGCCGAACTTGTGAATCAGCGCCTCCAGCACGGCGCGGTCCAGGCGGTCCAGGCCGCGCGAATCCACCTCGTACATGTCCAGAGCGGTTGCCGCATCGGTCGCATTAATGCGATCCACACCATTGACCAGCGCCCAGTCACGCACACGGCGCAGCAGACGGTTCGCAATACGCGGCGTGCCGCGGGAACGACCGGCAATCTCCGTGAAGCCCTCGGAGGTAATCTGCATGTCCATCAGGCCCGCGCTACGGCGAAGCACCAGCTCAAGCTCCTCCACCGAATAGAACTCCAGGTGACCGGTAAAACCGAAGCGGTCACGCAGAGGACCGGGCAGCAGACCCGCACGGGTCGTCGCACCCACCAGGGTGAACTGCGGCAGCTCCAGCGGAATGGAGGTCGCACCCGCGCCCTTACCGACCACAATGTCCACACGGAAATCTTCCATCGCCATGTAGAGCATTTCCTCAGCAGGGCGGCTCATACGGTGAATCTCATCCAGGAACAACACCTCACCGGGGGTCAGCGAAGACAGAATCGCCGCTAAATCACCCGAATGCTGAATCGCCGGACCCGAGGTGATGCGCAGCGGCGCCTCCATCTCTGCCGCAATAATCATTGCGAGAGTGGTCTTACCCAGACCGGGAGGACCCGACAGCAGCACATGGTCGGCGCTACGGCCACGCATCTTCGAAGCCTCCAGCACCAGGGACAGCTGCTGACGCACACGGCGCTGACCCACAAAGTCGTCCAGGGACTTAGGGCGCAGTGCCGCCTCAATCATCTTCTCTTCGGGCTCTTCTTCCATCGCCACGAGGCGCTGGGCAGGAGCTGAAGACACCTGAGTGCCGGGCACCTGACCGGGAAAATACCCGCCGGAAACCAGGGACGCCGCGGGCTGCGGCTCATAGGGATTCTGGCTCATAGAATTCTTCTTTCACAAAAGTTTGAGTGGGATACGTCGAACAGGGCGCGCCGATTAGTGGCGGCCCACCGTGTTCTGAGTACCCAAGGAGGCGAGCACACCGCGCAGAGCCACACCCACCGGCTCAGTCTCTGCGGCAGGATTGTGCTGCACGTAGGCGTCAATAGCGGCGGAAGCGTCCTTCTCGCTCCAGCCCAGGGAAGTGAGAGCGTCAAGCACCTGCGGCTTCCAGACGATGCCCTGGCTCAGCGGCAGCTCATCGGTCTGACCATCGCTCAGAATCAGCTTGCCGGCAAGCTCCAGCACAATACGGCGGGCACCCTTCGGACCAATACCGGGAACCTTCGTGAACGCCTTATCGTCACCGGTCGCCACGGCGCGCTCCACCTCAGCTGCAGTGTGAACATTCAACACCGCCAGAGCAATACGCGGACCAATACCGGAAACCGAAAGCATCATATCGAACACTTCACGCTCGGCAGGCTCCGAAAAACCGTAGAGAGTCATCGACTCTTCACGCACAATCATGGTGGTCAGCACGGTAGCTTCCTCACCGGTGCGCAGCTTGGAGAGAGTACGCGCGGTAGCGTACACGAGCATGCCGAAACCGTTCACGTTAATCACCGCATGATCAAGGCCCACCTGAGCCACACGACCGGTCAGGGATGCAATCATTTCTCTCCACCTTTCAACACCGCGCCCCCGAGATTGAGGCTCGCGGCAGTGTGAGGGCACCGGGAACTCCGGCACCCACAGAACGCACTCCCCCAGTTCGACGGGGAGACACTACAAGTATATTAGAATATTTCTTCTGAAATCAAGCATATATTCGAACTTCTTAGCGAATACATGCGAATTAGCAGGAGGGGCGCCAGAGCCCACGAAGACACACAGGCACCTCTAGCGACGAGCGCGCGCCTCCGCCTCCATCCAGGCACGCTGCGCCGGAGTCAACGACCCACCACGGCGAGCCTGTGCCGGGCGTGAACCCTGGTGAGTCTGCGTCTGCGCCGCCATGTTAATACCCGAACCGATGCCGCCGCCACGCCAGCCGTGACAGATCGCAATAGCCAGGGCATCGGCAGCATCGGCGGGTTTTGGCATGGAATCCAGCCCCAAAATGCGGGTCACCATGCGACCCACGGACGCCTTATCGGCGCGGCCGCTACCGGTCACCGCCGCCTTCACCTCCGAAGGGGTGTGGAAGAACACCGGCACGCCGCGCATCGCCGCCGCAGAAATCACCGCACCCGAAGCGTGCGCCGTACCAATCACCGTGTTCACCTGCTCTTGGGCGAAGATACGCTCAATCGCCAGGGCATCCGGCTTGTAGGTGTCGAGCCAGTGGGAGGCGGCGTTGAAAATCCAGAGAATACGCTGGTCCAGGGACTCCGCCGGAATCGTACCGGCAACACCCACGTTCACGAAGTGCGCCTTACGGTCGGCGGTCATATCGAGCATGGAGAATCCGCAGCGGGTCAGGCCCGGGTCCACACCCATGATGCGGGTGGCACCCGGCACACGCTCCACAGCGGTGGCGGCGCGGTTCTCACGCATGCTATCGCGTGCGGCAGGTTGAGCGGCAGCCATCATCTCCCCTTTCGACAAACTCCCTGCAGAATCTCTAGATTCTAGCCCTTCAGAATCCTAGCACCCGGCACCGGGGCACGCCACGAGACTGGTCACCGCAAGCACAGTCAACCACGCGTGAACGTCCCCAAGACGCTAAGAAGCCACTCCCCCAACCAGCCACCCTGCGGCGGCTCGGTTAAAGGAGCGGCTTCTTCAAGCATCAGATATCAGAATCCGAGCGATTACTCAGCTTCCAGCTCTGCCATGACCTCAGCAGAAACGTTAGCGTTCGAGTAGACGTTCTGAACGTCGTCGAGCTCTTCAATAGCGTCTGCCAGCTTCATGAACTTCTTAGCACCCTCAGCGTCCAGGTCAACCTGCATGGTCGGGCGGAAGACCGGGTCGTCGTTGTTGTACTCCAGGCCAGCCTCGTCCAGTGCCTTACGAATCTCGGGCAGGTCGGTCGCTGCGGAAACAACGGTGAACACGTCGCCCTCGTCCAGAACCTCTTCGGCGCCTGCATCCAGGACAGCCATCAGAACGTCGTCCTCGGTCAGACCGTCAGTCTTGGTGACCTCAGCAACGCCCTTACGCTCGAACAGGAACGCAACCGAACCCTGGTCAGCCATGGTGCCGCCGTTACGGGTCACAGCCAGGCGAACCTCAGACGCCGCACGGTTACGGTTATCGGTCAGACACTCAATGTACAGAGCGGTACCCTGCGGGCCGCGTGCTTCGTACATGATTTCGGTGTAGTCAATGGTCTCACCGGTCAGGCCAGCGCCACGCTTGATTGCGCGGTCAATGTTGTCGTTAGGAACGGAGTTCTTCTTCGCCTTGGACACAGCCAGGTCAAGAGCGGGGTTACCAGCAATATCAGCGCCGCCCATACGTGCTGCAACTTCAATTGCCTTAATGAACTTTGCGAAAGCCTTCGCGCGCTTAGCGTCGATAGCAGCCTTCTTGTGCTTAGTAGTCGCCCATTTAGAGTGACCGGACATTCGTATCTCCCTTAGTCAAAACCTCTGTGCGGACACGGCGAAACGTCCCACGCACCGTACTGTACTCACATAACTATACCGTAGCGGAGGCGCACACCACCTCAGAAAGTGCACGCCACCACCAGGAATAGGTTAGCGGGGGCGGGACGCAGCCGAAGCGCGTGCCTTCTCCACCAGCGAGTCGTCAATCGTGTTCGGCGTGAACTCGCCAAACTTACGCTTAGCCGCCTGCTCAATCAGGTAGTCCGAAATCTTCGGGTTCTTCGGCAGCAGCGAACCGTGCAGGTAGGTGCCTATCACATTGTGCACGCGCGCACCCTCATGCGAGTCGGTCACGTTGTTACCCTCGCCCTTGGTGACGGTAGCCAGCGGGGTGCATCCGGCGCCCAGGTAGGTCAGACCCGAATGGTTCTCAAAACCAATCACGGTGCCGAACTCCTCAGACTCCTCAACAATGTTGCCGATCAGGCGGTCATCGCCGCCGACCGTGTGCGCATCAAAAATGCTGATGCCCTTGAGCACCTCACCCTCGCGGGTGCGGAATTCCTTGCCGAACAGCTGGTACAGGCCACAAATGACGAGCATCGGCACGCCGTCCTCAGCCAGCGCGCGCAGCTTGTCACCGTTCGCGTGCAGGTCGTCCTGAATCACGGACTGACCGGAATCCTGGCCGCCGCCGCCCAGAATGATGTCAACATCTTCCGGGAAGGGCTGGCCGGGGTTGTGGTCCAGAATCTGCACGTCAAAGCCGTGTGCCTGCGCGCGACGAGCCAACGCCAGGGTGTTACCCCAGTCGCCGTAAATGTTCATGTCGAGCGGGTACAGCTGCAGAATACGCAGAGTCTTACCGTTATTCGGGCCTGCCGCGGGGGTGCCCTCAAAAGTGTGAGTTGCCGTCATTAGGAGACCCTCTCAACATCAGTGATCTTTGCAAGCTCTTCACGCAGAGCCAGCATTGCGGTGTAGGTGCAGAAAATACGCATGGGCGCGTTACCGCTGGAGGCGATGAAGCCCTTGAGCGCATCGGCGAGGTTCTCGTTGACCTTATCAACCTTCACGCCGTCATGCTCCAGGCGCAGCGCCATATCCCAGGCGCGCACACCCGAAACCATCTGCACGCCGGTCTTCTTCAAGCTGTCAAAGTCAACATCCCACAGCCAGGACACGTCACGACCGTCAGCGTACTGGTCGTTAATCGTGATCATGGTGGCGTAGTCGTCAGCGTTCGCACTCGCCAGGGACAGGCGGAAACCGCTCGGGTTCTTCACGAGCAGCAGCTGCAGCGGGCGGCCGTTCACGTTCAGGGTCTCACCGCGACCGAAGGCGGGGGTAATCTTCGCCAGCTCCGCGATGAGCTTATCTTCATTGAGCTTATCGCCCATGACGGCGCGGGTCAGCGCCATAGCACCAGCCGCGTTGAAGATGTTGTAAATGCCGTAGAGGTTAATCTCGCCAACTCGCTCCACACCCGCCAGGTCGAAGGTTGCGGAGGTGCCGGAGAACGCAGTCAGGGTGACGTCCGCATCGGGCAGGGTTGCCTTCGCGACGGTGCCGCCGCGCATCTCATCATCCGAGGGGAAGTACGAGCGTAGGGACTCATCCAGGCCGTAGTACTTGACGGTCACGCCCGGCTGCACGTTCTCAGCGAGGGAGCGGATGCGCGGATCCTCACGGTTGAGCACCACGGTGCCAGTGGTTGCGGAGGCGACGGTCGCCAGCATGCGGCGGGTCGTGTCAATCTCACCGAAGCGGTCCAGCTGGTCACGCAGAACGTTCAGCAGCAGAGCGTAATCGGGCTTGACGGCCTTGACGAAGTGCACGGCGTGCGCCTCGTCTAGCTCAAGCACAGCAATATCAGCATCCAGCTTGCCGCCGAGAGTCATCTCGCCCAGCAGTGCCGCAGCAACACCACGCACAAAGTTCGAGCCGGTGCGGTTAGTGAAAACCTTCAGACCCTGAGCTTCAAGCAGCTGCACAGCCA
>ERZ773011.47-NODE-47-length-31436-cov-4.72496_pt1 | contig 31436 bp, 28 predicted proteins | sample MGYA00580662_ERZ773011 | MGnify/ENA primary metagenome ERZ773011 (study PRJEB29015, sample SAMEA2738118) | human oral metagenome | biome: human oral; feature: human-associated habitat; material: saliva | place: China | collected 2169 ... | reverse complement strand
AAGAAGGTGCTCATGGAACATCCCCTAAATGTCTTAGTAGGAATTTAGGGGATTTTTGCAAAGTTCTCTAAGCTATTATCGTTAGAAAAAATAAAAATCACAATAAATCTGCCTTAAATTTAAGTGGATTTATTTTATTAATTATTTGACTTACTAAATTTAGTAAAATTATACGTAGGAAGCAAAACAGGATTATATCCAGCATTTACAAAATAATTATTTACAAATGCTCTCAAGAATGGATATGCAATTGCCGGTGCATTCACCTTTGGAAAATTAGAATTTTTAAACTCATCAGTAATAGTATCATCACATTCAAAACGAGCTACAAATTTACATGAAAAAATACCACCTTCTGTTTCATCATCCTCATTATCTCTACTCTTCAAATTTAAATCAAAGAGAACAAAAAAATCACGCCCCTCTTCCAAATAAAAAGGATGAAACCTAATAATATCCTCACACTGAGACATATTCATATTAGGCATATTTTCCAAAAATTTAAGTATTTTTTCAGAAGGATTAAATTTTGTTTCAACAACTTTATAATCTAAGAATTTAATATTCATAATAATATAAACCCTTATGCAACTAATTCATAGTGACAATCATTAAAAGCATTCGTGTTATATTGAATGTTGTTCCCAGAAAAATGATCTAAAAACAATAAACTCTCTTCGGCATCCCAATCAAATTTAAAAGGAAAAAAACGTCGTAATCGACTTTGTTTTTCAAAATCTTTTATAAAATTTATTTTTTCATAAAAACTCTCACTAGAGAAATATTCTTCCTCACCCCAAATATCATCTAAGCAAGTAACGTTCTTCTCTTCTACGATAAAAGATAGATCAAAACGAGAATTATCAACAATTGATTGAAATTCATCTACAGATAAACTTGCCATAAAGCTATCAAATTTATTAATTATTTCCTGGGTAATTTTCATAAAACATCCTTTTTTATGATAGTAATAATGGAAGGTTTTTTGACAACATAACATCCTACTGTGTACCCTACCATTATTGAAGTCATTGATTCGTAAGACTTAGGTTTTTGAGCCTTAACGAAATAAACATAAATGTCTAATGGTTTACCTAAACTTTTTTCAAGCATTGCAAAAAAGCCATTATAAACCTTGGTTGCCATTTCTTTCTGATACTTTTTCAAACCATTTTGACTAGAAGAATCAGATCTATCAAGCTTTTTTTGTTCATTCTTTAAACAATTCTGTTCAAAATGTTTTCTATATTTCGCAAACAGCGCACTATGCTCATGACATTCAAAATCATAGAAGTTATCATCTGAAACATCTACTTGGCATCGCAATATTACATGCGTTGGATCAGGTACCTTTTTTCGTTGACTATCTGTGTCGTTTAAATAACATTCCGTTAGGTCATTGATACTTTTCCAACTATACTCATCATTTTTATCAACTTGCCACAGATAAACACCTTTCCCATGACGTCCTATATTTGTTTTAAACCCTTCCTCATAAATACTATTAGCATGAGTTTCGCAAGTTCCATGAGCTCCATACAATGTTTTTTTCATAACTGAATTTTACTTATAGGAATAATTTAATAACATATTTTGTATTTATTGCAAATCATATCAAACGATATGCTTGATTGTTTCATTCCATGAAAATAGAAATTTGAATTAAAATTAACTATTATGATGATTTATAAAAATTCTGAGTACAATCCTATTGTACCAGCTTACCAAGAAATTTGTTGTATTCTGATAATCATATTAGAATTATGTTGTATTACTTACTACATACCTAACACGTTCACGCTACTTTTACCACGGAACTATTCCTCATCTAACTGATATCTAATAACAAATAGATTTTAGAAAAATAAAATTGCTATCAAAGCTGACAGAAATTTGTAAACCCAAGGAACGAAGAATAAACGAAGTCTTACTATAAGGTAGATATTTGACTTGCTGTCTGAAGGCTCTGACGGTCTCCTGTTTGGCATTCAGAGCAAGATTTAATGCCATCGTTCATATGCTTTAAATATAAAAAGCCTTGCGGCCGTACAGACATCTGTACGGCTGCAAGGCTTTTTTAATGCTGAAATTACCGGTATTTTGGATAATGTGACGCAGCTCTTAAATCTTAAGTTTCAACTATGATAATAGCGTAATGATTAGGTCGATTCCCATATTTTGTATTACGTTCAATCAGATTTATTCGCTGTATTCGAAATGGAAGTGTTTTTTCGCTAAATTTTCCGATTAAGAACACATCATAGCTTTTCTCTGAAAAAACTTTGTCCTCATAGGTGCCCCTATAAATACGATACTGTTTACCATTAGTAGTATATATATGAAGATAATGAAGGTTATAGGCTTCATTATTACGAGTTCTGGTTTCTATTTCAACTTTCAAATGAGCATATCGCGCATAAAATGCACATAACAAGTCAGCATCTTCTTTATTTAATGGGTTATTTAAATTTCTGCGAGGAAGTGATCGCCGGATTTGATCACCTTTATTATCCGTGACTAGAATAAAAGGATTGTCAACGGGACGTTGTAAATTGGAGGCACCAGAGTTCCCATTAGTGGTATTCGTCCGATTTAAAGCTCTCTGCATAGCAGCTAATTTATCCGCAACTTGGTCATCACTCAAGCTTTCAAAATAAGCTTTGGTATTTCTTGTTGAAGATACATCATACCTATGTGCACAACCTGCTTTATGAAGATTGATATCTATTGCGCTTAGATAGGGGCGGTGTGTTTCTCCTCTAGGGGTATATTTTAAATGAGGTATTTTACACTCGGGACATCTCATGTTTTTATCATACTTACCTATATTTCCATTCTCTTGAAAATAACCATCTATTACATCTATGTTTAAATTTTCATCATCGGGAACAAAATAAAATTCTTCATAAGTTACTTTAGCCATAGCATCCTCCTTAAGAATTTCAAGTACGTTGTGAGAAGATATATAGTATAGATACTAATTGTTAAATGAAACATTAAAATTTTAAAGGTAGTTATTTACACCACTCTGACTATGAGAATTTGGAACATATTTATTCGGTCAATTGTAGTCTTATTAATGTGCAATCAAATTTTTTGTTTCTGATTTTTTAGGTACAAAAAGCCCGGCGGCCGTACAGACATCTGTACGGCTGCCGGGCTTTTGCATTGCTTGTTTAACGAGTAGGTTCGTTGTCTTGTTCTATACCTGTTTGTTTGGAGATATGCGGTTCTTGCTGTACTTGAGGGCTGACCTTTTGATCGTATTCCCGTTGTGCTTTAGTGCTTAGAGGTTGCCCAATCATATCCTTAGCCAATCTACTGATAAGCCTAGCTTCGTTTTTGTGTCCCATCTTATACAGTTCTTTGGCTATAAGACCATATTCAGCCAATATGTAACCGCGTGTCTGCATGACCTTCTGAATGTAGGGATGTGTCGGACGTTCCAGGTTTTTGATTGCTTGGTTTAATTCTTCCAGCCGTTGCTTTTCGATGCGGGGTGTTGCACCACGTTCTTTCATGGCTCGCACTATGCCATTTTCAGCTTTGAGGATTTTTCCCCGGTGTTGCCGTTTAGTAGCCGCACACTCTACACCTTCCTCCCGGAGTTTTTCAGCAAAACGGACGCGCCATTCAAAAAGATCATTTTTACGCGGATTAAGCCGTTGCCCGTAGGTATCTCTCATCAATACACACAAATGTACATGGGGATGCTCGGGTTCTCCTTCTTTTTCGGATTCGTGGTGCAGGGCAAAGACGTATTGATGGTCGGCAAACTGTTCGGCGGCGAAATTGCGGGCGGCATTCAAGACGGCCTGCGGCGGTGTTCCGGCAGGCATGGATAGGACGATATTGAGGGCTTCCCGGTGTTTGCCTCTTTCGGGGATATTGAGTTTCTGCCAATCTTCTAGTTGCGATTTGACGGCTTTTTTTCCGTTTAATTTTTCACCGGAGTGATTTTCGACAGTAATTTTACCGTTGCGTGAAATGTAGTCCAAATGGTTGCGTATGCCCTGCATACCATTGGAGTTTCGACTTAGCCTTTTAGGGATTTTAACCATGACTTCGGGGTGTTTTTTAGCCGCCGCCGTCAGGTTGGCCAATCCGCTACCGGATTTGAGGGGTACTCTGGATTTTGCCCGGTGATTGGATTTTGAGATGGGGATGCTGGAATCTTTTGCACGGACGGAGCGGGTTTTGAAACCCAAAAACCAATCGTCTATTTTACGGTACAGGGACATAGCTTTACTCCTATTCGGACAGGCGTTTGCGGTTGGTTCGTAATACGTCACTTACCCTTTGGGTATGTTGCCTGATGAATTGTGATAGGGCATTTATCTGTTCGGATGTAAGAGAAACACCTTCGCCCATATTGAGCTGTCGGGCAATTTGGTTGAGGTTGCGGCCTATACTTAAAAGCTGGTAGTTTGACTGGAAAAGCACTTCGACTTCGGCCGCCGTCAGCAGGGGATGCTTACGGACGTGCGACTGGACTATATCGCGTATGATGTCGTTCACGCTGCTTTTGTGCTTTTCAGCGGCGGCTTCGAGGTAGGCACGGTCTTTTTCCGGCAGGCGGACGGTAACGCGTTTGCTGCTTTTTGGGGGTGGAAGTCCGATCAATTCGGGTTCTTCCTTTTCAAGCTGCGCCTTCAAAAGCCGTTTTGCCATCCACGACACACTGGCTTTCCCATACCGTTGTTTTGCCAGTTGCGTAAGCTCTCTAATTTCTTCATGGGTTAAACCATAGACACTAATTTCAGGCATGGTTCTTTTCCTTAAAAAAACAAGGTCGTCTGAAACCATGTTTCAGACGACCTTTCTTATCGTTATCGTCCGTAAAACAGTTCCTGTTGCTCAGGAGACTGTTCCAGGTCTTTTTGTGTCGTCAGGCGGCCATATTGGGTCTGATAGAAATTCAGGCGTGCCTGCATCTGTGTTTGTTCGGGCAGGCCTTTAATCAGGTTTTCCATGCCTGCCTCCAAAATTCGGTACTTTTTCTGCTCGTCGGCATTCATATCAGACAACCGCTGCCCATACTGTTCTTTTGCTACCAGCAAACGTTCTTCCAAGGTTTGCGCCGGTTGCCGCGCCTCCTTTTCAGACGGCCTTTCTTCTGCCTGCTGTGTCGGTTTTTCAGATTCGCGATTCTCCGGCGCAGGCTTTTCGGTTTCGGGCGTGGTCTTGCGCTCCTGTTCCTGGCGGTGCAGGGCGAGGATGTGGTTATAGGTATCGCGGAATTTGGCGAACTGTTCGCCTTTTACGCCTTGCAGGTAGGCATAGCCGAACTGCTGCTTGTCTTTATCCCATATGATGCGTGCTTTCTCTACGCCGCTGACGAAAAAGCGGTTCGGAAATTTGCGCCATTGGGTAATTTCGCCGGACTCGATCATCGGTTTTAAAAACGCAGGGATGTCGGCTTTGTTCACGCGGTCGATGGCCGCCTGTTCACGTTCGATGGCGCGCTGGGTCTTCTCAATTTCCTTGTCCGCCGTCCGCAAACCGTCGTTCTGGCGTTCCCAGCGGTTCAATGTTGCCTGTCCGTTGCGCTTGTCGTTCAGCGGTTGTCCGTTCGCACTGCGAACGTCGTCGAAATGGTTTTGCAGCCGTTGGTCGAACGCCGCCTGTTTCTTTGCCAGCGACTGTTGCAGGATTTTCATTCTCCTGCTGCCCGCAGGTTGCTTGTTTTCATTCTCTGCCATATTGCCTCCAAGAAAGAAAACAGCCTGAAACCGCAGTGTTTCAGGCTGTAAGGTAAAGCGTCAGAAAAATCAGCGGCCAAGTTCCACTTCAGGCTCTTGGGAGCGGCCGTGCTCATGCTGCCGATCGTTCTGTCGTGCCTGCTCCGGCGACGGAATCTGAATCGGATCGGGCAGTTTCAGCTTCGTTCCGTGCATATTTTGGGCGGTATGCTCGTAGTAGTTTCGCAGGGCTTTTGTGCGTACATCACCTTCCAGCCCGCGTATTGAATCCATCACACCACGTTCATACATTGCCAGTTTCTTTTGATTGGGCTTACTCAACTTTTGTGCTTTCTGCATATAATGATCTTTCGCCGCAACAAAGCCTGTATTCAACGCTGCCGCCTTCATATCATCAGTCTGATGCACGACTTCGGCGGGAACTTCTTCCCGACCAATGGAATGAACCGGTACGTCAATATCGGTATCAGCTCGAGGAGAAGCATTGATTGTTCTGTCGGAAGGCAGTGTGCTTTGCGCTTTCAGTCGATCAGCGGCAGACAGCATGGCAGCATCGGGCTGGGTATGAATGCGCTCTTCACGTTCAACCTCGGGTTTAAGCTGTTCCTGCTCCTGTGTAGGTTTCCCCGTTTCGCTTTGAGAGTTACCCTGTTCTGTTTGTTTATGAGGCTCTTGTCTTGGCTGTTCCTTCTCTACTTCCGGTTGTCGTCTTTCCTGCTCACGCACCATCTCCGGTGTAATGCCGTTTTGCGCGTAACGTTCCCGCAACGCTTCCACTCGCTGCAAATCAGCGGCAGTTGGATTGTAGCCACTGGTACGGATACCCTGGGCGGCGGCTTCAATAAACATTGCCTGACGGAAATCTTTACTGCCCGACAACTTGATGCTGTCCCAACCTTTGGCTTTGACAACTTCCAACATATCCTTGACTGTTTGCGGATCAGAAAGGGCTGTTTTTAACTGCTTGCCTTGATCTTCAAACAGCACTGTTTTGTGGTCTGAAACGGAATAGAATTTGCCGCCTACGCTGTGGTAACGCGTTTTGATGTTGTCAGGGATACGATATTGCAGGTCTAAAACGACCTTGCGGGCGTTTGGTTCAGTTTCAGACGGCCTATCGAACTTTGGGGCGGTAAATTCCGATTCGGAGCGGGTAGAAGTCTGTCCTTTTTTGTTCTTTTCCTGAATAAACTCATCTTTTAGGGGTGCTTCCCATCCTTGCTCCGTTTTATAAAATGTTACGCGTTGTCCATCATGTGTTATACCTTCATAGAATTTAAGCGTACCTTCTTTATCCAAGTCTTGTTGAATTTCTTCAGGGGTTTTGCGTAGATACATGATGTCGGTTGTTGCATCATGCAACTCGTAATGTTTAAAGTCAGACTCACGGTAAACCGGCTCATTGACTGTTTGGTTTCGACCATCGTATTCAATACTGTTGGTTGTATTAGAAGAGGTCGTCTGAATGTTGGCTTTGTTTTCAGGATTCATGGGGTTCTCCAAGTTTTCAGGTTCAGTACGGCTATTGTTGGCTTTTTCAGCCCTTTCGCTCCATTCTTCCAATTCGTCGGCGATTGCCTGTTCTTGGCTGTTGTCGGGGTTCAAGACGAGATTGACACCTTCTGCAAAGGACTGGCGAACGGCTTCGAGTCCAGCCAGTTTGTGTAGGTCGTTGAAGTCGCTCGGTAAAGGGGGACGCCCTTTTTCATCAACGCCTTTGCCTTTCTGATATTGCTGTATCAGTGTCATAGAAAACTCTGGTTGGATTGCCGTGGCGCGGTCGCCTAACAATGCGGCTGCCTGTCGTGCTTTTTTGATACCGGTTTGCGAAGCGTCGTTATCAACAGCAATCACGACGGAGACGTTTTGAGGCAGTTTTTGTGCTAAGCGTTCGGCAACGGCAACCATGTTGCCTGCATCAAAAGCAATGATTACGGGCTTGCCAGTGGCTTCGTAGATACTTGCCGCCGTAGCATATCCTTCCGCCATGACGACACCGACTTTTTCCACATCATCGGCCTTGCCGATAAAGGCATAAGCCCCCTGAACCTGACCGCCTGCCAAGAAGCGTTTGCCTCCGTCTTGGTTGATGGATTGCAGATTGACGATTTCATTTTCGTACAGGACGGGGATAATCAGATTGTCGTTGTCCTTATATTTGTTTTGACGAAGACCGGCGATGGCATCCGGGTGGGTAATACCTTTGGCGGCAAGATAGGGATGGCTCAACGAAGCGGGGCGGCTACTATTCCAAATCTTTTGTGCCGTGCCTTTCACCCTCTGTTGCGTCTGCTGCCGCTCCTGTTCCGCCGCCTGCCGCCTGGCCTCCGATTCCGCTTTGCGCCGCGCCTGTTCTTCCACGCTTGGCGGCGTGTAGGGCTTGGCAGGCTGCCAGCCGTTCTGCCGCGCCAGCTTCCACACCGTTCCGATACTGAAACTGCCCGGTTTAAGGCTTTTCCACGTTGATTTGGCGGCACGGTTGTCATAGTTGTCAGCGCGTTGTGACCATTCGTCCCAAAGGTCGTAACCGTTTTCGCCCAGCTCGTCTTTAACGGCCGCGCCAACCTGCCACCAAGTATCGCGATCATGTGAGTCGATATAACTCAAGGCACTGCGGATGTCGTCAATGTCGCTCATATTTCCACTTCCTTATAGAAAAAATAAAAAATAAGGCGGTCTGCTTTTCACAGACCGCTTCTCTTATGCTCCGGCTTGGACGTTATCACCTATGAACTGCTTGATAAATGGCAGTGAGTCTTCACCCCAATTTTCCAAAAGTACAGGCATCAGTTCATTGATATATTCCGGCGGGCTATCCGGCGGAAGAATCGAGGATAGGATTGCACCGGCGATTTCTTCTGAGTTTGAAGCATCCTTCCAATGGAAACTATCCATCTCATCGGGGGAAACGAATGCTGCTTTAGATACAGTGATGGGTGATCTAACATCGGTATGAATATCTAAAACCGGGATCTCCGGCAATGCCCAATTTGCCCGTTTAGCGAATACGGGGTCGGTGTAATATACGATTTTCTTGGCATAGATCGGACGGCTGTTACCCAAGCTTATGATACAGTCGCTTTTCGGCATCATCTTCAACTCGTCCGGATTCATCACTGCTCGGCGTTGATCACTGGTACTTGTGCTTCGACTTCCCCCTTTCCCTACTGACCTTGATGTAGATTTGGCTTTGTAAGTCTCGTAACCGATAAGTTTACTGTATTCATCAGCATCGCTTTGTTCTCGCGGTGGATAGACAATTTGACAGCCAAAGTTGGTGAAAAATGTGCGTGTTGCATCACGTCCATATAGATCAGTTACCTGAGATGGAGTTTGTATAATCAGCAGAAGACGCAGACCGTAACCGGCGATATATGAGACACCGTGCTGAATGGCTGGAATTACACCCAAGGCGGTAAATTCGTCCATCAATAGGCAACATTGGTATTTCAGCGCATCGGAATTGTTGGACGGCAAACCCTGCTCGACGTTTACTGTAATCAGTTGGCTGAAAAAAAGGTTCGTCAGTCGTGAAAATACGGCTGTTTCAGTCGGAACGATACCGATATAAACCGTCATCCTTTTTTTGCGTACTTCATCCAAGTAAAAATCATCGCCACTTGTTGCCGCTTCGACTACCGGGTCAATGAAAATGCCCAAAGGCGCAATCAGTGTTGCCAAAATGTCTGCGCCCGTTTTGGCGTTACCGTTGGCAAAGCCCATCAGTAGGCTGCGGCAGTTTTGGCTCAACTGTGTATGAGGCTGTTTTTCGCGCAATGTCATTTCATCTTTAATCCATTCTGCCAACGTTCTACCATCCGATGGTGTCGTCAAACGGAACAGGTTGGCCAACGTGGTTTTGTTTTCAGGTAAGGATAAGTCGCGCTCCGATTCCGTCTCAACCATGTAGAGCAACAGACCGGCAAACAGGTTTTGTGCAGATTCCTGGAAAAAGGTCGCACTGCCGTTATCTTTAGACGGCTTTGGGTACATGATGGAAGCGATGTTTTTCACATCTTTGTAGGTATAGACGGGATTTCTGCGAATATAGGTACAAGGATTCCAACGGTGTGAAACCAAAGGCGCGTTCGGATTGCGTTCGTGTTCAGGCATTCTACCGGCCGGATTAAACAAAAATACATCCTGTCCATGAGAAGACCGATAGCCACCTGAAATCAGAAAGTTTTCCAGTTTCGGATCAAATACGACCATGCTGTCCCGGTAGTGAAGACAGTTTGGAATCACAATACCTACGCCTTTTCCTGACCGGGTAGGTGCGGCTAAATATAAAAATTCGTTACCTGACCAACGCAAATAATCGTTACCATATTTCCCAATCAGTAAATCCGGTTCCTCATCTCCCGTAAATTTCTTTTTCAAAAGACCATGCTTTGTGATTTCCATACGATTGGCAAAGCGCGCCGATCCATGCAGTTCACGTTTTGGTTTCATCAGCATTGCTGCACAAATTATCACGGCAACTACAATTGGAATCAGAAGAGCAATAAAGACTGATACTTCAAAGGCCGTCTGAGCGCCAGGTCTCAACCGGTCGTAGTATTTCCAATAGTGGTACAACATGCTAACGGATGGCTCACTTTTTAAATTCAACCATGCCGTCATTACGATACTACCTAGGTACATGCCACCAGCAAAACTTATTGGCACAAAAATGCCCAGCATGGCTAACAGCCCAATTAACTTATTTTTCATTCTCTAATGCCCCATAAAAAAATATAGCCCGCTTAAAGCGGGCATAAGATTACAGCTTGAACTCAAAAACTTACAGATATTCCAAACCGGACACAGTTTCGTTTTGGTTTTTTGTATGAATAATCTGTATTTCTCCAGCCATAATCTCATACACAGTCTTCTCAACACCGTGATGTTCGTAACGGCGTGATTGCAACTTACCTGCAACCCACAAACAATCACCTTTCTTCATGTATCGACAAACTGTTTCTGCCTGTTTGCCGTACAACACAACATTAAACCATTCGATTCGTTCACGTTGCTCGTTACTGGCTTTATCACGCCATTTTTCTGTATAGGCGAGTGAAATACTGCTTACAGGCGTTTGATTGGGCAGATAACGCAATTCCGGGTCTTTTCCCAAATTACCCATTACTTCAATACGGTTTAGGTATGGCATATTTCTTCCTTAAACTCGGCCACGCATGGCATAAAATTTTTCAACCGGGTCAAAATACAGTTCGGTCATATGAGTCTTTTCAAAATAGGCAACAACATCAATACTGGATTTAACCGAGTTGAGGATATAGTCGTAATCCATTGTCCGGCCGGTTGCCGATTCTTTCGCCAGTTGCGCGATACGGTAGTGGACGCTCCGTGCGTCGTTGGCATGGACTGACATCAGGCCGCCCGGGTGTCCAGTGTTCAGGAGTGAGATGTAATCCCAAGCCTCGTCGCCGCGCAGCTCGGTCAAGAATACGCGGTCGGGTTTCAAACGCATACAGGCGGCAATCAGCATTTTTGCCGTGATATGGCCTTTGTAAAACAGATGTGCATGGTTGGGATGCTTTGGCAAGTCAAGTTCGTGCGTGTCTTCCAGCGTGATGATGCGGGTTTCTGAAGGGACGAGGTCGGACAGTGCTTTGGTAAATGTCGTCTTGCCTGAACCCGTGCCGCCAACCATGCAGATGTTGAGTTTATGTTTGATGGCCAAAGCGAAAAAGGCATTCATATTACGGTTTGCCTTGTGATCCAACATTTCATATTGCCAAGGTGCAAGTTGTACGTCATGTGGCAGCTTCATCTTGTCGGAAATATCCCGAAAATATTTGTTGTCTATTTCCATTTTGCCAAGATTAAGGTCGGCTGAAGCTCCAAAGGCAGATACATCTTGAAAACGGGAAACACGATCCGTCTGTATGTAATCGTCCAATGTAAAACGTGTCTGCGACGGTTTACGGAAAGCATAGACGATAGTTTTGTCTTCACAGGACGGCGGTATCATGATGTGGCCGCGTTCGCCGTCAGGCAGAGTAACGGAGTGGATAGGTTGCTCCATACTGATGTGTTTGCTGTTATAGGTACATAACGCGGTAGCAAGCTGAGTCAAAATCGGCAGTGTCAGTCGGTCGTCTTCAATCCGCTCAAAACCGGCCGAGGTTTCCAAAAAGACTTCGCGTTCCCGGTTAATCAGTACTTCGGTTACGCCTTCTCGGTTGAGATAATCGTCCAAACCTGTTTTGGCCATCAAGTTACGGACAACCGCATCTGAATGGATAGATGCCTGCCCGTGAAAAGTTGTCGGGTTTTGTGTCATTTGGAATTTGGCTTTCATAAAAAAACCTGCCCCCGGAGGAGCAGGCCGTCTGAATCAGTATCCGTAAGGATTAACCAACTCATATACTTTGCTGAAATCAACGTCCCGGGCAACCATGATGTTAATCAGTGAACCCTGATTAATCGTACCGGTTGGCGGAATATTGATACTGTTTTTCAAGGCTTCGGTTGCCATCTGTTGCGCGGCCTCGCTCGTATTTTCATACGAGATGTGATTATTATTGCCCGAAGTTCGATTTTGGCGATTACCAACAGCATCACCAATATCACCAATCAAGCTAATCATAATAGAACCGCCGAAACGTTTCCAAAAATGGTATTTAACATAAGCAGCATGACCACTTTCACCCAAAGCCCCTGCACCTGGACTCGCTAGTGGCACTTTTACGCCAGTCGGCGTTTCCAGCTCATTCCATAACACGAAGACTCGTGCTTGTCCTTGCAACAAGGCGGAAGTTTGTTCACCGATGATTTTACTGCCACGTTCGATCAAAAGGGTTTGTCCATTAGCGGAATATACATCTTTCGATACAATACACCGGGTAAATCCAGGCTGGGTTGTTACGATCTTGGTATCCAATCCGCAAGGGATATTCGTTCCTTTGGCCAGCAGATATGTCAAATCTCCACGTTGTTGTGCTTGGGCTGAAGCCGTTACAGTCGCATTCAGTCGCGAACCAAAACTGCCCCCACCTCCCTGTGTAGCACCACCTCCATCCTCACCCCCAAAGAAACTTGGAGGGCTACCTGTATTCAGTTGTGCGCTACTTTCAGATGAAGTGCTGCCCAAGTCAGAGATACTACTATCGAACTTAACTAAAACATTACCACTCATTTTGCGGTCTTTAGGGGTTTGAGAAGGCGTAGTTTCAGATGGTGTGGCTTGAACAGTGCTATCGTAGGGTACTTGCTCCACCGGTTGAACAGTGGGTTGAACTGCACCCGTTTGGACTTGTGAAGCCACTTCCGGTTGAGGCTCGGAAGCACCCTCATCCGGAACGGGATCTGAAGCGGCTTGTTGATCCATCAGAGCAATTTCCGCTTTATCCTGGGCAAAGTTTTTACTCCCTGTTACTTCAGGAGCAGAAGCAATCTTTGGTTGAGAATCTTCCGCTTCTTCATCCCCACCTGTCATCCCGATCAGTCCCGATACGATGACACCTACCGCAAGAATGCCTACTCCTGCTAAAGCGACCTTACGCATATTATTAGGTGTAGCAGTATTTAGATTCAGTGGTATGCCGGGTTCGATTTTATCGTTCTGAACAGATTGGGATAGGGCTTCAGGCTTTGTAAAATCACCGTTTTCTACGGTATTAGGCTTAGTTTTTCGTTTGAATTTGTCGAAGAATTTCATCTGCCTTCCTTCTCTCTACTAATACGGACAAAATCATGATTGCCGGTGCCGGTTCGATTAAACGTGCCTTGTTCATCGAAGCTACGATTTTCCAAACCAAGCACAGATTTTCCGAGGCGCAAAACAAAATGTTTTGCAGTTTCATGGATTACCACGGTATCGCCCTCCACATGGCTGTTAAGCAACATTTCTGTACCGTCAGCCATAACTTTGTAAATCAGTGGCAGTTCTCGACTGTTATCAAAGCTGAAATAAGTAAAGCGGCCATTATCGTAGGCCGCTGTCGGTGCTAGTGCTTTATTGCCCTTACCCCAATAGTTGTAATTGTGCTGAACACTGGATCGATGCCTTGTTCCTTTGATTTTTCCAAAGCCTTAGCCTGTTTCTGAGCTTCGGCACGCGCTTTATATTCCGCAGTATCAGGATAGACAAATCGAAGTAAATAAGTCGGCTTTTGAACATATTTGCCATTTTTCTTGCCGGTTAGCGACAAATCGAAGGCATATGTTCGTTTTTTGTTAGTTGTAATCAACATATTTGTGGCTGGAGCGGAAGCAACCGGCTTCATATAGAGATTGTTACCTCGAACTGCCAAATTCCAGGCTTCTGTATCACCCATACCCAAGCCGCTTGTATCACCAGTCAGCAATTCACCATCTTCAAGTTGGATTAAAACAGCTTCTCCAATACGAGCATGAACATGAATAACATCATCGGGATTGTACACAACGGTTTGGATGCGGCCGTCTTTAGCCGACCCTTTGGGAACAGATACCGCTCCGGATACAGCAGGTAAAAGTCCCATCAGCAGTAATGCTGTCAGTTTCATTTTTACATTCATCGTTAACCCTTTCTGTTATGGCGCAGTTTCCGGATCGACGCGATAACTTTTGACAATAAAGCCCAATGGATTGATACGGCGGGCTTCCTCACTCATAGGCTGGTTCGCATATTCGTAGCCGATAGTTGCGATCATGTTTTGAACAGGAATTTCCTGATTTAAATCTCCCGAAATCGGTACCATACGTTTTTCAAAACGGACTTGCGCTGTACTACCAATAAAAGTCACGGCTTTTACTTTGGCGACTACCTTGTATTGGTTTTTTAATACCTTATGCGGAGCTTGCGGATTGTCGTTATAGATTTTTGAAAATGCTGCCTGAATCTCAGGGGAACTCATCAACATAACCGCATCGTAGTTATCCTGAATTGTTACCCAGTCATAGCTTTCACGAAGTTGGACGTAACGTGTCAACCAGTGTTTATCCATAACTTCGCCGTAGGATTGTTCCTGATTTTTCATCATCGTTACGATTTCCGTTTGCCCGGTGTTGTTATCGACCTTGATTACATAAGGCCGTGTCTCTTTTAAAGGTGTCAGACCTGCTACTGCTCCAACTGCCAAGCCTGTGATCAAGAGACACGCACCACTGATGCGCCATGCAATTTTTGCTGATTTATGAACACGCACAATTTCTGCGCTTTCAAAACCTTTTGCAGCATTAATAAACTCAATAGCCATTTTGTTATTGCTGGCTTTTTGTGAATTGTCAGGCATCATTTATCCTCTTGCTGAATAGTTGAATTAATCGGAAAAGGCGTACCGTGAGGTTGAGGAGGCTTTTTTCCGGAACATGCACAAAGTGCGATAGAAAGGGAGAGAAGAAGGATGGTTTTCACGGGGATTTCCTTGATTTATGAATCGATATGCCCAAAAAAAACACCCCGATTGGGGTGTTCTTCTCAGATAGATTAATAGGTTGTTGCGTGATATTGCGTTTTTTGAATATTGAAACGATTATCATCGGTTAGAGAAAGAGTTGTACGAAAGTTGTCAATTTTGACTTTCTCTTTAGGAGGTATGTGGATGTCGGTTGATACTGCCGACACATAATATCCCTGTTTGTCATAAATAGGAACGGACACATTAACCACAATCAGACGATTGGTTTTGTTTAAAGCCTCACCAGTAAAGGTTATATCTGCCTGTGGAATCGCCCCCTTATAACTGCCACCTCTTTGGACAACAAGCATTTTCAAGTTTTTTAATTCGTATTGAGCTGTCGATTTACTGCCTAAAGACAAAGTGTCTTTAGCTTGCCCTGCTCCCGAACCGGCCATACCTGAATTAATGCCCGCCAAAGTACCGTTGATGGCGCTGAGGCCGTCAGTCAGTTCAGCACAGGCACTCAAGCCCAAACTCAGGGCTGTTATAGCAGCAAATTTAGTAATCTTGCGATAATCCATATTTAAACCCTTAGAGTATTAATCATCAAAACGAACCGGTACTGGTCGGTCAAGCAGTTTAAAAAATAATCCAAAAATCGATAAACCGATACATAGCCCGGCTAATCTGGCCAAAGAACTTTCCATCAAGTTGCCGAACATACCGATAAACATCAATGTGCCCACAGAAAGCAACAACATCCACCAAAGCATTTTAGTTACGAAAGTCATGATCATATTCTCCTAAAATTGGATTATTTCGGTTTGACTTTCCCGCCACCGGGAAGTTTCACACCTTTTGCCCATCTTGCCACAGACATAACGGTTCGACTGAAACCGTTTACAGATGCCCCACCCGTTAAAGCGGAAGAAATCGAAGGAATACTCCAGGCAACCAAAATAAAAATTGTTGTTGATAGGAAAAAGAGCGGAATCAAGCCGACTACCTGAGCAACTGATCCGATCTCTCCAACTACTGCTCTTTCTAATTGGTTCTTGAAAAAATCATTCTGCAATGCACCTAGAATAACGTAAAACACTACTGTAACTGAGTAATTAAGGATTTGTCCTATCCAATTCATGCCCCACTGCCGTGTTGCAGGAAACAACATTGAACCTATAAACATAGGTCCGATGACGATTACCATCGCCAATGATAGTTTGGCAATTAGGTAATAAGCAAATGTAATGAGAAAGAACAAATAAGCCAATATAACAGCAACCGTACCACCAATATAAAGCATCAGCTTATCTGATACTTGTAGCATATCCAAAGAAGAGGCATACGCAAAAATCTTTAAGATATTGTTGCTTTGGGTATCCAACGCACTTGCAGTATAGGTTGAAGTCCCCAACAATCCACTCAGATTTTCGGGCAACATCCACATGATATTGGCGAGTTTCTGATACTGACTGGAATTGAACGCAAAAGCGATAATCAGCAACCAGCCGATCATGCGCTTACCCAAATCCACGACATTTTCATCAAACCCCCGTTTGTAATAGTCAAACGCGATCAACAGGATATAAATCCCAAAGCCGATTTGAAAAACCGGAGCAATACCGCTGATCATGTTGTTTGATTTTTGGAACAGATTAGTTCCCATACCGTTTAGTAGAAAGTTGGCGAGTTCGGAAAAATAAGAAGTTGTTTCCATAATTTGCCCTATTTTATTTAGTGCTGCATTCGCTTACTCCCGAATGCAGCACGATAAAGCTACTACTGATTGCAGACCGCATAGTTGCGATCACGGATATGACGTGCCATACATTCTTCACGGGAAGCATACTGGCGCTGTTCGATTTCTTGTTGTCGTTTATACAAACGATCGAGCATATCCAGCTTGGTTTGATTGTTGGCGATTTTTGCCTGTTCCACAGCAATGCGGTTTTGCAGGTCAGTAGCGGCTTTGATGTCTTGTGTATTGTTGACTTCATCCATCAAGCGCGACAGAGATTTAAGTTGTGTCTCCATCGAGTTAAAGACTTTTTCCATCTCCTTCATGTTATGTACAGCCATACGTTGCGCTGTTTCAGGGTTATAAGCCTTACTATTAATCACAGACTTATAGTCGATATTTTTTGCGCCTTTGTAAATCTCGCTCCACTCGGACGGAATTTGGTCTTTGAGCGTATCTTTCAAAAGATTGCCCATATTGCGCGAACCTGTCATCGCTTTAAACTGTTTAATCTGTTGTTCGTACTGCTGTTTCATTTGTGCGAGTTGCTTACCCATCTCCATCATCTGCTGAACGAAGTTTTGGGTGCGTTGAGCAGCAGCTCCACCATCAAACACCGGAATACCGCTAGCTGTAACTGCCAAAGGCATAGCTGCGAAACTCGTAACAAGAAGAGCCATAGCGGATAATTTCTTCAGATTTAATTTCATCATAAGTTCCTTGTTGAAAGCCGCATCAAGCGGCGAAAAAAAAGGCCGTTTGAAATTCAAACAGCCTTCGTTAAATTAAAAGAATATTATGCGGCTCGCACATTTTTCTTCTCTGCACGGCGTTCTCGCAGTGTTTCAAGAAATGGGCGATACCAAACATCCGGATTTTCACTGCCAACATCTTCCATAATTTGATGCAACAACTCAACGTTATCAGATGAACCTGACAGGAAAGCCATTTCATCATGAAAACCGTACAAATCCAGCATGGCAAATGCCGACTGTTTCGACTGCTTAACCAAGAATGTGCGGCTTTCCAACGAGAGTTTGGAAAGTTCCTCAAACTCTTTTAGCGTCAGGCCGCAACGTTCGTAGCTGTTTTCAAATTCGGCATCAGGATTCGGCAGAAAGATTTTAGTTGGCGTTTGTTGCACAATCGCCGGGAAAATAGGACAAGAAATCGCATCTTCCGGTGATTGCGACACCAAAATCAACCAGCCGCCGCGTTTACGGTCGGTTTTCAGAATCTTGAGCATGATGTCCTGCAATGCCTCAAAACGTGCCGCATACCAAAATTCTTCAATGATGGAAGCGAGAATGCCGTCTTCTTTAGCAACTTTGTCCATCATGATATTTCTCAGGTGGAACATATACGCTAAAACCGGAGCGGTCGGCGGATAGTCGTCCTTCAGAATATCGGTCAGGTCAAATCCAACACGGAAGAACTTTTCAGCATCAAACATGTTTGTTGGGTTGTCCAGGCACCATGCGAACCGTCCACCTTCACTTTCACACCATTTAGAAAGGCGCATACGAAGTGAGTTAGGATCAGGAACAACTGGGATGCTTTGCAGTAGATGACTAAACCGGCGGTTTTCATAATCCATACTGAACAGGGTATCGACAGCAGCCTGAATCTCTTTTTCTTCCGTAGCCGTCAGTTTTCCGTTCTCGTCCGCTCCGCACATACCGACCAAGCTGTACAGGAATTCACGGTTTGAAGGTGTATCAGGCAGTTGAAAAGGATTTAACCCGGTAGGCACACCTGCTTCTAAGGCAAAATAAGAACCACCGATGGCGCGGATAAAGATTTCCATACCTCTGTCCAAGTCCATCACAAACATATAAGGATTGAAGCGTTCTGTGAACGCCATCATAGATGTTTGCAAAGTGGTTTTACCCGTACCGGTTGCACCCAATATCAGTGTGTGTCCGGCGATTTTCTCACCAAGGTTGTCCTCCTTCAGATTTGAGAAATGGAAGTTGAAATCGTAAATCGTCTTGGATGTGGTTTGCAGCGGCATAATTGCTGAGCCGTCACCAATCGGATTGCCCTGTTTTTTACCGTGCGAGTAGTTGTGTATGCCGAAGGTTGTCGCAAAGTTTGTTGTCGTTTTCGGGAAAGAGCGAGGTCTTTCCTTACTGCCCGGCACCTGACTGAAAAATGTCGCCGGAGCGGAAAGACCTGCTTTAGTAAAACGATAACCGCCCGCATTCAGAAACGTAGAATAAGCACGAGCGCCATTTGCGGCCGCTTCTTCAGCAGTATTGCCATACACAACCAACGCTGCATGATAGTCGCCGAACATCAATTCGCCCGAAACGAGTAAACCCTGACCTTGTTCCAACTCTTTCTGCTGCTCCGTTGCCTTGTCGTTGACCGATGTCAGATTGTTCAACTGTTTCTTAATTTCGCCTTGCATATCATACGGATTGATGAACACAAGGCTTTGAGTGAATGTAAACTCACAAGGTAGGCGCAAGATTGATGTCAAGATTTTAGGTTTACTAATCCCAAAGTCTTTCAGATCGAACATTTGTGCAAACTTACGAGTCCCGTTTTGGGAACGAATTTCGCACAAATCAGAACCAAAATGCAGATTAGCTCCTGGAATAGTCTGATAAGCATCGACAAAAGACAAAGGAATCTCTTCCCGTGTTCCATTGATCAAACTGCCAAAAAATGAGTACACCTCCGAAAAAGCAACACCGTTTTCATTCTTATAGGCAGTCAAAAGATACGGATCGTAGGGTTCAAGTGAGCGCATCAGAATCTGAATTTGTTCCTCTGCTTCTTTAATACCTGCTTCCAAAAAGTCGGTCTTAATCAAAACCGTCAAATGGAACACGTTTTCAAAATAATCCACTTCTTGAAAACGTTTCAGATATTTATCGGCAAATTGCTGGCAAAAAGCCGTTTGAAATGCGTATTCGCGGTCAAATACAATTTTTTGGCGTTGAAGAGTTCCCCACACCGCCAAACGGTTACCTAATGTTTTGCCCATACCGGCAAGTACGTTTCGCAACGATACAAACTGCGTGAACAAGTGTTTGTCGTCCACGCCGTCAAACGGAAGACCTTCCATACGGATGACGAAGGCTAGATGTCCCGTTTTGTAATTAACGATGTTGTTTGAAACGTGTTGGCAGATTTTCGGTAGAAAATCCGACTGTGCCGGTTGCGCTTTTAGAGCGTTGCTCAAAAAATCGCTGATAATCACTTTGTTGTCTCCCAAATTTGGTGGCGAGAATGGTATTGGTGCCGTTAAACATCTTGGCATTGCGGCGTCGGAGGAAGTATTTCGTTTCGTAGAAATAAACTCTTAAGGCTTGATCATCGTGTTTACTAATGGTGTACAAGAAAGCCAAAACCGGCAAAGGTAGCAGCAGAAAATATAAAGCCCTTCCTTCGAGGAAGGGCAATGTTGCCATTGTTAATATGACAGCAGCTAAACCACATGCGGCTAATGCCGGAAGTGGAATACCTGCCACCATTGCACGACGATTCATACCGTTGAATGTTGGTTGCTCAGTATGAATATCTTCTTTCATTCGACAGAAACTCCCACCTTAAGATAAGCTTAAGCTTCCGCCTTTTGTGAACAGCCAAGTTGCGATAACAATCGCACCACCGGCACCGACAATCCATAAACAGGTTTCCAAAATATCCCCCCATGTTTTACGACCGCCAAAACCTTGTGCCATTTGCCACAATAAGCAAATCGTAGCTACGACCCCTACAATGGTGTAGATACCTGTTCGGATGGTTACTGCCATTGAAGATACTTCGCTGAATCCGTCTGCCAATACAGTTTGTGCCATTGCCAGTAAAGCAACTGTTGCAACTGTTTGTGTATTGGTTACAGCTTTTTTGATGTAATTCATCATCATTTCCTTTTTAAAAGACAAAAAAAAACCGCATTTAGCGGTAATAAGAATTGCCCGAAGGCAGTTAAAACTCTTTAAATACATCCCATTCTGCGTATCGTTTGACGGGTGCTTGGGCTGCTACTTTGACTATGTTTTCAGACGAGCTGTCTGATCGGGCAACAGCAGGTATAGGCTTCGGTTTAAAAGGCTGAACAGGGTGTGAAGCCAAAACAGTATGATTGCCGCTCAATCGTGCGTAACGTTCTTTCACGTTGCGAACGTAGTGCTGCGTTTCCCGATAAGGCGGAATGCCACCATATTTCCTGACAGCTCCCTCACCGGCGTTATACCCAGCCAGTACCAAATCAATATTGCAACCATGTGGGCTGGATTTGTCAGGAAAGTGGTTACATAAAAAACGCAGGTAACGTGTACCTGCGATGATGTTTTGTTCCGGGTCGTAGAGGTTTTTCGGATTTACCCCCATTCTTGCAGCAGTGGGAGGTATTACCTGTAACAAACCTCGTGCATTCTTATTGGACAGAGCATAACGATTACCGGAACTTTCTCGTCCCATAACTGCCCATACTATATTTTTGTCCAAACGCTGTAATGCTGCATGCTTTTCAACTAATGCAGCGTATTGAGGGTATGGAGCATCGGCAATCGCTGATGTTTGGTAAAAAGCAAAGAGTGATGTTGTCAATATCAATATTCTCTTCATGTTTTTTTCACACCCCATTTCTCAGCAGGGGACACCTGCCAATCATTTACATAACGGATACGGCCACCCTCAATTGAGTGATACCGTGTTCCATAAACATACACTTTCAGACGACCGTCAGACATAGTCTTCAACACGTTACAATACATCAAGTAATCAATCCGAGACCGACTATTTAATGAATGCGTACATTCAAGAAGATGCGAACCGTTCCAACCATCGGGTTGTTCGTTACGAATTGTTCTACCCATTATTTTTCCTTTATTTATTCTGAAAAGAAAAAACGAAAATCAAAGCAAATTGAGTAAAAATGCTTGGATTTTCGTTCTGTAGTATGTGTCCGGTTTGTGCCGAGATAAGGCAAGATTAAACTGTATCAGACTGAAGGTGCTGGCTTCAACTCTGTTTAGAAACAATTAGTTATATTTTATTATTTGGACTTTTAATCCGTTGGTCGAGCGTTCGAATCGCTCACGACCCACCAAATATGAAAACCTGCTTTGAAAAAAGCAGGTTTTTTTACATCCCTATCAAACCCTTCTCCATACGATGCCTCCCCTATCTTCAAAATCAAGCCATATGCAGGCTTTTTCTCAATACAGCGCATGAACGTTACCCAACGCATCACACCAGCACCAACCTACCTTTAATCAACCAAGCCCTACTCCCCCATCCATCAACTTTTTCTAAAAACTTCCAAATACCTACCGTCAACCCACTCTAAATACTCTTGTATGCCAGACAATTTAGGCATAGACTAAAACTACATCCAACTACAAAACAGGAGAAAGTTTGATGAAACAACTGTCTATGTATATCAACGGCCGTTTTGAAACCGATTTTAACGGCACATGGCGCGATATATTGAATCCGGCAACCGAAGAAGTCATCGCGCGTGAGCCTAAAGGCGGAAAAGCCGATGTTGACCGTGCCGTTGCCGCCGCCAGAGAGGCGCAAGCCGCATGGGAGCGTTTGCCTGCCGTTGAACGCGGCGCATACTTGCGCAAAATCGCCCAAGGCATCCGCGAACGTGCCGACGAGCTGACCGACACCATTGTCGCCGAAGGTGGCAAAACCAAAGACTTGGCACGCATAGAAGTCATGTTCACTGCAGACTATCTCGACTACCAAGCCGAATGGGCGCGCCGTTATGAAGGCGAAATCATCCAAAGCGACCGCCCGCGCGAAAACATTTTATTGTTCAAACGTCCTTTGGGCGTAATCGCCGGCATTTTGCCGTGGAATTTCCCCTTCTTCCTGATCGCCCGCAAAATGGGCCCGGCTTTGGTGACAGGCAATACCATCGTCGTCAAACCAAGCAGCGTCACCCCGATCAACTGCCACATCTTTGCTGAAATCGTTCACGCTTCAGGCTTACCGGCCGGCGTATTCAACATCGTCAACGGCCCGGGTGCAGAAATCGGCAATGCCTTGGCATCACATCCGCAAGTCGATATGGTCAGCCTGACCGGTTCTGTAGAAGCAGGCCGTCAAGTAATGGAAGCCGCCGCTACCAACATTACCAAAGTCTCATTGGAGCTCGGCGGCAAAGCCCCTGCCATCGTTTTGAAAGATGCGGATTTGGACTTGGCAGTGAAATCCATCTTGGCTTCTCGCGTCGGCAACACCGGCCAAATCTGCAACTGCGCCGAGCGCGTGTATGTCCACAGCAGCCTGAAAGACGCGTTCATTGAAAAAATGACTGCCGCCATGAAAGGCGTGCGCTACGGCAACCCGGCCGAAGCCGAACCCGGCGCGCTGGAAATGGGCCCGCTGATTGAAGAGCGCGCCGTCAAAGCCGTTGCCGAAAAAGTCGAACGCGCCGTCAAACAAGGTGCGACACTGGTCTGCGGCGGCAAACGTGCCGACGGCAAAGGCTACTTCTTCGAACCTACCCTGCTGACCGATACCGACAACAGCATGGACATCATGAAAGAAGAAACCTTCGGCCCAGTCCTGCCGGTTGCCACTTTCGACACACTCGACCAAGTCATCGCTTTGGCAAACGACAGCGAGTTCGGCCTGACCAGCTCCGTCTATACCACCAATCTGAATGAAGCCTTCTACGTCACCCGCCGCCTGCGTTTCGGCGAAACCTACATCAACCGCGAAAACTTCGAAGCCATGCAGGGCTTCCATGCCGGTTGGAAAAAATCAGGTATCGGCGGCGCCGACGGTAAACACGGTCTGGAAGAATATCTGCAAACCCAAGTTGTTTATTTGGAAACCGATATCTAACCACCGATACCGCCCCTCATGAAGCAAAAGGCCGTCTGAAACTGATTTTTCAAGTTTCAGACGGCCTTTCTGCCTTTATAGAAAAAAATACCGACATCGCGTAAAATAGAGCCAATTTTTCACTTTATGCAGGCCGTCTGAACACTTGGGCAGCCTGACTTATTTTTCCGGAAAACATCATGAGCGAACAAAACAATCCTCAAATCGAGCCGCAGTTGGACGAAAACCAAATCATCGCCCTGCGCCGCGAAAAACTGCACAACATCCGCAAAGAACGCAACGCTTACCCTAACGATTTCAAACGTGACAGCTTTGCCGCCGACCTGCATACCCAATACGGCGAAATCAGCAAAGAAGAACTCGACCCGCAAGGCATTCCCGTCAAAGTGGCCGGCCGCATGATGCTCAAACGTCAAATGGGCAAAGCCAGCTTCGCCACCATTCAAGACGTGACCGGTCAAATCCAGCTTTATCTGAACAACAAAGGCGTGAGCCAAGAAGTCTTGGACGACTTCAACCACTGGGACTTGGGCGACATCGTCGGCGCGGAAGGCACTTTGTTCAAAACCAACCACGGTGAATTGACCGTGCGCGTGTCCAACATCCGCCTGCTGTCCAAATCCCTGCGTCCTCTACCGGACAAACATAAAGGTTTGAGCGATCAGGAAACCAAATACCGCCAACGCTACGTCGATTTGATTGCTAATGAAGAGTCGCGCAATACCTTCATCAAACGCAGCCAAATCATCCAATCCGTGCGCAATTTTATGGTGAACGAGCATTATCTCGAAGTCGAAACCCCAATGATGCACCCGATTCCGGGCGGCGCGACGGCGAAACCGTTCGTGACCCACCATAACGCCTTGGACATCCCGCTCTACCTGCGCATCGCCCCCGAGCTGTATCTGAAACGCTTGGTGGTCGGCGGTTTGGAACGCGTGTTTGAAATCAACCGCAGCTTCCGTAACGAGGGTATGTCCGTACGCCACAACCCTGAATTCACCATGATCGAATTCTACGAAGCATTCTCCGACTACGAACGCATGATGCAAATGGCGGAAGACATCATCCGCAACGCTTCCCGCACAGTAAACGGCACGGCAAAAATCAGCTATAACGGCAAAGAAGTCGATTTGGAAAGCCCGTTTGAGCGCCTGACCATTCTCGGTGCCATCAAAAAATACAATCCGCACTACACCGATGAGCAGTTGAACGATGAAGAATGGCTGAAAAAAGAAATCGTCAAACACGGTGAAAGTCTGCCTCCGTCTCCGGGCATCGGCAGCCTGCAACTTGCCCTGTTTGAAGGTTGCGCAGAAAGCAAACTGTGGAACCCGACTTTCATCATCGACTACCCTGTCGAAGTATCGCCATTGGCACGCGCATCTGACAGCAAACCGGGTTTGACCGAGCGCTTCGAGCTTTTCGTTGTCGGCCGCGAACTGGCAAACGGCTACTCCGAGTTGAACGATCCGGAAGACCAAGCCGAACGCTTCAAGGCGCAAGTGGCGCAAAAAGACGCTGGCGACGACGAAGCCATGCACTACGATGCCGACTACATCCGCGCTATGGAATTCGGCTTGCCGCCGACCGGCGGCTGCGGCATCGGTATCGACCGCTTGGTAATGTTGCTGACCGATTCGCAAACCATCCGCGACGTGATTCTGTTCCCGCAAATGCGTCCCGAATAACACATTGAAATAAAATCTAGGCCGTCTGAAAACAAGACTCTGTTTTCAGACGGCCTTTTTGTTCAAATATGTAAAACGGCAGAATTCAAATCAATAATTTCTTTACATCATAATAATAAAATTCCATGATAATCAAAAGCATAATATAAAAAAGAATATGTAAACGTTTTTCAGTTTGTTGACAGTCTGCTAGAATACATCCAATTACAGACAGCCCACACACAGGCCGTCTGAAAATTCAGAAACTCTGAAAGGTTTGTATGGATCAATTTTTCGAACAGCTTCACGGCTGGGTAAACGCCATCAACGACCCAATGTGGTCGGGATTGGTATATATGCTTTTAGGCGCAGGCCTATTTTTCACCATTACCACCGGTTTTGTACAATTCCGCCTCTTCGGGCGCAGTATCAAAGAAATGCTGGGCGGCCGCAAACAAGGTGATGATCCGCACGGGATCACACCGTTCCAAGCATTCGTTACCGGCTTGGCCAGCCGCGTAGGCGTGGGCAACATCGCCGGCGTGGCGATTGCCATCAAACTCGGCGGGCCGGGCGCGGTGTTCTGGATGTGGGTAACCGCCTTAATCGGCATGAGTTCGGCGTTTGTCGAATCTTCACTGGCCCAACTCTTTAAAGTCCGGGACTACGACAACCACCACTTCCGCGGCGGTCCTGCCTACTACATAACTCAAGGCCTGGGACAAAAATGGCTGGGCATTTTGTTCGCCCTGAGCCTGATTTTCTGTTTCGGCTTTGTATTTGAAGCCGTACAGACCAATACCATTGCCGATACCACCAAAGCGGCATGGGGCTGGGATCAACACTATGTCGGTGTCGCCTTGGTCATTCTGACTGCCCCGATTATCTTCGGCGGTATCCGTCGCGTATCTAAAGCCGCGGAAATTATCGTTCCGCTGATGGCGGTTTTATATCTCGTCATAGCACTCTTCATCATTGCTACCAATATTTCCCTGATTCCTGACGTGTTCGGTCAGATTTTCTCCAACGCGTTCAGCTTTGATTCGGCTGCAGGCGGTTTCCTCGGCGGTCTGATTTCGACCACCATGATGCAGGGTATCAAACGCGGCCTGTATTCCAATGAGGCGGGTATGGGTTCCGCGCCGAACGCCGCAGCCGCAGCCGAAGTAAAACACCCCGTCTCCCAAGGCATGATTCAAATGCTGGGCGTTTTCGTCGATACCATCATCGTCTGCTCATGCACCGCCTTTATCGTCTTGACCTATCAACAGCCTTACGGCGACCTGAGCGGTGCGGCGCTGACCCAAGCGGCAATCGTCAGCCAGGTAGGCGAATGGGGAGCGGGCTTCCTTGCTGCCATCCTGTTTATGTTTGCCTTTTCAACCGTTATCGGCAACTATGCCTATGCCGAGTCCAACGTCCAATTCATCAAGAGCCATTGGCTGGTTACCGCCGTTTTCCGTATGCTGGTTTTGGCATGGGTCTACTTCGGTGCAGTTGCCAACGTACCCTTGGTATGGGATATGGCAGACATGGCCATGGGCATCATGGCATGGATTAACCTCGTTGCCATCCTGCTCCTGTCCCCACTTGCCTTCCTGCTGTTGAAAGACTACACAGCCAAGCTGAAAATGGGCAAAGACCCAGAGTTCAAACTCTCTGAACACCCGGGCTTGAAACGCAAAATCAAATCCGATATCTGGTAAAACCAAAGGCCGTCTGAAATTTCAGACGGCCTTTTTAATCCCTGCCATTTAGACAAAACGATGCCCCTTAAAGCAGAAGCCTTAAGGGGCAGAGCGTTGCGGCACATCTTTTCAGACGGCCTTATTGTAGCAACGTTTCTCATTTCGCAGTGCAACAATATGGACAGATTCTAATTCCAAATCGGTACCTAGTCAAGTATTTCATTTGCATGGTAATACTTACCTAGGATATATTTATACTTACCAAACATCACATTACGGAGAAACTGATGGCTGCATTCAAACCCAATCCAATCAACTACATCCTCGGCCTCGATATCGGCATCGCATCCGTCGGCTGGGCGATGGTAGAAATTGACGAAGAAGAAAACCCCATACGCCTGATTGATTTGGGCGTGCGCGTATTTGAGCGTGCCGAAGTCCCGAAAACAGGCGACTCTCTCGCAGCGGCAAGACGCTTGGCACGCAGTGTTCGCCGCCTGACCCGCCGTCGCGCCCACCGCCTGCTTCGGGCACGCCGCCTATTGAAACGCGAAGGTGTATTACAAGCCGCCGATTTTGATGAAAACGGCTTGATCAAATCCTTGCCGAATACACCATGGCAACTTCGCGCAGCCGCATTAGACCGCAAACTGACGCCTTTGGAGTGGTCAGCAGTCTTGTTGCATTTAATCAAACATCGCGGCTATTTGTCGCAAAGAAAAAACGAGGGCGAAACTGCCGACAAAGAACTTGGCGCTTTGCTCCAAGGCGTAGCCGACAATGCCCATGCCTTACAAACAGGCGATTTCCGCACACCAGCCGAATTGGCTTTAAATAAATTTGAGAAAGAAAGCGGCCATATCCGCAACCAGCGCGGTGATTATTCGCATACGTTCAGCCGCAAAGATTTGCAGGCAGAGCTGAATTTACTGTTTGAAAAACAAAAAGAATTCGGCAATCCGCATGTTTCAGACGGCCTTAAAGAAGGTATCGAAACCCTGCTGATGGCGCAACGCCCTGCTTTGTCCGGCGATGCCATTCAAAAAATGTTGGGGCATTGCACCTTCGAACCGACAGAGCCGAAAGCCGCTAAAAACACCTACACAGCCGAACGTTTCATCTGGCTGACCAAGCTGAACAACCTGCGTATTTTAGAGCAAGGCAGCGAGCGGCCGTTGACCGATACCGAACGCGCCACGCTTATGGACGAGCCATACAGAAAATCCAAACTGACTTACGCACAAGCCCGTAAGCTACTGGGTTTAGAAGATACTGCCTTTTTCAAAGGCTTGCGTTACGGCAAAGACAATGCCGAAGCCTCAACATTGATGGAAATGAAGGCCTACCACGCCATCAGCCGTGCGCTGGAAAAAGAAGGATTGAAAGACAAAAAATCCCCATTAAACCTTTCTCCCGAATTACAAGATGAAATCGGCACGGCATTCTCCCTATTCAAAACCGATGAAGACATTACAGGCCGTCTGAAAGACCGTGTACAGCCCGAAATCTTAGAGGCGCTGTTGAAACACATTAGCTTCGATAAGTTCGTTCAAATTTCCCTGAAAGCCTTGCGTCGAATGGTGCCTCTAATGGAGCAAGGCAAACGTTACGATGAAGCCTGCGCCGAAATCTACGGAGACCATTACGGCAAGAAAAATACGGAAGAAAAGATTTATCTGCCGCCGATTCCCGCTGACGAAATCCGCAACCCCGTCGTCTTGCGCGCCTTATCTCAAGCCAGAAAAGTCATTAACGCCGTTGTACGCCGTTACGGCTCCCCTGCGCGTATCCATATTGAAACGGCAAGGGAAGTAGGCAAATCGTTTAAAGACCGCAAAGAAATCGAAAAACGCCAAGAAGAAAACCGTAAAGACCGGGAAAAGGCTGCCGCCAAATTCCGAGAGTATTTCCCCAATTTTGTCGGCGAACCCAAATCCAAAGATATTCTGAAACTGCGCCTGTACGAGCAACAACACGGCAAATGCCTGTATTCGGGCAAAGAAATCAACTTAGGCCGTCTGAACGAAAAAGGCTATGTCGAAATCGACCATGCCCTGCCGTTCTCACGCACATGGGACGACAGTTTCAACAATAAAGTGCTGGTATTGGGCAGCGAAAACCAAAACAAAGGTAATCAAACCCCTTACGAATACTTCAACGGCAAAGACAACAGCCGCGAATGGCAGGAATTTAAAGCGCGTGTTGAAACCAGCCGTTTCCCGCGCAGTAAAAAACAACGGATTCTGCTGCAAAAATTCGACGAAGACGGCTTTAAAGAACGCAATCTGAACGATACACGCTACGTCAACCGTTTCCTGTGCCAATTTATTGCCGACCATATGTTGCTGACAGGTAAAGGGAAAAGACGTGTCTTTGCCTCAAACGGACAAATTACCAATCTGTTGCGCGGCTTTTGGGGGTTGCGCAAAGTGCGTGCGGAAAACGACCGCCATCATGCTTTGGATGCAGTCGTTGTTGCCTGCTCGACCGTTGCCATGCAGCAGAAAATTACCCGTTTTGTACGCTATAAAGAGATGAACGCGTTTGACGGTAAAACCATAGATAAAGAAACAGGAGAAGTGTTGCATCAAAAAACACACTTCCCGCAACCTTGGGATTTTTTCGCACAAGAAGTCATGATTCGCGTATTCGGCAAACCAGACGGCAAACCCGAATTTGAAGAAGCGGATACCCCCGAAAAACTGCGCACGTTGCTTGCTGAAAAATTATCATCTCGCCCCGAAGCCGTACACGAATACGTTACACCACTGTTTGTTTCACGCGCACCCAATCGGAAGATGAGCGGCGCACATAAAGATACTTTGCGATCTGCTAAACGGTTTGTTAAACATAATGAGAAAATTAGTGTTAAACGAGTATGGTTAACCGATATTAAGTTAGTAGACCTTGAAAATATGGTTAATTATAAAAATGGCAGGGAAATTGAACTATATGATGCTCTTAAAGCACGTTTAGAGAAATATGGAGGTAATGCTAAACAAGCATTTGACCCTAATGACAATCCATTTTATAAAAAGGGAGGACAGCTAGTTAAAGCCGTAAGGGTCGAAAAAACCCAAGAGAGTGGCGTTTTATTAAATAAAAAAAATGCTTATACCATTGCGGATAATGGCGACATGGTTCGTGTTGACATATTCTCTAAAACGAACAAGAAAGGAAAAAATCAATATTATATTGTTCCTATCTATGCTTGGCAGGTTGCTGAAAACATCCTCCCTAATATTGATTGTAAAGGATATCAAATTGATGACAGCTATAAATTTTGTTTTAGCTTACATAAGTATGATCTAATTGCTTTTCAGAAAGATGAAAAATCTGAAGTAGAATTTGCATACTATATCAACTGTGATAGCTCTAATGGACGGTTTTATTTGGCTTGGCACGATAAAGGTTCAAAAGAGCAGCAGTTCCGAATCAGTACCCAAAATCTGATATCGGTAGAGAAATACCAAATCGACGAACTGGGTAAAGAAATCAGACCATGCCGTCTGAAAAAACGCCCACCTGTCCGTTAAATTAATCCATCCCTGTTTCAGACGGCCTGAAGCAGGGATTTTTTATATAAAAATAAGGGGAAAAAATGACTTGGCGCAGTCTGCTCATTCAAAACGGCGGCAAACTATCCTTGCAACGCCGGCAATTGCTGATTCAACAAAACGGCGAATCCCACACCGTACCATTAGAAGACATCGCCGTTATCATCATCGAAAACCGCGAAACCCTGATTACCGCCCCGCTCCTATCGGCATTAGCCGAGCATGGTGCAACCCTGCTGACATGTGACGAGCAGTTCCTCCCCTGCGGACAATGGCTGCCTTATGCCCAATATCACCGCCAACTCAAAATCCTCAAGCTGCAACTGAATATAAGCGAACCCTTAAAAAAGCAACTCTGGCAACATATCATCCGTCAAAAAATCCTGAATCAAGCATTTGTCGCAGACGAAACAGGCAATGATCTTGCAGCCAAACGGCTGCGCACTTTGGCAGTCGAAGTCCGTTCAGGCGATACAGGAAACCGTGAAGCCCAAGCTGCCGCCCTCTACTTCCAAGCCATATTTGGAGAAAAGTTTACCCGTAATGGCAACAACGCCGTCAATGCCGCATTGAACTACAACTATGCCGTACTCCGTGCAGCAGTTGCACGTGCCCTGACCTTATATGGCTGGTTGCCTGCATTAGGCTTGTTTCATAGAAGCGAACTGAATCCATTCAATCTCGCCGATGACTTTATCGAACCCTTGCGTCCATTAGCTGACTTGGTCGTTATACATATGCACGAACAAGGCCGTCTGAAAACTGAACTGACACCCAACATAAAACAAAACCTTATCAAAACCCTTCACTGTCAAATCAGCATCGAACGGCAATATTTCAGTACCTTGGCTGCCATCGACAAAATGATTTCTTCATTTCAAGCCAGCGTAACTAACAAAAACGCCAAACAGCTGAAACTGCCTGAAA